>Ga0209991_10000788_pt1 | contig 14170 bp, 10 predicted proteins | sample ChitaG_FD_183167 | JGI IMG/M metagenome (GOLD analysis project Ga0209991, IMG submission 183167) | Deep subsurface microbial communities from South Pacific Ocean to uncover new lineages of life (NeLLi) - Chile_00310 metaG (SPAdes)... | ecosystem: Environmental > Aquatic > Marine > Oceanic >...
CTCTACCAGGTAGATGTTAGTGTTAAAAACACCAGAGTTACACCCACCATTTCTGCCCGAGCTATTCAAAGTAAGTTGCATCGTACTGATAAACTCAAGGTTGAAGGCAAAGATGTAAAGCTTGTCGCTGCAGGCCGCTTAACCGATCACTTCCGAGGAATTACACGAAAAGTAAAAACCAGAGAAAATTTTATTTGGGTAGATTCAGGTGTTCCCAGTTTCGGCAGAGTAAATTACCGCTTTCTTGTTAAAGGAAAAGGAAATATAAAACTTATCTATGATTCCTTGAAGGGTGGATACTACACAAAAACGACTACACTGAAATAAACAGGAATCAAAAAGAGCCAAGTCATATAAAAATAGAGAGCGCCATATTGGCATAACGGAAAACATAAAGCGCAAACGGTTTTTTCTGAATTACTGGTGGCACAAGGATTTATTTTCTATACTCTTTGCTTGATTGACCTGTAAAGTTCTAGTCTATCAGTAAGCGGAAAATTTATCGTAGGGATTTGATTCCCTTTTAAGGGCTTGATTCATTTGTAGGGGTTTGATTCATCAAACCCGTTTCTTAGAAATCGAAAAAATCCCAACAGCATAATCAAATTGTGGTCTGATAAATCAAATCCCTACATGAAAGGTTCAACTTCTTTCCTATCTGTCAGCAAAAAAGCTTTTCTTTTCGTATTAAATAATAAGGCAACCTTTTTGTTTATTTATGCGTATTAAATATGAATGAATTGCTTACTAAGTTTAAACTCCTAAGGAGGCTTTATGTTCGAAATCACACACTATCTGTTACACCAGCGAACACAATTTTGTAAAAATCTTTTACAGAGGAAACTGTTTCCCAGGGTAGACAGTGTTGGTACATTTATTGCGTACACATTTCCTTAATAAGAATACTAAGGCGAAGGAGAAGAAAAATAAAACCAAGAACTTAATCCTCATTAGAAAGAATTACATGTTATTAAAGAGACACTTATTAACAAGGAGCTATTTTATGAGAAAATGTTTAGTATTTATGGTTATATTTCTATTTCCACTGTTTTTATTGTCAAAAGACCCTAAACCTTCTCTTGAACAGAAAACTGTTCAGGCTATCCGAGCAAACGGACCGATAACTATTGATGGTGTTTTAGAGGAAAATGTCTGGCAGGAGGAAGGATACAGCGACTTCGTCCAGTCAGATCCTACTGATGGTGCAGAGCCCACCGAAAAAACTGAAGTCTGGGTGGCATACGATGAGAAAGCTCTCTATGTGGCTGCTCGTCTTTATGATTCACAACCTGAGTTAATAAAATGCCGCTTGGGACGTCGTGACGATTTTGTTGAATCTGATTGGTTCATCTTTGCTGTAGACCCATATTATGACAGGCGCACTGGTTTCCAGTTTGCTGTGAATCCCTCAGGTTCCATTGTCGATTGGACCTTATACAACGATGAGTGGAATGACACAACTTGGGATGGTGTGTGGGAATGGAAAACTCAGATTGATGAAGAAGGATGGACCGTTGAAATCAGGATTCCTTACAATCAACTGCGTTTTCCAAAGAAAGAAAAGTATGTATGGGGAGTCAATTTTCGGAGAGTCATAAAAAGGAAAAACGAGAAAGTCGGTTTTGTCTGGGTTCCAAAAGAGGACAGCGGTTATGTTTCCCGTTTTGCCAAGCTCATAGGAATACATGATATTCGTCCTGGCCGTCATATTGAGTTTCTTCCCTATTCAGTTGGACAGGCTCAATTCAGCCCTGAAGAGTCAGGCAATCCCTTCAAGACAGGAGAGAAATTTTTAGGAAGCGCTGGTTTTGACCTTAAAATCGGATTGAAGAGCAATTTAACTCTTGATACAACGGTTAATCCCGACTTCGGGCAGGTTGAAGTTGACCCTGCTGTTATTAATCTGAGTGCTTTCGAAACATACTATTCAGAAAGAAGACCGTTTTTTATAGAGGGCTCAAACATCTTCGACCAATTTGGGCGCGGTGGAGCCACCAGCAATGCCAATATAAACTGGAGTTCGCCCTCTTTCTTCTACAGCCGCCGGATTGGAAGACCTCCTCAAGGCTATGTCTCACGAAGCGGCTATGTAAATTCTCCTGACAGATCGACTATCTTAGGCGCTTTTAAACTCTCCGGTAAACTCGGCAACAACTGGAATCTCGGATTCATCAATGCATTGACAGCACGAGAATATGCTGAGATTGACTCCGGAGGAGAACGCTTTAAAGAAGAAGTGGAGCCTTTTTCCTACTATGGAGTGCTCCGAACTCAGAAAGAGTTCAATGAGGGAAAACAAGGGCTCGGCTTTATTGTGACTTCCGTCATTAGAGATCTAAAGAATGAAAACCTTCAGGGAATTCTAAATAAAAATGCTTTTAGCCTGGCAGTTGACGGCTGGACATTTTTTGGCAAAAACAAAACCTGGGTTGTTGGCGGCTGGTTTGGAGGGACCCGGGTTGAGGGAAGCCAGTCTACTATTTTAGGACTGCAGCAATCTTCCCTGCATTACTTCCAACGACCGGATACAAATCATGTTGAAGTAGATGAAGGGGCGACCTCCCTGAGCGGCTGGGGTTGTCGGTTCACTGTCAACAAACAAAAAGGTCAATTTCTTTTTAATGCAGCTTTTGGCATGTTATCCCCGGGTTTTGACCCTAATGATATCGGGTTTCAATTCGGAAGCTCTGATAAAATTAATGGCCATCTTCTTTTAGGGTATCATTGGCCCCAACCTGGGAAAATCTTCCGCAACTGGTATATCTTTGGCGGTCCTTTCCGAAACTATGACTTCGGCGGCAATAAAACCTGGGATGGATACTTGCTTGCTGTTGAGGGACAATTTTTAAACTACTGGGGATTTGATTCGATGGTCGCTTATAATCCCAAAACCATGAGTAATGCTTTAACTAGAGGAGGGCCTCTAGCACTTATTCCAGCCGGGTATGAGATTGATTTCAGCCTTAGTACGGATAGCCGTAAACCGATTGTTATTTCTGTATACGAAAGTCTCTATTCAAGGCCTACTGAAGGTTACAGCTGGAACGGCGGCATTTCCATGCGCTGGAAACCAAGAAGCAATATCAGCTTCTCTTTTGGGCCGAGCTATTATGTTCGAAAATCAGATATTCAATGGGTAACAAGAGTTGATGATCCCCTGATGACAGATACGTATGGGATCCGGTATGTATTTGCCAGGTTTTACCAGAGAATGCTCTCTAGTAATATTAGGTTGAACTGGACTTTCACTCCTAAGTTGAGCTTACAACTCTATCTTCAACCTCTTCTTGCTGTGGGCCAACATGACGAATTCAAGGAACTAGCAAGGCCAAAAAGATTTGAATATAACCATTTTGGTGAAGGCAGCTCAACCATAACCTATGCTGACAACACATATACAGTTGATCCTGATGGGCCGGAACCGGCTCCGGACTTTTCTTTTTATAATCCTGATTTTAACATGAAATCTCTCCGCGGGACTATTGTTTTGCGTTGGGAATATTTGCCTGGCTCTATACTCTATTTTGTCTGGACCCAGAATCGTGCCGATTATGCCAATCCGGGAGATTTCAATTTCAGCCGTGATTTCAGAAACCTATTGACAGCTCCAGGAGACAATATCTTCGTGATAAAAGTATCCTATCGTTGGAATATGTAAAAAGAAGATGCCTTGATGAGGCACAAAGCGTAAATAATGTGGGCTTGATAAATCAAGCCCCTGCACTATCACCAACTCAAAGAACTTCTTTCCAGTATTCAGGTTTTCAAGTCCTCTTGATTACAGATTATTTATCGTAGATTACTGGTGTTTATTTTCCTCCGATTTGCATAAGCTTGATGCGGAACGTAGGTGCAGTAAAACTTCGATTCAGGTCAAGATCATTTCCAACCCTATCAATTCCATTGAGCATCTCAAATGCGGTTCCTGCTATGGTCAAGCCTTTCACAGGAAAAGCTATCCTGCCGTTTTTCACCCAGAAACCCGAGGCTCCTCCGCTGAAATTTCCGGTGACAGGATTTATCCCGTAGCCGGTGACACCTTTGAGCAAAAGCCCATTTTTCGTCGCTCTTATAATTCCTGCAGGTGAACTCTTTCCGGCTGCCATGTAAAAATTATGAGCGCCGATGCCTGGAATACTTGTAAACCCGCGCCTTGAGGCATTTCCAGTGCTTTTTACCCCTGCTCTTTTGGCAACTATAGTGTTATACATAAAACTTTTTAAAATACCTTTATCAATGATTATCCTCTTCTGTGTTGGCACTCCTTCCCCATCAAAGGGCTTACTGCCTAATCCTTTTGGCCTTGTGCCGTCATCGATGATTGTCACCAACTTTGAGGCAATTTTTTGGTCCATCTTTCCTGCAAGGAAACTTCTTCCTTGAAGGACGCTCTCGCCGTTTATGGCTGCCAGGATTCCGCCTAAAATTGAGCGTGCCACATCAGAATCGAAAATGACGGAAGCTTTTTGCGTTTTGACCATCTGAGGGTCGAGCATTTCATAAGCATCCCTTGCTGCTTTTTCAGCAATCTCTTCAGGTGACTTCAAATCAGCGAAAAAGCGCCTCGAACAGAACTCGCCTCCTGATGACTTCTGGTCACCTTTTTCAGCCACAACTGAGGCACCATAAGAACAAACCGTCATTTTTGAACTCTTCAGCAACCCGTTGGAATTGGCTAGGAAAATTTCTTCTTCTCCCTCTGCATATCTGGCGCCCGAACTCTTGGTGATCCGGGCGTCTTTCATGGCTAACTTTTCTACTTTTTTAACCAGCTCGATTTTTATTTCCATGGGAATTTTATTTATCTCTGGGTCATAGAGCTCTTCAACTTTTGTTAAACTTCTATCATCGTGAAGAACATTATTTTTATCAGCGGTCATATTCCCGGCAAATCTTACTGCGCTATCAATAGCATTTTCCATGGCTTTATCTGAAAAATCATTGCAGCTTGAAAAAGCCATCCTCCCCTGTACAAAAACTCTGAAGCCTACACCATGGGTAGCTGCCTCCTGGATAGTTTCGATTTCTCCATTCCGAACCCGGATGCTGAGGTTACGTCTTGATTCAATATAAACTTCAGCTTCATCAGCGTCCCGTGTTAAACATTTCTTAACGAGTTGATCCGCTAATTTATTATAGTCCATGATTATCTCCTTTTTTCAGTTTATTCATCTTCTCGCCCTGCTTCCGCCCACATTTATACCGCGAATCCTTACAGTAGGCTGTCCAGCTGTAACTTCAGCTACCTGTCCCTTGCCGCAAATCCCAGGGCCAAAAGCAAGGTCATCTCCGACTGCGTCTATGTTCGAAATGATATCCGTACAGCTCCCAATCAGAGTTGCTCCTTTAACAGGAGTTGTTTTCTTTCCATTTTCAATCAGGTAAGCTTCGCGACATGTAAAATTGAACATTCCGGTTACAGGATTGACGCTTCCTCCGCTCAGACTCTGCACATACAAGCCGCTTTTGGTAGAGGCAATAATGTCTTCAGGCTTATCCTTTCCTTTTTCAATAAAAGTGTTTGTCATTCTAGGGATGGGGATGTAACGGAAGCTTTCGCGCCTTCCGTTTCCGGTGCGTTCCATTTTCAACTGCTTTGCTGAAAGTATATCGGTCATGTATTTCACAAGAACGCCGTCTTTAATCAAGACATTCCGTTTCATCTGGGTTCCCTCATCATCAAAATTTGTTGTTCCTCTGAAATTGGGTAAAGTTCCATCGTCAACCATGGTAAAAATATTACTGGCCACTTTTTTTCCCAGTTTGCCCGTAAATACTCCTGTCTTCCTGGCAATAATGTCACCTTCCAGAGGATGCCCCACAGCCTCATGAACAAGAACACCTCCCCATCCGTTTTGCATAACAACATCCATAATTCCTGCTGGAGCATCTTTCGCATCAAGCATGACAATGGATTCCCGGGCACATGAACGCGCTACTTCTTCAGGGGTGACCTTATTAAACATTTCAAAACCAGAGTGGCGGCTGAGTCTCTCTCTCCCCATATGCCGGGTGTTTCCACCTTCACCTAACGTCTGGACGATAAAGAACAGCAGCGGCAACTCATCACTCAACAAAAGTCCTTCACTATTGGCAACTGTTCTCGCCCTGACTTCATCATAGTAACTGATGAAGGCCATCTTTATCCTTGGGTCATAATCTAAGGCGGCCTGGTTGGCTCTTTTCACCACATCAAGGCGCTTCTCATCTGCCACTACTTCAAGAGGAAGTTTGACCTTGATAAAAGATTTTCTCTTGGCTTCCTGCACATCCACAGGACCTATTGCTTTAGTGCCTCTTGCTATAAAAGAGGCAACTTCTGCGGCTCTCATGAGCTTCTCTTCTGTGATATCATCCGTGTAGGCAAATCCGGTTTTATCTCCGGATATGACCCTCACACCTGCACCCTGGCTTATGCCGAAAAGTGCACTCTTGAACTTTGATTCCTCCATCAATATCCTGCGTGAAATTCTGTTTTCCAGATAGACATCTGCAAATTCTCCACCTTTTTCAAGGGCTTTTCCTATGGTTCTGTTGAAAATTCCAGGGTCTATATTTAAATTTGCACTGCCTGGTCCTGAGCCTTTGCAGGATAATAGCTGCATCATAAGAGAAGGTGTTGCTGCAAGAGCAAGCCCTCCCTTAAGGCTCAGCTTGAGAAATTTTCTTCGAGGTATATCCTCGACAAAATAACCTTTAACTTTCATGTTTTACCTCTTAAAATGATTTTTTTTGGATTATATCCAAATTAATTTCTTAATGCAAAAAAAATAAGGCTCTCATCCCATTTGTTTGGGTGGATTTATGAGAAAAATACACGGAAATGGCTTTGCTCCCTTCAGATTTTTAACGCCATTCCCTCAACGCCCATCTCGGTGCCTGCGTAACTCCGCACGAGAGTCTTTAGACTTATCTGGTGTAGGTTACGGTTCACACTAAAACTTAAGCTGGGCTGATAGTTTGTCTATGTCTTGTTTTTTAAATCGACCTTTTTTATAACCTTTTTGGTAAGAAAATCCTTTATTTGATCAACGACCTCACGAGGCCATCTTTTAAGCATCCTGTTTAACATACTGTTGTTTACAGTGGACACTTCAATGTATTTATCATTTTCTATTAAAAAATTTCGTAACCTTTCCCACATATTTAGATCTTCTCTCCTAGATGGTGTACCAAGCTCTTCTTTGACTATCACGACCAGTTGCTTATCAGCCCCATCAATAACCTGGATATTTTCTCTTTCAGCAAATTCTATGGCGGCTTCTGCTATTTTGGCCTGTTCCAGTTCGATATCGGTTATCTTCTTTTTCAATTCCTTTTTTTTCTCTTCGAATTCTGAATAGCTAGCGACCAGTTTCACACCAGGGTCATTCTTGTATTTATTCTCATCCAGTTTTTCCACTTTCTTTGGATGCTTCCACAAAGGACAAATTTCCTGGAAATCACACCAATCACAGAGTGGACTCTTAGTTGGAGAAAACTGTTTGCAAGCTTCGATCTCTTCAATATTATCAATAACCGTCTCTTGAAGTTTCATTAACTGCTTTCTTGTCCTGAATGATTCGATTTGCTTGTTAAATAGAAGAAAATGCCAGATGAGTTTTGTCTTCTCTGCTTCGGGCCATTTGCTCACCAGGGCAAGTTGATAAAGCGGCAGCTGAAAATCCTGGTCGGCCTCTTCTTGAGTCATTAGCGATGCCGAAGTCTTGTAATCATGGATTTCGAACATTTTTTCCTTATCATTCCAGTCAAGGCGATCGAGTACTCCAAGAAATCGAAATTCCTGGGCGTCCTTCTTCAGACTAAAATATACGGGTTCTTCTGTCTTCACAATTTTGGTCTGATCAAAAGGTTTAACCTCATCATAATAATCAATCAAACATTTTTTCCCTTTCCTGTAATAGTCTTCTGCAGAATGTTCTTTTTTCACAATCTTAATCGAGTCATGAAAGTCTTTATTCCATAATTCGTCATACTTTGAAAGAAGCCACTCTTCCGGTTTAATAATTTTATTTTTTACAAAATCATAAAATTCTTTTAAAGATTCATGAACCTTAGTACCCATAAATGCTTCTATGGTTTCAATTTTAAAAGGCAATTTTTCGATATATCTGTACTTATACTGTAATTTACATTTCTTGAAACTCTCTAATTTACTGAACGAATAAGAATTAGCCATTTGAAATTCCTCCTTCCTTCCTTTTCTCTGGTTTATTAATACATTACGCTGCGCATCTGTCTATTAACAATAACTGCCAAAGAACAGGAAAATTCTCATAGGACACATCGGGTTTTGCCAACATGGTCTGATTTTTCTTAATACTTATAATACGCTTATCAGTTGAAGTCAATTTAAGATATCATCATCTCGAACCTTTGGAGAATTGATAAGCAGAAAAAGAAGTTTATTTTTTTCCGAGTTTAAAATTTCAGGCTTTTTTCTTAGCGGAATTTCAATTCCATCATGCTTATTTAATAGGAATTAGCGGTTATCAAAACCTATTTATCAAATCTCTACAGATGAATCAAGCCCCGTTATTCTCGATCGTCCCATCTATGAGATTTATAATCCTCTGTGCTCGAGAAGAAATGTTGGGATTATGAGTAATGACAACAAGCGTATGGCCTTGCTTCCAGAGATCTTCAAAAATGGCCAGGATCTCATCTCCGGATTTGGTGTCCAGGTTCCCTGTAGGTTCATCAGCTAAAATCAATCTGGGATTGTTGGCCAGAGATCTTGCTAAAGCCACCCTCTGCATCTCCCCTCCTGAAAGCTCGCTGGGTTTATGATGTGCTCTTCCTCCAAGCCCTACCTTATCCAATAATTCCAGCGCTCGCGCTTTCCTAATTTTAGTTTTTATCCCTTTAAACAGCATGGGTATCTCAACATTTTCATAGGCAGTTGCGTAGGGTAGGAGGTTAAAATTTTGAAATACAAACCCTATCTTTTCATTCCTGATCTCTGCAAGTTGGTTGTGGTTAAATGTTTCAATGCTTTCTCCCTCAAAGTAATACTCTCCGGAAGTGGGCACATCCAGGCACCCAATGATGTTCATCAGGGTAGATTTCCCCGAACCTGAGGGCCCTATTAAACCAACAAATTCGTTTTCCTTAACTTCAAGATTGATTTTCTTCAAGGCTTCGACCTTACCAGCTCCTGTTCCATATATTTTCTTGATGTTTTTCATTTTAATCATCGCTGTTCTCCTATTTATTCATATCTGAGGGCTTCCACAGGATTTGAGGAAGCTGCTTTGCGGGCTGGAAATATTCCTGCTAAAAATCCAATAACTCCCAGGAGCAAGGCTGTCAGAATCATTATGTTAAAAGATATAACTGGATGGGCCAGAATATCCGCGACTTCGCCTTCAAAAGGAATGACATGAAAAAGCTCAACAATAATAAAAGAAAGCATTATTCCGGCTGTTCCTCCTATAAAAGCAATCATCAAAGCTTCTGAAACAAACTGGAGGAGCACATACCTCTTCTTTGCACCCAGGGCCATCTTTATCCCTATCTCTTTGGTCCTTTTTTTTGCAGAAACATACATAATATTGGCCACACCAACTCCTGCGACAATTAGCGTTAGGGCGCCGATTACTCCCATAAAGATTTCAAGTCCTAAAAATATATTTTTCATAAGCTTTTCTTCTTCGACCATATCCCAAATATTAAGCGCTTGTTTATCGGTGGGGTCGAATTTGTACTTCTGGGATAATACCTTGTAAACTTCTTTTTTCACAGCCTCAGACTGGGATATATCCCTTGGCCTATATATCAACCGTTGCAAATATTTATCTCCGTAAATTGTCCGGAAAGTAGAAAAAGGAATGGCAGCCTTATCCACATCAGGACCGTTATACATGCTGTTTTGCATTTTATCCATCATAACTCCGATTACCAAAAAAGGAATGCGGTTTATAAGAATGGTTTTTCCCACTGCATCTTCCTCTCCGAAAAGTCTTTTCTTTAGCTCTGTGCCTAAAAAGACAACTCTTCTTTTGTTTTTAAGATCAAGATCATTAATAAATCGACTGTTTCTCTGAGGAAAATAGCCTCTTAAATCTTCAAAATGAGGATAAATGCCGATAACTCTTTCTGAAAGGCTTTTACGTCCATAGGTCATATTATTCCTGTATCGGTCATTTTCCGGGCTGATGAGTTCGATTCCAGAAACCCTGCTTTGAAGAAGTTCTACATCCTCTTCCTGGAGCCTAATCACACGGCCCTTTCCCAGACCCTGGTATGGTTTTGATGTTTGGCCGCTGAAGACAATACAAATCCCTTCTCCCAGGCCATGAGTCGATTTTATCATCTGCCTGTTCAGCCCTTCTCCAAAAGCAAGAAGGACAACTATGGAGAAAGTCCCCCAGGCCAGAGCAAAAATTGTCAGGGTGATTCTCTTTTTTTGTCTTTTTAATTCCCGATAGAACAATCTAAAAAGATACAGAATCTTCATTTCATCCTTCTATGACCTGAGGGCTTCAACTGGGTGGAGGTTTGCAGCCCGCCGGGCAGGCCCAAATCCCGAAATAAAGCCGATAACACCCAAAATGGCAACAGTTACGGCGCCAACTCCAAAAGATAAAGTTGGTCTTCCAATAAATTCTTCAATACTGGTTGTAGGAAACATGGAAATTATTCCATAGGAAATGGCTAATCCTACGGCTCCTCCTACTAGAGTTATCAGGAGAGTTTCGAATAAAAATTGGGCAAGGATAAATCGTTTTTTTGCTCCTAAAGCCATCTTGAGGCCAATCTCCTTTGTTCTTTCTTCGACGACCATATTCATGATATTAGAAACCCCGATGCCTCCCACCATCAGAGTAAAAGCTCCAACAATCCCCAAGAAGATATTAAAACCTAACATAATAGAATGAGTGATCTTCTCGCCCTCCATTGTATCCCAGACCGCCAGGGCCTCTGTATCTTTGGGATGGAACCTGTATTTTTTACCGAGGACTTGAAGGATTTTTTCCTGAATGAACTCATTCTTGAAAGGATCATACGCCTGGATAATCATATTATTGATATACTTATGGCCGAAAAAAGAAGAAAAGGTTGTTGCTGGAATAAACGTTGTAAACTCATCACGAGTTCCGTAGCTTGAATTCTGGGTCTTCTTGATTAAAACACCTGCTACCTGAAAAGGGACGCCGTTGACAGAAATGTATTTTCCTACAGCCGGCTTATCCCTGAAAAGCTCCTCTTTTATCCCAAAACCAATAAATATAACCCTTCTTTTCTGCTCCATATCAATATTATTAATGAATCTTCCACCTCTTTCAGGAATGACATTCCTCATATCTGAATAGAAAGGATAAATGCCTCTAACGAGGGATGAATAGGTATTCTTTTCATATTTCAACTTGACTCCCCACCTGGAATATTCCGGACAGGAGTATTTGATTTGAGGAATTTCTTGCTCTAAGAGAAAGGCATCTTCTTCCCTGAATCGAAGCGGCCTTCCCTTACTTAATCCCTCGTAGGCCATACTTGTTCTTCCCGGCCAGATAATGATAATCCCTTCTCCCAGGCCATGCATAGTTTTGCTCAATTGTCGTTCCAGCCCCACACCAAAGCCCAAAAGAAGGACTATAGATATGGTTCCCCAGATAATTCCAAAAATGGTAAGGAAAGTCCTCATTTTCTGAGAACGCATATCCCTTATAAACTGGGATAAAAACATGAATGATTTCATATAATCAACCTTTTTTCTGAGTCATTTTTACTTTTGCCATTAAGCTGTCCCTTTACTCTTTACGACTTTAGTTTTTACTTTATCTCTTTTGGCGGTCTCTCAATTATTTCATCTCCTTCTTTCAGACCGTTTTTAATTTCCACATTTATTCCATCACTTAACCCTGTTTCCACTTCTATCTTCACGATATCACCTTTTTCATCCCTGATTTCAACGAAAGTTTTATCTTCATTGAATTCCACCAACCTTTCAGGTATGAAGAGTATACTCTCTGCTTTATTGATGACTAAGTCAGCGTTGGCTGAATAGCCAGCCCTGATTATTTTCTTCCCTCTTTGAGTTATCTCGATTTCTACGTCAAATAGAGTTGCATTCTCTTGCTGTTTTGCCTTGGGTGAAATTTTAGATAATCTCCCGAATATCTTCTCATCTGGAATTGCACCTATTTTAAGTTCAGCCGTCATTCCCTCTTCAAGCTTGCCAACGTCGATCTCGTCTACAGTCCCTTTAAAAATCAGCCTGTTCATATCAGCCAGGATAAGGAGCTCTGTGCCTGCTTGATAAGAAGTTAACGGAACAATAGGGTCTCCTTTATTGACTCTTCGTTCGAGAACTGTCCCTTCCACAGGGGACTTTATGACTGTATCAATCTGTCGATCGCCAATTTTCGTCCTTCCTATCTCGATTAAGGCCAGCCTTTCCTGGGCAATGTTTAATCTCAATTGAAGTTGTTTATACTCATTTTCGGCCGTATCAAATTCTTTTTGAGAAACCAAATTTTCCTTTGATAACTTCTTCATTCGATTGTATTCGTTTGAAGCCCCCTCAAGGTTGACTTCAGCTATTTCCACATTTCTTTTAGCCTCTGCAAACTCAAGGGGAGTAGGATCAGGCTTAATTTCTATTAAAGGCTCACCTGTTTTTACCTTATCTCCTACTTCAACATAAACTTTTTTGACAATACCTGATATTTTTGATTTTACGGCTATCTCATTTTCTGGCTCGATGCTACCAATAGCCAGCGCCTTCTCAACGATATCACCTCTCTGTACCTTTATCATTTTGATTCCGTTACCCTCTCCGTCAGCAGAGTTTTTTGCTTTTAGGAAAATAATACCAGCAATGACGATCACAATGAACAGAGGAATAAATATCTTCTTAAACATAGAATCCTCCTTTACTACTCATCTCAATATATATATACGGATATTATATTCTTAAGGTTCCAATAAAAAAAATTTACTTTTAAGGCGTTTTTTTTCTTTGAGGAAGATGTTCAGTAAAGTGGCTTAGCGAAAAGGCTTAGATCTTTATGACAATCGAACTGAGTAAATAGAAATCAGTGCTTTTATGGCCAAGGACGGGCTTGCGTTCATAAATGATTTGAAGGCTTGTTTTTAAGGCGAAATAGCGGCTGATCGAAGCAGAAATTGAAGAATAAGAATTCAATCGGTAGTCATTCATGTCATTCATATTCAGGAAAAGAGTTTCCTGGTGAACAAATTGAGCAGCAGAAGAGATATTATAAAGCAGTTTTGTGGAAAATATTGAAGAGGCAAATGATACAGAAAATAATCTTTCAGTGATAGAAGGACTATCACCAACAACTTCCTGGATGATTTTCTCTAAATTGTGCTCGCTGCTCCAGCCTAAAGTTCCTTCAGATGAGATTTCTATTTTCCCCTGCTGAATCCATGTATAGCCTGCTCCAACAGACAATGCAAAACGAAAGTTATAACCGGCTAATTTATTTCTCTCAGCTCTTACTAAGCTGAGCAGATAAGTTCGGGAACCAATTTTCCGTTTATACTTAAGGTGGGAATAAAAAATTTCTGATTTTTCCTGATTGTTTGAATTGGAATAAATGATGTTTCCTCTAAAACTCAATTCATTTTTTTTGAGATGAATATTCTGAACTGTATCAAAGCTGAAGGAAAAGCCTTTGTTATTTCCCCTTGTCAAGACAAATGACAAACTTGTCGATGAAGAATATATCTTTTCTTTCTCTTCGTCTTCCTCAGCAGCTCTTAAAGGAAGGATAAATAAGCCAATAAGTAGGATAAAAATTACAATTCGATTGGTTTTATTAAAATCCATCTTCAAATAAATAAAAGGGAGTTAAATCTTTCAACAAAAAACTTTCAATAAATATTTGCCCCCCTTTCATGACCACATCTCAAACTCCCATTTATTGTCCTTCTTTTTGACTTTGCCAAAAAAGTGTTCAGGGTCATGGTTAAAAGCAAGGATCCAGTCTTCATCAACGGCTTGCTCAAAAATTCTCTTTTTATTTTCCATTGTCTCAAGGGGAAAAAGATCATAGCTCATCACATAAGACAACCCTATATGAGCTGAAGTCGGAACCAAATCCCCCAGAAAAAAAAGGACCTTTCCTTCTGAATGAATCTTAACGCACTGATGGCGGGAAGTGTGTCCTGGCACAAGAACAACTTCCACTCCTTTTGTTAT
>Ga0209991_10000789_pt1 | contig 14158 bp, 6 predicted proteins | sample ChitaG_FD_183167 | JGI IMG/M metagenome (GOLD analysis project Ga0209991, IMG submission 183167) | Deep subsurface microbial communities from South Pacific Ocean to uncover new lineages of life (NeLLi) - Chile_00310 metaG (SPAdes)... | ecosystem: Environmental > Aquatic > Marine > Oceanic >...
TAACACAATTCGTAAATTTTCTTATGCATCCTTTAAAAGCAACCCCTATGATAAAGCAGTATCTGTCCATTAAGGGTAAGTACCCTGATGCGATTCTATTTTATCGGATGGGTGATTTTTATGAAATGTTTTTTGATGATGCCAAGCTTGCCTCCAGAATACTTGAAATCACTTTAACCTCCAGAAACAAGAAAGACGAATCTCCAATTCCGATGTGTGGCATACCGTTTCGGGCAGCCCAGAGTTATATTTCACGCCTGATAGGGCACGGCTGCAAGGTTGCAATATGTGACCAGGTTGAGGACCCGTCAACAGCAAAAGGGCTTGTAAAAAGGGCTGTCGTACGTGTCATAACCCCGGGCATGATTGTTGATAACGAACTTTTAGATGAAAAATCAAACAATTATGTCCTTGCTTTATCTAAAAATAATGATGTTGCCGGAATTTCCTATCTTGATCTTTCAACAGGGACATTTCGTCTGTCAGAATCCACGGATTTGCGTTTTATTATGGATGAAATCCAGAGAGTCTCGCCAAGTGAAATTATTTTACCTGAGTCATCAAAAAACAACCGGTTTTTCTCATCAATAATGAACCTTCTGCCTGAAAAATCCATAACTTTTTTGGATGACAATGCATTTGAATATAAAAAAGGATATGAAAGCCTTATTGATCAATTCAAGACTATTTCCCTCAAAGGGTTTGGATGTGAAAACTTAAAGGCCGGCATAAGAGCAGCCGGGGCTTTAATATTTTATGTTCGGGAAACCCAAAAACAAAAAATTGAACATATTAACAGTGTTGAGACATATTCATTAACCAATTACCTTATAGTTGATGATTTAAGCTGCCGAAATCTTGAATTAATGACAAATATACTATCCGGCAGCAAAGTGGGGTCACTTCTCGGAATAATAGACCGGACAATAACTTCCATGGGTGGAAGGCTGCTTAAAAGATGGATCAGATATCCCCTTATCAATGAGTGTGAGATCAGGTTAAGACTGGAAGCTGTTGAAGATGCAAAGAATAATATTCAGGTTCGCAGGGATATCAGGGAGAGTTTAAAGTCTGTATATGATCTCGAACGCCTTGGCAGCAAGATTTCCATGGGATATTCAAATGCAAGGGATCTTTTTGCAATAAAGCGTTCCATAAATAGTCTTCCGGATATATTTTCCAGCCTTTCATATCTTAAAGCAGAGCTTTTCAAATGGAATGAGGATCTTGACAATCTATATCGACTGGCAGACCTGATTGAAAGGGCGATTCGGCAAGATGCGCCTCCAACGATTAATGAGGGTGGTATAATCAAACCGGATTTCAATCAAAAACTCTCCGAACTTGTTGAAATCACGAGGCAGGGTAAAAACTGGCTTGCAAAGCTGGAGGCACATGAAAAGAAAACCACAGGAATAACCTCTCTTAAGGTCAGGTATAACAAGATATTTGGATACTATATAGAGGTTCCCAACACACGCCTGGAGGCTGTTCCGGATCACTATATCCGAAAGCAGACCCTGGTAAATGCAGAACGTTTTATTACCGATGAACTTAAAAAACATGAAGATGATATTCTCAGCGCACATGACAAGATAGCCTCCCTTGAGTATAAAATATTTAACGATATTAGACGGGAGGTTATAAAAAACAACACGTATATTCAGAAGATTGCCAAATTTTTAGCTGATCTGGATGTCCTGTGCGCCTTTGCCGAAGTTGCCGATCAAAATGGTTACAACAAGCCTGAAATTACAACAGACGGGATTATTCTTATTGAAGACGGACGTCATCCAGTAGTGGAAAAGATGATTTTGGGGGAACGTTTTGTGCCAAACAGCATTAAAATGGATAATAATGAAAACCAAATACTTATTATAACCGGTCCAAATATGGCAGGAAAATCTACAGCTCTTCGGCAGGTGGCGCTTCTGGTTCTCATGGCACAGATGGGCTCCTTTGTGCCGGCAAAAAAGGCTTCAATCGGCATTATAGACAGGATATTTACCAGGGTTGGAGCCCTGGATAACCTTTCTCGGGGCCAGAGTACCTTTATGGTGGAGATGCAGGAAACAGCCAATATTTTAAATAATGCAACTGGGCAGAGTCTTGTTATTATGGATGAGATCGGCAGGGGTACAAGCACATTTGACGGTCTCAGTATTGCCTGGGCAGTTGCAGAATACCTGCACGATATAAAGGCCGGGGGTGTGAAAACCCTTTTTGCCACCCACTACCATGAGTTGACGGAGCTTGCCAAAACAAAAAAACGGGTAAAAAATTATAATATCGAGGTAAGCGAATGGAATGATGAAATAATCTTTTTAAGAAAACTAATCAAAGGGGGCACGAATCGAAGTTACGGCATTCAGGTTGCCAGGCTTGCCGGCATTCCAAACAAAGTGATAAATCGAGCAAAAAAGATTCTTTTTAATATAGAAAACGGGGAGCGCAAATTAAATGGTTCCTCTCTTTTTCCAGATGCAGACAATGAATTAAAAAAAGGGCAGGTCCAGTTAAATCTATTTCGCGGGCCAGAGTCTTTTGTAATAGAGAAGCTGCAAAAGCTTGACACATTGAAAATTACTCCGCTTGAAGCATTGAACTATTTGCATAAACTGCAAAAAGAATTGGAAGTTAAGGATTAGGGATTAAGGGCTGGCTCACGCAAAGGCGCAAAGGCGCTAAGATATAAAAAAACAATATAAAAGAAAATTATGACTGAGAATGAAATAGCAAAAATAGTTGTTGATGCGGCATTTCAGGTTCATAAAAGGTATTGTTAATTAATTTTGGAGCTGAGCTAATTCGCGATGGTATTTCACGAGTAGTCAATGCGTTATAGCTTTAAAATGAGACCTTTGAAAAACCCCAGCATTGTCATTGCGAATGAAGCGAAGCAATCTCAAAACATATTAAAAGATGAACGTCCAACATCGAACACTCAACATCGAACGTCGAACAAGGAAAGGCCTATCGATTTCATGAGATTCTCTGTTCTATTTTCTCGTTCCTATTTTTTTTACCTTTGCGCCTTTGCGTCTTTGCGTGAGAAAGCGTCTTTGCGTGAGAAGTGGGATAAAATTTGAGTAAAAAATCAATCATATTATTATATTTTCTTGTTTGCTGTATTATTGCGATTATGCAGCCGGGCGTATCATCGGCTGTTACGGCAAGAGATAAGTATATTAAGGCTGAAGCCTGCTATAACAAGCTCTGCAAAAGTCCCAAAAAACAGAAATACAGGCACAACTGGCTGAATTGCATAGAAAAATTTCAGGCTGTTTACAGGCACTATCCTTCAGGCCCGTGGGCTGCCGCAGGGCTTTATATGTCCGGAAAGCTTTATCAGAAACTTTACGAAAGATCATATAAAAAATCGGATAAAAAAGAGGCCATTGATTTATTTGAGCGTATTATCAAACGTTTTCCGAAAAGCAGATACAAATATAAGGCTGCTGTGGCTATACGGTCATTTTCAATAGCCAAGGGTCAAAAAATCACATCAATTAAAACAGCAAAGAAACAAAAGAAAACTTGCACTGTAACCGGCTTTCGATTCTGGTCCAATCCAAGCTATACAAGAATTGTTATCGATGCTGACAGGGAAACATCATACGTTCACAGACTTCTTAGAAAAGATCCTTCAATCAAAAAGCCCCAGCGTCTATATGTTGATTTAAAAAACTCCATTCTGGGAAAAACCACACAAAAGAGAATCCCCATTGACGACAATCTGCTCAGCTATGCGCGAGCCGGCCAGCACACGCCAGATTCGGTCAGAGTGGTTGTAGATATAAAGTCGTTTAAGGACTACAAGATCTTTTCTTTGAAGAATCCATTCAGGATTGTCATAGATGTGTGGGGAAAAGATATAAGCCCAGCATATAAGGCAGTTATAATCTCAAAAAAGAATGGAAAGATTACTACAAGCGCTCTGGTAAAGCAGCTGGCTCTTGGCGTTAAGAGGATTGTTATCGATCCTGGGCACGGGGGGCGTGATTATGGTGCGCCGGGCTATTTAAGAGGTGTTCATGAAAAAAATGTGGTGCTTAGTATCGCAAAAAAACTTGCTAAAAAAATTCGCGAAAAATTAGGTTGCGAAGTAATTATAACCCGCAATGGGGATAAATACCTTACCCTTGAGGAGCGAACGGCAATTGCAAACACAAAAAATGCAGATCTTTTTATATCCCTGCATACAAATGCCACCAGAAACAGAAGGGCTTATGGTATTGAGACCTATTTTTTAAACTTTGCCACAGATGATGATGCCATATTGGTTGCCGCCCGTGAAAATGCCACATCAACTAAGAATATCAGCGATCTGCAGACTATTTTAAGCGATCTTATGCAAAATGCCAAGATCAATGAATCGAGCCGCTTAGCATACCATGTCCAGGAGGCTATGTATAAACATATGAAAAAGAAATACAGCAGGATAAAGAATAAAGGTGTAAAGCAGGCTCCGTTCTATGTCCTTTTGGGAGCCCAGATGCCTTCCATATTAATAGAAACATCCTTTATAAGCAATTCCAGGGAATGTAAAAGATTAATCAACTCAAAATACCAGAATCATTTATGTGATGCTATAGTAAAAGGTATCAAAAGCTACATCAAGTAGACAAATCCAACCGCTTTGTGAAAGACAAAGTCTAAAAAGGGCTCAAAGGGATAAAGTAATTGGAGTGGTTGATTAGTTGAGTAGTTGAGTAGCCGCAAAGACCGCAAAGGATAAAAAAACCCTGCAAGCTTGAATTACAGCCAACTTGAGTTAATTCTTTGACATTGTAAGTTAAATTAGTTTATATGTTATTTTATACAATAGGATTTAGGGTTGGCTCACGCAAAGGCGCTAAAATAAAAAAATATGATTGAGAATGAGGTTTGTTTAGGAAAATAGTTTTAAAATCTTGGCGTCTTTGCGCCTTTGCGTGAGGAAATAAATTTAGCATGGATGTCGTAGGTGCAGATTATGGCAAAAAACAAAAAAGTTATTCAATCGGTCTGGGGCATTGCCCTTGTTTTGGCTGGAATAGGGGTATTTTACAGAATACCTCAAGTTATGCCCAAAATAGAGCAGATCGAACAGTTTTCTTCGATAATGTTTTTCATACGTTTTTGTTTCTATTTTTTAGGTGTTTTGCTTATCGGCGGTGGTGCAAAGAAGCTTTATGATAATTATCAAAGTCAACGCGACTTGGACAAGACCAAAAACGTCTGATATATAATAAAAAAACTGTGAACCGACAACCGTGAACGGTTACTAACTATGTTAAACACACCTGTAACATCAGGCGCCAAGCCAACAAATGTCCAGAGCCTCAAATCAGAGGTGGAATACAGGACGAAACTCCAGAACATTTGCAACAAAATATATGCTGCGTATAATATAGATGAAATCCTGGTTGATCTGAAGGACGAAATCACAGAACTTTTTGAAGCAGAAAGACTTACGGTTTATGTTGTGGACGAAAAAAAAAGAGAATTGGTGTCACGCTTCAAGTCCGGCGACGAAATATCAGAAATCCGGATTCCTATTTCTTTAAACAGTACAACTGGATATTCTATTTTAAAGCAGAAACTGATTAATATCAAAAATGTTTATAATGAAAAGGAGCTCTGCGCAATCGATCCTGTTCTTAAATTTGATAAAAGCTGGGATCGAAAAACAGGCTTTAAAACACAGCAGGTTCTCGTAGTTCCGATCACATTCAAAAAATATCTTCTTGGCGCTGTTCAACTGATAAACCATACGGCCGGAACCTTATTTGCCAAGCAGGATGAGAAGTCAGTAGTCGAACTGGCCAAGATACTTGGAATCGCGCTGTATAATCAAAAACGGATAGCAAAGGCCAGAATAAATAAGTTCAGTTATCTCACCGCTAATCAAATCCTGGCCCAGAAAGAATTCGATAAGGCCATTGCCGAGGCAAGACAAAGAAAAGAACCGGTCGAAAATGTTTTGATGTCTGATCTTAAAATCTCAAAAAAGGAAATAGGGAAATCGTTTAGTAAATTTTATGGTGTTCCATTTGTGGAATATAATGAAAAAATAGCGATTCCGGGCGAGCTTCTTGCGGGTCTGAAAATCCCTTTCATGCGTAGCAATGTCTGGGTCCCGCTGTGCGTTGAAGACGGCAAAATCGTAATAGCGGTAGACAACCCATATGATCTTCGTAAAATTGACGAAATAAAGGGGCTCTTCCCAAGAAAAAAACTGGCATTTCACGTGGCATTAAAGGGAGATATCCTGAATTATATTAAGCTGTTTACTCAGAATGCAAAAGAACTTGCCAATATGGATGACATACTTAGGCAGCTTCAGGATGAGGTCGAAGAGATAGAGGATGCCGAAGCCGCAGTAACAGAGGAAAACAGCGCAGTAGTCCAGCTTGTGAACAAGATTATCATTGATGCTTACAATCGCGGCGCTTCCGATATTCATATTGAACCATATCCCGGAAAGGAGAATACACGGGTGCGTGTGAGGATTGACGGCGCCTGTTCTTTATATCAAACCATTCCTTACAACTATAAGAATGCGGTAGTATCGCGTATAAAGATTATGTCCGACCTTGATATAGCGGAACGTCGCAAACCTCAGGACGGGAAGATCAAATTTAAAAAATATGGCGGCCTTGACATTGAGCTCAGGGTTGCGACTATTCCAACCCAGGGAGGAATGGAGGATATTGTAATGCGTATCCTTGCAGCAGGCGAACCTATTCCCCTTGACAAAATGGGTTTTTCAAAAAGAAATTATGAAAATTTTGTAAGTGTAATAACTAAGCCTTATGGCATCATATTTGTGTGCGGCCCTACAGGTTCAGGTAAAACCACTACGCTTCATTCAGCCCTGGGCTATATTAATAAGGTAGAAACCAAGATTTGGACTGCCGAAGATCCTGTTGAAATTACTCAGGCCGGCTTAAGACAGGTTCAGGTAAAACCAAAGATCGGATTTGATTTTGCCGCTGCAATGCGAGCATTTCTAAGGGCAGATCCTGATGTTATCATGGTTGGTGAAATGCGTGACAAGGAAACAGCATCGATCGGCATAGAAGCATCCTTAACAGGGCATCTTGTGTTTTCGACCTTACACACAAACAGCGCTCCTGAGAGTGTTACCAGACTCCTTGATATGGGTATGGATCCTTTTAACTTCGCGGATGCTATTTTATGCATTCTTGCCCAGCGTTTAATTCGCACGCTCTGCAAGAATTGCAAAGAAAAATACCATCCATCAAAAAAGGAATATGATGAGCTTGTCAGGGAATACAATGCAAAAGATTTTGAAAAGAATGTTAAAATTCCATATACGGATGATCTGACTCTGAATAAGCCTGTCGGCTGCGAAGCATGTGGCAATACCGGATATAAAGGCCGGATGGGCATACATGAACTGTTAATGGGGACCGATGTGCAAAAAAGGTTGATACAAAGCTGCGCAAAAATGGAGGATATTCGTAATCAGGCTGTAAAGGACGGCATGACTACACTTAAGCAGGATGGAATTGAAAAGATTTTTGCCGGGCACAGCGATTTTCTTCAGGTCAGAAAGGTTTGTATTAAATGACTAAACCAACATCAAATAAACGTCCAGTACCTCTCAGGCCTGTCTCGTCAACGAGATCAAGCCTGAAAGCTACTATCAGGGATCAATCCGGGGCCGGCAAAATGAGGATTGGCGAGCTTTTGAGTAAAGAGGGGTATATCACCAGAAACCAGCTCGAAGAGGCGGTGACATATCAGAGAAATCATCAGGGCAGGCTTGGCAGCATACTCATTAGACTCGGATACATCGAAGAAGAAACCGTTGTAAATGTACTAAGCCGTATTTATAACTATCCTGCTGTAATAATATCGAAAATCTCTCCGGATCCTGAAGCTCTCAAGATCCTTCCTTATGATTTGGCCAAGAAATATATGGCCTTTCCTTTAGAAATCGATGGGGATGACCTTGTAGTTTCCATGGCAGAACCGACAGATACTTTCGCTGTTGAACAGATGCAAAGCGAAGTTAAAAAAGGGTTGAAGATCAATGTCTCCACTCAAAGGGATATTGTTGATGCTTACAGGGCTTACTATAAGATAAGTGATGAAGAATACGATAATTTCTTTGGTGTAAAAAAAGAAGATGAAGAAGAGGAACCTTCTATTACCGTGGTCGATGATTTCGGCTCTCTGGTTTCCGAGGCTGCAGGAGAAGTTGAGCTGCAGGCCGCCGGGGAAGAAGAAGAGGAGGAAGACCAATACCTGGCTTCTGATGCTCCCATTATCAAACTTGTGAACGGTATTCTTATCAGGGCCGTCAATGACGGGGTTAGCGACATTCATATTGAGCCTTTTGAGAAGTCTTTGCAGGTAAGATATAGATTGGATGGTTCCCTTTACAAATCGATGAACCTGCCGATCAGCATAAAAAATGCCCTGATTTCAAGGATGAAAATTTTATCTGGATTGAATATTACAGAACGTCGTATACCGCAGGACGGCAGGATCAAGATGCGCTTTGGAAAAAAAAAGGCGGTTGACTTTCGTGTCTCTACATTGCCGACTCTTTTTGGTGAGGGCGTTGTTTTGCGCATTCTCGATCAGAGCGCTCTCAATATTGACCTTACCAAACTGGGGTTTGAACCAAAAACCTTTGAAACCCTTAAGACTTGCATTTCCAGGCCATATGGCCTCCTTCTTGTAACCGGTCCCACCGGCAGCGGCAAGACGACTACACTATACTCTGTTCTCAACAGGCTGAACAAAGAAGATACCAAAATACTTACAGCAGAAGATCCTGTAGAATTCAACTTTAGGGGGATCAATCAGGTGCCTGTCAAGGAAGAGGTCGGGATGACCTTTGCCACAGCTCTCAGGGCCTTCTTGCGCCAGGACCCTGATATAATTATGGTTGGAGAGATTCGTGATCTTGAGACCGCAGAGATTGCCATCAAGGCGGCCATGACAGGTCATCTTGTTTTCAGCACACTCCACACGAACGACTGCCCTTCCACTATCGGACGTCTTGTGGATATCGGGTTGCCGCCTTACATGTTGTCTTCTTCAATAACAATGGTTCTTTCACAACGCCTTGCCAGAAGACTTTGCCAAAAGTGCAAGGTTTTTGTCAAAAATATTGATCCCGAAGAATTAGAGAACATGGGATTTTTGAAAGATGAAATTCCGGATCTTACTATATACGGGCCAAAGGGATGCCCGGCATGCAATGGCACAGGCTATAAAGGACGGCTCGGACTTTATGAGCTTATGGCAATAACCGAGGAAGTTGCAAAAGCAATAAATGCCTCTGTTCCGGAGAATCAACTGAGAAAGATCGCAATACAGGAGGGTATGGTTACATTGAGAGACGCAGGTCTGGAAAAAATTCGACAGGGACTTACATCCATCAATGAAATTCTCAAAAAAACGACTGTAACCAAAGAAGCCCTGCCCGCATATCTTGTTAATCCTGATATAGAGCATTACGAAGATAAGGATGTGATTATCCGGGAAGGGAATAGGGATTCGGATTTTTTCAAGCTTGTTCAGGGGGCTTTAATTGTTGCAAAGGGGGGCAAAAAAATAGCCGAAATAGTGGAGCCGGGTGAATACTTTGGAGAAATGTCTGCCATAACAGGCAAACCGCGATCTGCGAGCATCCTTTCAAAAGGAAGATCGGTTGTAAAGCGTTTTCCTGGAGACAAGCTGCTGGAAATCATTGAGAAATATCCTGAGGTCGCCAAACATCTTTTTCAGGTGATCGCCAGTCGTCTGAATGACGCTGATGAAGTTATCGTTAAATTGATTAATGAGAGAAGACAGAAAAAGAAATGAACATCGAACATCGAACGTCCAACATCGAATGTTGAATGGGAAAAGCAGAAGAAACAGAGTTTGAAAAACCTGAACTATTAGTACTACAGTGTCATTTTTTAACGTCATGCCCGCGAAGGCGGGCATCCAGAATCCCAGTTATATCTAAAAACAAACTGGACGAGTATCAAAACGGCTGAAAAGAAACAGAAATAGTCACTCAAAATTCGGTATTGGTTTTTTATTTGATTTTAAAATAATTTGAGGAGCGGAGCGACATCATTATTCGACGTTCGACGTTCAATGTTCGATGTTGGACGTTCATCTTTCAAAACAACTTAGCGCTTATGGGGTAGGGGGGGTGTTGGAATACAAAAGATGCGTATAGGCATGGGATATGATTTGCACAGGCTTGCTTTTGGTCGGAAACTTGTTCTGGGAGGGGTGACCATTCCATTTGAAAAAGGTTTGCTTGGGCATTCAGATGCAGACGTTCTTGTTCATGCTGTGTGTGACGCACTTCTAGGCGCTGCCGGTCTGGGCGATATTGGTCTGCATTTCCCGGATACAGATCCTGAACTCAAAGATATATACAGCATAAGGCTTCTTGCAGAAACTTATGAAATGGTCAGCAGCAAAGGTTTTGCGATAAGCAATGTAGATTCTACCATTTTTGCCGAAGCCCCCAAACTTTTACCATATAGAAAAGCAATGCAGAAAAACATTGCCAAAACAATTAAAATCAAACCAGACAGAGTCAATATCAAAGCAACTACCTTTGAAGGGCTTGGAATGATCGGAAAAGGTGAGGGGATTGGGGCAATGTGCATTGCGCTAATTTCAGAAAAAGAAATGAACATCGAACATCGAACGTCCAACATCGAATGTTGAATGGGAAAAGATGAAGAAACAGAAATCAGAGGTCAGATGCCAAAGGTCGGAACGACAGCCGATTTTAGAATAATTTGAGGAGCAAAGCGACATCATTATTCGACGTTCGATGTTCAATGTTCGATGTTGGACGTTCATCTAACACCTAACACCTTAACACTTTAACACCTAATACCTAATACTTTATATGCCTCTTCGTATTTACAATACCTTAAGCGGAAAAAAGGAAGTATTTGAACCTATTGAACCAGGCAGGGTTGGCATGTATGTTTGCGGTCCTACTGTTTATGACTCCTGTCATATAGGACATGCCAGATCTGTTGTGACCTTTGATGTTATAGCCCGCTATTTGAAAAAAAAAGGCTATGATCTAATCTATGTAAGAAATTTTACCGACATTGATGATAAGATAATCAACAGGGCCAATCAGCTTGGCATTGATCCATTAACACTTGCCGAAAAATATATCAGTGAATTCTATGATGATATGGAAGCTCTGAATGTTGAAAGGGCTACAATTGAGCCAAAAGCCACGCAGCATATTGACAGGATAATAAAAGTTATTGAAGTGTTGATTGAGAAAGGCTTTGCATACAGGATAGACAATGATGTTTATTATGCGGTTGAGTTATTTAAAGACTATGGAAAACTTTCAGGGCGCAGGCTGAAGGATATGAAGGCAGGCGCAAGGGTGGATATTGACAAAAGGAAACGCAGCCCTTTTGATTTTGCTTTATGGAAATCGTCAAAGCCAGGAGAACCGGTATGGGACAGCCCCTGGGGCAAGGGCAGACCCGGATGGCACATTGAATGTTCAGCCATGAGCGCCGAATATCTGGGTGAAACCTTTGATATCCATGGAGGAGGAAAAGATCTTATTTTCCCGCATCATGAAAATGAAATAGCCCAGTCAGAGGCCGCATTTGGGAAAACTTTTGCCAGATACTGGATTCATAATGGTTTTGTAAATATTAATCAGGAAAAAATGTCAAAATCGCTTGGAAACTTTATCGTACTAAAGGAACTAATAAAGCATTATCACCCTGAAGCGCTGCGCCTTTTTCTTCTTTCCAAGCATTATCGCAGCCCTGTTGACTTTACAGATAAAGCAATGGATGAAGCTGCTGCCGGCCTTGATAAAGTCTATGCGCTGCTGGAGCGTATTGAGAAACAATTCGGGCCTGTATCAGACAAAGACAAAACCCGAGATGATACTGTGTTTTGTGGGCAATTTTGCATGGCCATGGACGATGATTTCAATACTGCCCTTGGAATAGCCGCACTTTTTGAAGTTGTTCGCAGTATGAATCGCCTGCTGGATAAAAATAAAAACAGCTTTTCTCAAGACGCTGAAAATAAAATACGCTCGGGCCGGGCAGATATTCTAAAAATGGGCGCAATTCTTGGAATACTTAATGAATCACCCGAAGACTATTTTGCAAAAAAAAGATTCACTGGGCTTGAAAAAAAATCGATTAATTCTGAAATGATCGATAAAATGATCAAGGAACGGATTGAAGCCAGAAAGGCAAAAAGCTGGGCCAGGGCCGATCAAATCAGAAAACAGCTCGAAGATATGAGTATAATTATTGAAGACGGGTCTGAAGGCACAGTTTGGAAGATAAAGGCTTGACACCTTTCTCCGTGTTCTCGATAATTTTAGATTATTAGACTAAAGGCAGGGAAATAATTTTAAGTTTTGAATGTTGAATTTTAAATTAAAAACGGTTTTTCCTTGATTCAAAATTAAAAATTAAAAACTCAAAATTATAGCTAACACCCATGCCCCTTTTTAACCTTATATCAGATTTTACCCCAAAGGGCGATCAGCCAAAGGCAATTGAATTATTAAGCAATAGTATTTTGTCCGGCAACAAACACCATGTCCTTCTGGGAGTTACCGGGTCTGGCAAAACATTTGCCGTGGCAAATATTATTAAAATTATTGAAAGGCCGACCCTTGTGCTGGTGCCTAACAAGACTCTTGCAGCACAGCTCTATAGTGAGTTCAAATCACTCTTTCCTGAAAACAGTGTCGAATATTTTGTAAGCTACTATGACTATTACCAGCCTGAAGCCTACATCCCTGCCAGCGATACCTATATACAAAAAGATTCTTCAATAAACGAAATGATAGACAAATTGCGCCACAGTGCAACCAGATCCGTGCTTTCACGCAGGGATGTTGTTGTTGTTGCAAGCATATCATGTATCTTCGGACTTGGCGCTCCCGAAGACTACCTCTCTATGAGTGTTGATCTAAAAACCGGTATGGAGCTTGTTCGAGATAAGCTTCTGGCTAAGCTTGTTGATATGCAATATGAGCGAAATGATATTGATTTTCACAGGGGAGTTTTCAGGGTAAGGGGTGACAGGGTTGAGATATTTCCTTCTCATGAAGAGGAAAGGGCTGTTCGCATCGATTTTTTCGGAGATCAGGTGGAAGCTATTTCAAAATTTGACACTTTAAGAGGGATTGTTACAGATCGCCTGGAAAAAATTACAATATATCCCGCCCGCCATTATGTTGCCGACAGGAAGACACTTAAGGATGCAATAAAAAGCATTAGCGATGAGTTAAAGGATAGAATCGATTATTTCAGAAACGAAAACAAACTGATAGAGGCCCAGCGTATTGAAGAGAGAACAAATTTTGATCTTGAGATGATGCTGGAGTTAGGTTACTGCAATGGAATTGAAAATTATTCTCGCCATCTGACAGGAAGAGCCCCAGGTGAACCGCCTCCAACACTTCTTGATTATTTTCCTGAGGATTTATTAGTATGCATTGATGAAAGCCATATTGCCGTGCCACAGATTCGCGCCATGTATAAAGGTGACAGATCCCGCAAGACCACCCTTGTTGAATATGGGTTCAGACTTCCATCTGCTCTTGATAACCGGCCTCTTAAGTTCGAAGAGTTTGAATCAAAGGTATCACAGGTTCTTTATACATCTGCGACTCCTGCTGAATACGAACTTGATAAGGCAAAAGGGGCTGTAGTTGAGCAGTTAGTAAGACCCACAGGCCTTCTTGATCCTCAAATTGATGTAAGAAAAGCACAGCATCAGGTTGACGACCTTTTTGAAGAGATTCAGTTATGCTGCAATAGGGATGAAAGAGTCCTGGTTACTACCTTAACAAAGCGTATGGCTGAAGATCTTACAGAATACTATCAGGATCTTGGCATAAGGGTTCGCTATCTTCATGCAGATATAAGCACATTGGAAAGGGTGGATATTATAAGGGACCTCAGGGCCGGCAAATTTGATGTTCTTATTGGAATAAATCTTCTTCGCGAAGGGCTTGACATACCGGAGGTTTCTCTTGTGGCCATATTGGACGCTGACAAGGAAGGTTTTTTGCGTTCAACAAGGTCTCTTGTTCAGACATGCGGCAGAGCCTCCAGAAATGTCGGCGGCAGGGTAATAATGTATGCCGAACATATAACGAAGT
>Ga0209991_10000790_pt1 | contig 14155 bp, 9 predicted proteins | sample ChitaG_FD_183167 | JGI IMG/M metagenome (GOLD analysis project Ga0209991, IMG submission 183167) | Deep subsurface microbial communities from South Pacific Ocean to uncover new lineages of life (NeLLi) - Chile_00310 metaG (SPAdes)... | ecosystem: Environmental > Aquatic > Marine > Oceanic >...
TGCCTTTTCGTTGATGCTTGTGGGCTTTGCGGGAATTGCATATTTGACATCCTTAGAGGCAGCGCTACCTGTAGCTGCACGTACAGTCTACGAGGTTTCTGCTTTTTACCCTTATACGGTCATCCCACTGTTTATTGTTATGGGAGGATTCGCCGGTAGCTCCGGGATGACTCGAGAGTTGTACGGAACCTTTGATAAATGGTTCCGGAAGTTACCAGGGGGGCTGGCGATTGCTACGATTGGTGCATGTGCCGGGTTTGCTGCTGTCTCCGGTTCTTCAGTAGCTACAGCAGCCACCATGGGGACCATCGCTGTTCCAGAAATGAAACGATTCAACTATCACCCAAGGCTTTCTACAGGGAGTGTAGCTGCTGGTGGCACACTGGGTTTTCTTATTCCGCCAAGTATTGGGTTCATTGTTTATGGTATGATGACGGAGCAGTCTATTGGGAAGCTCTTAGTAGCTGGCATGATTCCCGGGCTGACCCTGGCAGCAGCATATATAGCTATTATTGTGGTAATGGTTAAGCTGAACCCGAGTTTAGCTCCTGCCAGCCCTGAACCGGTTACATGGAGAGAGAAATTTAAAGCACTCACTGGTATATGGGAGCCGCTGGCGATCTTTTTAGTGGTAATGGGAGGCATATACCTGGGCTTTTTTACCCCCACAGAGGCTGGTGCAATAGGCGCTACGGTCCTTTTCCTTGTTGCTATAATCAAAAGGAAACTAACCGGGCGAAATCTTGTTCAGGCACTCCAAGAAGCCATTCGAATTTCAGTAATGGTTCTCTTCCTCGTGGCTGGAGCCAATGTCTTCAGTTATTTTTTGGCCTTATCAATGATCCCCATGAAGGTAGCGGAGTGGGTTGCAGGACTTCAAGTAACCCCATACCTGATCCATGGCATAATTGTAGTTATCTATCTTTTTTTGGGTTGCTTTTTAGATGCAATATCGATGATGGTATTGACGTTGCCGGTTATTTTCCCGATAATCTTGGCACTCGGCTTTGATCCCATCTGGTTTGGTGTCATCGCTGTCCTTATGATGGAGGCAGGACTGATCACCCCGCCAATGGGGCTTAATATCTTTACCGTTGCTGGTGTGGTGAAGGATGTGTCGGTTGAAGAGATCTTTCGCGGGACGCTCCCATTCCTGTTGTCAATATTTGTGATAGTCATTCTCATCACGATATTCCCCAAAATTGCCCTGCTCCTTCCCAATATGATGATGCGGTAAGTGGGCGTGAGAGGGCATATGCGCTAACTTACGCGATAAATATAGTCTTATTAAGTGGATTAGATAGTTCTGTTATTTTTCATGGGATGGACAATATCGAATACCCGCAATGCCTTTGCGTTGTTCGTGTAGAATACCGTAAAGTGATGGTAGGGCGACATTTATCACCTTAGACCAATTGCAATGCATGGCAGGCGGGTATTAGATATTCAATACACTTTTAATTTAATTAGCCTCTTAAGTTAGCTCTTATGAGGTAAGGGGGAGGGTGAATAAAGGCTATTTTCAGATGAAAAATATAAAAATTACCTTCGTTATTAACGGGAAAAAGATGACCATGGAGATTCCGCCCAATATCTCTTTGCTCGAATTATTGAGGGATTATCTTGGCCTTACTGGAACTAAAAAGGGATGTGAGGCAGGGGAATGTGGTGCCTGCACTGTCTTGATAAATGGAAAGGCAGTTAATTCCTGTCTTATCCTTGCACCTCAGATTAACGGAAAAACCATTCAAACTATTGAAGGTCTCGGTACCGAAACCTCGCTTCATTCATTACAAAAGGCATTTGTTGATAAAGGAGCGGTCCAGTGTGGATTTTGTACCCCTGGGATGTTGATGTCATTAAAGCAGCTATATAATGAACATCCTGGTGCCGATCAGGAGGAGATCAAGAAGACAATTTCTGGTAATCTTTGCCGATGCACAGGTTATCAGCAGATTGTAGAAGCGGCTGAGTCAGCATTTAAAAAGAGAAATGTAACTATTGAGCCACAGATTTACACAGATTCACCCCGTAAAATAAAAGATTGAGAACTTGCAGGCGAGTGAATGGACAAATTATTTCACGGGGTAAACACAGATAGGTTTAAATACAAAGATAGTAAAAGAAAAAATATCAGCGGTAATCAGCGTAAATCCGCGGCCAAATAGTTAAGGAAAAATAAGCCATGATTTTGCCAGCATTTGATTACGTATCCTTTAATAACCTAAGAGATACAGCGGATTTTCTATCTCGGTATGGGGATAAATCAAAGGTGATTGCAGGTGGCACAGATTTGATGGTCAAATTAGGGAGTGGAGAGGTCAAAGTGAACTACATTGTTGATCTCATGGACATTGCAGGATTTAAAAAGATAGAAGTCCACAAAGATAAAATCTCCATTGGCCCTACAGTTACACATACAGAATTAGTTACATCTAATATTTTAAACACATATGCACCTGTGCTTTCCCGGGGTGCTGGTGTAATCGGTTCACCTCAAATTCGCAACCAGGGGACAATAGGTGGCAATATTGGCAATGCATCACCAGCAGCAGATATAGTACCAGCCCTTATGGTCCTGAATTCCCGGCTTAAGATCATAAGCCGAGATGGGGAGCGGTGGGTTCCAGTGGCCAATTTTTTCCTCGAACCACATAAAACCATCCTGGCCAGGGATGAATTGATTGCTGAGATTGAGGTGGAGAAGTTGCCTGAGGATACCCCTTTTTCTTTTCAACGGGTTACCAGGAGAAGGGCCATGGATATTGCCCAGATGAGTATAGCCGTGATTCTTTTCATGGATGAGAATAGGGAACATATCCTTGAGGCACGGATTTCTCCCGGATCAGTTACTCCAACACCGGTAAGGATTCGAGAGGCAGAAAAGATCCTGGAAGGCGAAAGGGCAAGCGATAAGATCATTGAGTTAGCAGCGGAAGAGGTATCCATAAAGGCGATCGATGAGACTGATATCCAGTGGATACCTGAGTATAAGAAGCCGGCACTTAAAGGTTTGGTTATCAGGGCTATTAGAGACGCCTTAGAGAAGAGAGGATGAATAAATGAGGGCAGTGGGCAAGAGTATTGAAAGACGCGGGGCTAAAGAAGCTGTTCTTGGGAAGGCAACCTATGCAGATGATATTAAGGTAGATGGTATCATCCATTTGAAAGTCGTAAGAAGTACTCGTCCCCATGCCATAATCCAAAAAATTGATACCTCAGTGGCTGAGCCTATCCCAGGTGTCATCAAGATATTTACCTCTAAGGATATCAAAGGCCCTAACCGGTATGGCATCATTAACAAGGACCAGGAAATCTTGGTAGAAAGAAAGGTGAGGTATGTGGGCGATCCCATCGCTCTGGTAGCCGCTGAAACCGAATCCATTGCAGTGGGAGCTGTTAGGGCGGTTAAGGTGGAATATGAGGATCTTTCCCCTTTTTTCACCATTGAAGAGGCCAAAAGATGTACTACCGAGCCCATTCACGAAGGTGGCAACCTACTCTTCTCTCGGGATATCATTAAGGGTGATGTTGAGAAAGGCTTTGCTGAAGCAGATATAATTATAGAGGAAACATATACTACATCTATGGCTGCCCATGGTTATCTGGAGACAGAGACAGGTGTGGGTAAATTTGATGAGAAAGGGAGGATTGTTATTTATGTCTCCACCCAGAATCCTCACTATGATCAGCGTGACGTGGCCGCGGCCCTTGGCTTAGATGTCGATCAGATCAGGATAGTCCAGACAACTACAGGCGCAGGATTTGGGGGAAAGCTTGATATATCCGTTCAGGCCCTGATTGCCCTGGCTGTTCAACACCTAAAAAGGCCGGTAAAGTTACGCTATACACTGGAAGAAACCATGCAAGCAGCGGCCAAACGGCATGCCTTGGTAATGCATTATAAAACAGGGGCCAGGAATAACGGCCGGATTACGGCTGTTGAAGTTAAATTTGCACTTGATACTGGTGCCTATGCCTCTTATGGATTGGCTGTCCTATCCAGGGCTGCGGCTCATGCAGCCGGGCCGTATGAAGTCCCTAATGTTAAGATCCATGGGGATGTCTATTATACCAACAAAATATGGGCTGGGGCGATGAGGGGATTTGGTGTCCCTCAGGTAGGTTTTGCCCATGAGGGCCAGATGGATTCCTTGGCCAAGGCTCTGGGTATTGATCCTTTCGAGATCCGCATGATAAATGCCTTGAAGCCAGGATCTATTACAACTACAGGCCAGGTATTAAATGCAAGTGTTGGAATTAGAGAGACCTTAAAGAAGGTTAAGGATGCTAAGGAAAAAAGAGAGAAGAACTTAAAAAACAAGGATATAACACTAAAGCCTTGGATAAAGAGGGGGTGGGGCATTGCCTCATTTTGGTATGGTATCGGAAACACAGGATTGCCTAATCCATCAACTGCCAAGATAGATATGGATGATAAGGGCCAGATAACGTTGTATACAGGGGCAGCCGATATTGGACAGGGTTCTGACACGGTCTTAACCCAGATCGCTGCTGAGGCATTACAGGTTTCTGATAAGAGTTTGGGCCTTATTCGAGCAGACACTAGCCTAACTACCGATGCCGGGGCGACTTCAGCCAGCCGGCAGACCTATATCTCTGGAAATGCTGTGAAGTCAGCAGCCGAAAATCTTATCCAGAAATTAACAGAAGAGGCATCCCGCCAACTCAAGGTCTCCCCGGGAACTTTAACCTATGAATGGGGGAAATTCAAAGGAAGCAATAAGGTCATAACTTTAAAAGAATTGGCTAAAAAAATAAATCGAAAAGGTCAAATAGCTATAGGAGAAGGCCGTTTCGACCCTCCTATTACCTTACTGGATAAGGAAACTGGCCAGGGAATTCCTTATGCCACCTATACCTTTGGCACCTATTATGTAGAAGTTGAGGTGGATACCGGAACTGGGGAGGTCTCTGTAAAGCATGTTATTGCTGCTGTTGACGTTGGTCAGGCCATTAACCCAGCAAATGTAGAGGGACAAATAATCGGTGGTGTAGCTATGGGTATAGGTTACGCCCTCATGGAAGAATTCAATCCAGGGAAAACCAAATCTTTCACTGATTATCTTTATCCCACAAGTATGGATGTACCGCCAGTGGAGGTGATTATCGTGGAAGACCAGGAACCAAGTGGCCCGTTTGGTGCAAAGGGTGTGGGAGAGCCTGCCCTTGTTCCCACAGCACCAGCGATTATCAATGCCATAAACCAGGCCTTAAATATTAAGATTATAGATCTTCCTGCAAAACTGGAGCGAGTCATGAAGATACTGGGCAAAGGAATTTGATAAACCCTGTGAGTTTTAGGGGGATGATATGAAGATAAAATCAATTGTTGACCATACATCCAAGTATCTCGAGGATATGATTATTAAAGGGAAGTTAAGGCAGGGCCAGAGGATTAAAGAACAAGAAATCTCTTCCCAGTTAGGAATAAGTCGTCCTCCTGTCCGTGAGGCATTTAAGATCCTTGAGGCAGAGGGTCTTATAAAACGAGAACCGAGGCGAGGAGTGTTTGTATCTGAGGTAACAAAAAATGACATTTGGGAAATCTATACCCTAAAGATTGCCCTTTATACTCTTGCGGTGACCCTTGCGATTGATAGAATTTCTGATAATGACATCGAGAAGATGGAGAAAATAGTAATACAGATGGAAATGATCGTTAGTGATGACAGCAGCCCTGATATTATAAAATACGAGGAGCTAAATAATCTTTTTCATGAAACGACTACAATTATAGCAGGACACGGAAGGTTGAAAAAAATGGTCCAATCTTTGAATAATCAGATCAAGAGGGTCAGTTATAGATCCTTTACTAAAGAAGGACATCTCATATCTTCCTGTAGATACCACCGACAGATTCTGGAGGCAATTAAGGCAAGGGATAGGGTATTGGCTGAACAACTAACAAAGGAGCATATAGTAAAGGGATTAGAGGTTCATAAAGAGCTTGATGAAGAACAACGTTAGGGGCTTTAAATTTGAGTTTCATTCATGAGGGAGGTTTTATGAAATTACCGGAAGTTAAGAGCAATTATGGAAGATTAAAGTTTTTTATTGATGGTGAATGGATAGATTCAGACTCTACTAACATCAATGAAGACACCAATCCCGCGACAGATGAGGTAATTGCGGAATTCCCGACAGCAACCATGCAAGAAGCTCGTGCTGCTGTTGAAGCCGCCCATAGGGCCTTCAAGGAATGGGGGGACCTCCCCCTGCGAGATAAGGCAACTCTGCTTTTCAATATGCGGGGAAAGTTCATGGAGCATTATGATAAACTATGCCGCATCTTGACCCAGGATCACGGAAGGACGATAGAGGAAGCCAAGGGTTCTGTGAGCAGGGTCATTGAAAACATTGAATCTGCCTGTTCCGCCCTGTACGGTTTAGCCAAGCAGAACGAACATCTGGACCAAGTAGCCACAGGCATTGACCAATACCTCATATGGGAACCACTGGGCCCTTTTCTCATCATAACCCCTGGCAATATTCCCATGCATGCCTGGTCATCCTTTGTTCCCTATGCCATGGCAGCCGGATGTACGGTTATTGTGAGCCCGAGCAGACAAGCCCCTGTAGCTGCAGAAGCCATATGTCGGGTGGCACAAGAGGCAGGTTTCCCCCCGGGGGTGATAAACCTTATCCACGGCGGAAGAAATATCAATAAAGAGATATTGTTACAACCAGAGATAAAAGGGGTTGGGTTTATTGGATCTAATAAGGCAGGATGGGAGCTTTTTGAGTTGTGCGGGAAACTGGGAAAGACCTCATCCATTAACGGGAATGGTAAAAACCATTGCGTTATCATGCCAGACGCTGATGTGGATCAGGGAATTGTCTTGCTCCTGAGGGCATGTTTTGGTATGGCGGGTCAGCGTTGTCTGGGTGTTGATAACATAATTATCATTGGAGACATTTACGATGAGGTAAAGAGCAAATTTAAAGAGGCCGCTGCAGCCATGAAACTTGGTTATGGACTCGATGAAGAGGTCGAACTTGGGCCTATGACTACCCAGGCCGGAAAAGAGAAGGTGGTGGAGTGGATAGAACAATCATTAGCAGAGGGCGCAAAGATGGTGCTCGATGGCAGAACAGTGAAGGTAAAAGACTATCCTGGTGGTTATTTCCTTGGCCCCACAATACTTGAAGATGTGAATGTCGACATGTCCATGGCCAAGGAGGAGGCTTTTGGCCCGGTGGCATCCCTTATTAGGGCAGATAGTTTAGACCAGGCTATAGAGTGGATCAACACCAAGACGAATCTTGGACACTCAGCATCCATCATGACGCAGAGCGGTAAGAACGCTCGCAAGTACATCAGAGAGGTCAATGTAGGAAATGTAGCAGTAAATGTGGCTGTTGCACAGCCGTATGCCTTCTTCCCTCTGGGATCCAGGAGGGAATCGTTTGTAGGCACTGCTAAATCCAGGATGGCCTCTATGAGGATGTTCATGGATGAGAAGATGGTCATCACACGTTGGGTTTAAGAAAATTGAGTGCATAAGTGATTAGTGGATTACTTTTATCTCTCACAGAGCACACAGAGTATTGATCTGGATTGCTGAGGGGGCAATCCAGATCAAACTTTCATCCAGCTATCGCTGGAAGTTTGACCCGTCAGGGTCTGATTGTTTGACTTGATTTTTTAATCTCAAAAAATCAGGCAAAAAAAATCATTTCTGTGGACTCTGTGAGCTCAAGCGACTGTAAGGAGCGGGCGAGAGGTCCTTAGCAACGGCTATGGAAAATGATGTCCTGTTTCGTAAATATTAACAAAACCTTAATGCACCCATTTAAAAAGGCAACATTTTGAGAATTGATACAGAAAAGTGTAACGGATGCGGAATCTGTGTCTTTGACTGCCCCAAGGATGCTATTTCCCTTAAGGATAAGAAGGCGGTTATCGGCGAAGACTGCGTAGAGTGTGGAGCTTGTTACCGAGTCTGTCTTGGGAATGCCCTAATACCTGAAATCGAGTCTATTGCTGGTGCAATTCAGTGCGAATGTTGTCCGATCAAATGCCAGATTAAGCCTTTGCAAATAGGGGCATGCTTCCGATACACAAATCAAGATGGGATGTTAGTTCGCAATATGCCTCTTCATTCTCTGGCAGATGTGAAGGATATTATAGGGCAGGAACCAGACCTTGCTATTAGAAGGCCCCTTATCACAGCCATTGGTGCGGGGACTACCTATCCCGATTTCAAGCCAGCCCCGCATATCGTCCAGTCAAAGGTTGATGGTGTGGATGTGGTAACCGTAGTAACAGAGGCACCTCTAAGCTATAGTGGGATGCTGATTAAGATTGATACAGATGAATACATTGGCGAGGAGGGAGCCCCGGTATTTATAGACAAGGGCGAGGAGGGGGTCTCAGCGCCCTGCATTGAAGCATGCCCGGCAGGGATAGATGTGCCACGCTACATTCGCCTGATTGGCGAGGACAAGTTTGCAGAAGCCCTATCTGTAGTCAGGGAAAGAATCCCATTTCCTGCTGTGTGTGGTCGCATCTGTTTCCATCTCTGTGAGATCAATTGCCTACGGAGCCAGCTGGGGGGCCCAATTGCCATTAGGGCGCTTAAACGCTTCATTGCCGACCAGGATAAAGGGTTGTGGAAAATAGGGTCAGGACATGCTGAGCCAACTGGCAAGAAAGTCGCCGTTGTTGGCTCAGGACCGGGAGGACTCACAGCCGCATATTACTTATCCAAATTAGGTCATAGAGTCACTGTGTTTGAGGCATTACCCGTTGTGGGTGGTATGATGCGTGTAGGAATCCCTGACTACCGATTACCTAAAGATATACTCGAGCAAGAAATAGACATAATACGAGAAGCTGGGGTTGAAATAAGGACCGATACCAAGGTCGATTCCCTGGACAGGATTTTTAAGAAGGGCTACGCTGCAATCTTTTTGGCTATCGGCGCCCATAAAGGGATACAACTGGGAATTGAGGGCGAGGACGGCCCAGGGGTGATGCAATGTTTACCCTTTCTCAAGGATGTCAAGCTCGGTAAGAGTATTCGTCTCCAGGGTAAAGTAGCTGTCATCGGCGGTGGTAATGCCGCTGTAGATGCAGCGCGCACTGCTCTCCGCATTGGTGCCAGAGATGTAACCATTGTCTATCGCAGAAGTAGGGCTGAGATGCCAGCTATGGGTGAGGAGGTAGAGGCAGCCCTGCACGAGGGAGTAAACATTCGATTCCTTGCCACTCCTGCCAGGATAACAGCAGATAATGCCCAGCTTAAGATGCAATGCATTCAAATGAAGCTGGGCCAATTAGATGCAAGTAGCAGGAGACGCCCGGAGCCTATCACTGGTAGCGAGTTTGATATAGTGGCAAGCACGGTTATTGTGGCCATTGGTGAAACTCCGGATATGCCCAGCCAATTTGGTCTAAAGCAAGGTAACGGGAATACATTGCAGGTTGATCCTGATACTCTGCGGACAAGTAGAGATGGGGTGTTCGCTGGTGGCGATGCTGTGACTGGCCCGGCCTCAGTAATTGAGGCGATTGCAGCAGGTAGGAAGGCGGCAATCTCAATAGACAGGTATTTAGGAGGGGAGGGGATAATTGAGGAGACACTGGCCCCGGTACAGGGGATAGACATGCCGTTAGATGTTTTTAAGCCGGCGGAGGAAAAACGCTTGGCGATACCCCTGGTCCCTGTTACAGAGCGACTCAATAATTTCAACGTGGTAGAGCATGGTTACACAGAAGCAATAGCAATCAGAGAGGCAGAACGCTGTCTGAGATGTGACCTCGAGGGTCAGGTTAGGGTAGGTCATGTTACTACAGAACAATACGGTAGCAAGATGCTTTCACTTGGTGGGCCTGTGTTGCTAACAAAAAAGGGCGGTAGTGCCATTGCCAGACTGATGGTAGATATCGCTAATAAGAAGGAGGTTGCACTAAAGGCAGATGGTGGGGCCTCGATGAGACTTCAACTTGGTAAGGCACCATCCATCAATGAGGAAATTATAGAGAAGATGCGAGTTGGCTGTGGCAGTGCTTGCGCCGGAATATTTGCCCAACAGTTCCTGAGATCGGCAGATGAGGTCATAGTCATTGACCACCATATAACAAGCCTGTTTACCAGACATGAAGCAGGTCAGGCGCTTGGCGCTAAATATAGTGGCCTAAAGCTGAAAGGGATAGAAAGCACCCCCGGAAGGTATTTTGCTGTAGCCGAGGCTGGTCATGGGTGGGGTGGAACAAATATTGATGATCCTCTGGAGGTTATTGACCACATAGATATGGGTATTGCGCGCCCCGGGATGAGGTTACTGATTACAGAGTCAACAGGGAAAAGGGCGGGAATGTACGAGCTTGATAATGCAGGGAAACTTCATCAAGTTAAGCTTACACCAGAAGCCCAAACTACCGTTAACATGATATCAAGCAACTGTGAAGACTCTAAGGTGTCGGCAGTCTTTATAGGCGGAAGCGGAGGTAGCGCAAGAAAAGGGGTGACTGAGCATCCGCTGAAGCTAACTCAGGCAATACATGAAAATAAGGCCAAACTGACAATAGGTGGATCCCCAGTCTATATTCTGCCTGGAGGTGGGATTAACTTTTTGGTAGATGTGAGCCAGGTAAAGGTTCATGCCTTTACCTGGGTGCCTACACCAGCAGTAGTGGTTCCAGTAGAGATAACTATGAAGCTAAAAGATTATCTCGAAATCGGGGGACATGTGGGATCAATTAAGACACTAAAAGCGCTAAAGCAACATATTAGAATATTGCCGTGATAAGACTTATTGAAAAAGGGTTGGCCTTGGTCGATTCAGGTCCTCTCTATGCCACTATTATGGTTTCACAGAATGGGGGACCGCTTTCTGAAGCAGCCATTGAGGGGGCGCAATACGCCTTGAAGATTTTGGAACAGTTGGCCAATTTTCTTCCTGTTATCAAAAAAAAGGCTTTGACACTAAAGCCTGAAGATAGCTATCCAAAGGTTGTTAAAGAAATGATTTATGCAGCCCAAGTTATCAATGACCCTGATCTTACCCCGCTAATAGCTGTAGCTGGAGCTACATCGGATATGGTAGCAGATTACCTGCTTAAGACTAAGGCTACTAAAATTATAGTCAACAACGGCGGGGATATAGCTATCAGATTGAGGGAAGGTGATAGCGTAATCGTAGGACTTCGTCTGAATCTTATGAGGCCGGATTTTAATTGTAATGTTTTGATTGATAGTGATTGCGGAATCTGTACAAGTGGGGTTGGGGGTCGTAGTTTTACCCTCGGAGTAGCGGATGGAGTCACGGTAATAGCTGATCAGGCTTCAATGGCTGATGCGGCAGCAACCTTCCTGGGAAATAAAACAGTAATTAATTCTCCCTCAGTAAAAAAGGTTCTGGCAGAATCTATTTATCCTGATACAGATCTTCTGGGAGTTGAGGTCACTCATTCAGTAGGGGATTTATCTGAAGATGAAATAGAGTCAGCCTTAAGCAGCGGCAGAACAGAAGCTCTCAAGTTAATGGAGAGAAAACTGATTTATGGAGCCTTTATATCAGTTAAAGATCATGTGGATTCACTGGGATACTTTGAAAAGGCCATAAAAAAGGTATAACTCTAAGCGTTCAGCGGTCAGCAAACAGCGATCAGCAAGTTAAAGAAAAACAACAAGTTACCTACCTACCGCAAGCAGACTTTGGTAATTAGGGAGTGTTTAATCTAACCATTTGGTTTTACTGAAAACTGACGGCTGAAAGCTGCACGCTTACCAAATATTATCACAGATTCTATAGAAAGGAGGAGGTATCATGGCCAAGATATTACTAAAAAACATTAGCACTATATTATCTGGGGATATCGCCAATCCGGTTTTAGAAGGCGACTCCATCCTTATTGATGGTTCTACAATTACTGCCATTGGGAAGGAGGGCGATCTGGAAACGGGGGATGTAGAAAAAATTATAGATATTAATGAAGCGACAGTCTCACCCGGATTAATAGATTCTCATTGCCATGTCTGTGTTGGTGATTACACACCACGCCAGTTCGCATCTAATTTCATAGATGGAGAGCTCCACGGCGGTGTTACAACTGTTATTTCCGCCGGAGAAGTCCACTATCCGGGACGTCCGAAGGATGCTGCTGGTACAAAGGCACTGGCCATTCTGTCTGCCAAAGCCTACGCCAATCTCCGACCCGGGGGTGTAAAGGTGATCGGTGGGGCCCTGATATTGGAAAAAGGCCTAACTGAAAAGGACTTTGAGGAGATGGCAAAGGAAGGAGTGAGGGTTGTTGGGGAGATCGGCCTCGGAAGCGTCAAACAACCGGAGGATGCCGCCCCCCTTGTTAAGCTGGCAAAAAAATATGGAATGACGGTGATGATGCATACTGGTGGAATTTCTATCCCGGGAAGTACGACGGTTACTGCGGCAATGGTCAAAGCTACTGATCCGGACATTGTTTCTCACCTGAATGGTGGGCCAACAGCGATTCCTTTGTCTGAGGTAGAGACCTTAATCAAAGAGACGAATCTATTTCTTGAAATTGTCCAGTGCGGCAATCCACTTGTCGCAGTTGAGGCCATCAAGATGATAAAGGAAAACAGGGCGATGAGCCGGGTCATTATAGGAAATGATATGCCATCAGGAACTGGGATTATATCCCTGGGTATATTGAGAACGCTGAATCTGATTTCCTCTCTTGGGGGAATTTCAGGGCCTGAAGCTGTTGCCACGGCAACAGGAAACACGGCACGATGCTATAAACTCAATCGAGGTTTGATCAAGGAAGGCTATGAGGCCGATCTTATAATGATGGATACGCCAATGGGCTCTATTGGTAAGGATGCTGTTGGCGCTATTGAGGCGGGCGATATTCCAGGGATAGGGCTGGTCATGGTGGATGGTGTGGTAAAGACTCAGGTAAGCCGTAATACGCCACCGCCAGTAAGAAAATGCGTTATAAGCGGCCCTGAGAAATAAATCGGATGAGGGAAACCGTCACTCCATCATTCCATGTGGATGGCACAAATATATTGCACTAAATGGCTTGTGATTTCAGTAAGTTTTAGAAATTCCGATATATTAAACAGGAGGAAACTATGGAAATTAGAAAATTTGTCACCATTGTGGAAGAGACCAGAAAAGAGATGGGAAAAGATCTTCCTAAACCCATTAAAAAAGCTGCTGCCATAGTGGTTATCAAGAACCCATTTGCCGGCAAGTACCAGGAAGATTTGAGTGAGCTTACAGAGGATGGTGTAAAGCTTGGTGATATGTTGGGCAATATGGCACGTGAGGCCCTCGGAGTCAAAAAGGAGGATTGTGAGGGATATGGTAAGGGGACAATCATCGGTATGAATGGTGAGCTTGAGCATGGTCATGCCATCCTGCATCCAAAGTTAGGCGCCCCTTTTCGAGAGGCCCTTGGGGGAGGTAAGGCAATCATACCATCGGCAGCAAAGATGGGCGGACCGGGCACAGAGCTTGACGTTCCTACACATTATAAAGATGCCGCCTTTGTGCGTACCCATTTTGATGCTATGCCCGTAAGCGTCCAGGATGCTCCCAGAGAGGATGAAATCCTAATTGCATTAGTAGTCACAAACTCTGGCAGACCTTTACCAAGAATCGGTGGTCTCAAAAAAGAAGAGGCAAAAAAGGAAGATGGGTTGAGGTAAAAAAGATACCCATACACTAGAATTTGACGTTACTGTGGTCTCCTCTTTGCAAATTGACAACATCCTTTTTTTGATGATATACGAAAAACTCAACCATCAATAAGGAGACTATTATGGCACTGAAAAGAGAAAAAAAGCTTATCCTCTGGTTTGATGAGATCAGTATAGGTGATGTCCCACTTGTAGGAGGAAAGAACGCATCCCTTGGAGAGATGTATCAGAAACTAACCTCTAAAGGGGTAAATATCCCAGGAGGGTTTGCCATCACTGCCTATGCCTACCGCTACCTCATCAAAGAGGCTAACATAGAAGATGCTATAAAAGATGCCTTAGCTGGCCTCAACACCCATGATATGGGTAACTTACAAGAAAGGGGAGAGAAAGTCAGATCTATAATAAGAAACACTGAATTTCCCCCAGATCTCACAGAGGCCATAAAAGATGGTTACAGAAAGATGGAGGAAAGATACACTAAAGGAGTTGAT
>Ga0209991_10000791_pt1 | contig 14148 bp, 8 predicted proteins | sample ChitaG_FD_183167 | JGI IMG/M metagenome (GOLD analysis project Ga0209991, IMG submission 183167) | Deep subsurface microbial communities from South Pacific Ocean to uncover new lineages of life (NeLLi) - Chile_00310 metaG (SPAdes)... | ecosystem: Environmental > Aquatic > Marine > Oceanic >...
TTAGCAACTATTCCATTACAAATAGCAAGCACTATTATTAATATTCCAATTACAAACTTTGTTTTATTCCTTATACCAAATTTACGAAAATTTATTCCTAAAATTACTAAAATAAATCCAAGTATAGCTCCAAGTATGGAAATGATAACATTTATATCCATAGAATTGTGTTACTCCCTATTAATTGCTAGTGTTAAGTTATACTGGTTCTTTATTATCAATATATTTGATAATATTTGAAAAAGGAAAGGTCTCTACATTACATTACTAGGTTCATATAAAAGCTGCATATCCTTCCTTATTATAAACTACAAATTAAACTTTTACACATTTATTATTATGAATGTATCTTAAATCCTTTTTTATCACATCCTTCCAAAATATTTTTATAATATAAAATAATTCTTTTACATTAATATTTCTATATTTTACTTTAAGAAACGAACAAATATAAATATTATCCCAACTTAATTATTGGAATATAATAATTAGGTTAATATGCCAAACTTCTTCCAAATAAATACTATGATAAATCTTCCAAAAAACCTTCTTTTTCAAAGAAAAAGCCCTTCAGCAAATTGCCAAAGGGCTGGAAATTGACAAGCTCCCCAGACAGGACGATTATAGAACTTTTTGTATGAGTGATGAAACTGAAAAAGTTTATCAAAAGTTAGAAGATATAATTAGTATTTATTAGGAATTAAGAGTTAATAAAATGGATAGTATAACTCTTAAGTTACCGGAGTATCAAGCTGGTTCAACCGTCCCTTGCCACATTGCTTGAAGACTGGCAGAAATAGAAAAGAGCCATAAAAAAATCTCTGGCAGAGGGCTTACGCCCCCTGCACCCCAATTAATAGTTAAATAGATAAATGGTTAAAAAGCTCGCACCGCACGGACATAAGTGTAAAGGGCCTTGGGGTAGCTGTACTGGCCAGCAGTGCTGAAGTACTGTAACCACGCGAAGTACGCATTGGCCTCCGACGAACTCCAGTAGTAACTGCCACTAAAACCCCCAACTCCGAAGGCTTTAAGGTTTGTGCACATCAGATTTAATTCATCTTTTGAGGGTAAAAACCAGTCACTGTAGCCACCGCATACCAGAGCATCGCACAGCTGTGCCGCACAGTCTGTTTCAGAATAACTATTCAACCATGCCACGACTTTAGTCGTATTGCTCTGCCCGGTTCCAATGCCCTTTTCTGTTCCTCCCATCAAAGTTCCATAGTGACCCCATTCTAAATACGTCCATTCAGTAGATACAGGAGCGGCTTCTAAATACCGCCAGCCATCGGAGTAACTGCCTTTATCGTAGAATATCAATCCTCCTGCCGGTCCAGTGTCGCGTAGTGCGTAAATATCATTCTCTTCTGTAACAGTTGTTACTATTCCCGCTCCACTACACCCTACTAACAACATAGCCATTACTAAAATCAAAACTAATAAAAAACATTTCCTTTTCATAATTCGAAATCCTCCTTAATTTTTAAAAAAATTCTTTACTTGATATTTATATCTTTAATCCTTCCGGAATCAATCCACTCCTGTATAAGATTTACCGGGGTCATAAGGTTTATTCAGTCTTGACAGTTCATTAAATTATTTGTCAAGAATAAAGACCCTATTATCTCATATTTATACTAAATCAGGCTTCCTTATCCCGAAAATCACATATTTTGTCAAATAGGTAAACTTGACCTCCAATCCATTACCAAAAATAATAGTTTTGAAAATTCAAAATAGTACCTGATATAGTAATTAAACTGAAAGTAGTATTTACAATTTCCGAGACTCGGAACAGACCAGATACTATTCTTCCAACGAAGCTCCTGCACAGATTTCCTTTCCTGTTTCGGGTAATTAAACTGACTTATAATTACTGTTTCACCATCTGTATCTTCTATAAATGCATAGTGTTCCGTATTGTTATAATAAGCGACTAAAACATCATTGGGCTTAGGAGAGTAGTTATTATTAATTTCTAATCCCCCAGGCGGTGGGTAGAAAGGAGATGTTATTATTTTCCCATCAGTTTCCCATTTTCGTCTAATTGCCCACCAGACACACTGTCCAAAGTTTGATTCAACTTTAGGAAAGATGCCTTTATTAAAAGAGTAGGAACCTATTTCCTTCCCAGAAAGATTATATACCTTCATTTCGATCCCCTTCTCGATCCCTTCCCAGGGAACAGCTTTGAATGCATGACTCCGATTTTCACTCAACTTAATATATATTTGAGATGAAAGAAAATCTACTTCAATAATATAACCGTTAATTGATTCATAATCCCTGCTGGTTAATAAACCATTTTTAAAAGTAGCTTCCGCAATGACTGAGTTGGAAGAACTCCAATCTCCGGTTACAGAATCAGGTTGAGTGCTACAAGTATTACCGGAAAAACTAATATCCTTTTCCATATTAAATATAATCCCTTCTAATGTAATCTTTATATTTTTTGGCAAGCTTCCCACTTTTGGTTTAAGAGTTACCTTTGGAGTACCGTCATAGTCAATCCAATTAAACCCCCCAAATTCACTTGTTCCCTCCCAGCAACCATAACAATTAGGAGGGTAAGTTGTACAGCAATTAAAGGGCTCAAATTCAATTTCCTGTTCATCAATTAATGGTACCTCTATAAAAGTAAGCTGCTTTCCTGATACATCTATGATAGCAATATATTTTTGACCAGACTGAGGACAAAAATCCGAGTGGGCTTCAGCAGCCATTGACAATCCATTAGGAGTATGACCACTAGTAAAATGCCATATAGCATCTTGGATATAATCTGCGCTGTAAGGCCCCTTATTATTTATAATCCAGTTAATCTTTGGCCACTCTATCCCATATCGATTAGGAGGACTATAACTACAATATACATATCCTTGATACCATACGTAGGATTCAATAGGTGTCTCTTTATCAGCACACCAGCCAGTCCAATTACCATCATATATATCATAGCCAAGTCCTACATTTTTAAGTTCTATATTAAAATAACTTTCGTGGTAAGTACGCTGCATTTTTATATTTATTGGATATGTGGGTAAATTACAAAACTCCAGTTCGGGAATCTCTGAATCATCAGTATCATCGGGCATTGGAGGTGTTACAGAATCCCCCACACAGCCGGAAAATATTAATGCTATTATGCTTAGAGTTAATACAGCTAATATTATTTTATTACTTTTCATTTCAATATCCTCCTTAAATTTATTAAATTAAATATGTATTGTAAAATTTCGTGTAGGCTAATACCTCCTAAAATTTAATCTTCTTTTGTTAACTCTGCTAATCACGCAAAAAGGCCGGTAATCTGTCGGTCATAGTATATTACACCTTAGACTCATGACTTTGCGCCCTATCCTTTCGGAATAGTTTACCTTTATCAACTCTTAAGTATCTACATAGACTATTTTTTACATAAATAAAAAGGACAGAATAAGAAAATAATTATATTACTCTCTTGCTCTGTCCTTTTACCTGAGAGATTCTTCCTATGTAATTAGGAAATAGCTCTTTTAGTAAACTCTGTATGGGTTTTCCTAAAGATTAGGAATTGCCCCGTCGGTGCTTTTTAGAATAAAGCTCTCCAGAGTTCTGTCCGGTAACAGTCCTTTTGCCTGAAAGTTTGGATACTTTTGGTATCTTGCCTCTTCGGCTCCTTTTCTTTTATGATGGAAAGAAAAAGTCTCTTCTGTTACTTTCATACAGGTTACAATATTAAGTTTACTCAAAATTATAAAATATAAAAAATTTATTTAAGTGAAATATCTCACGTATTATATTAGATATACTACATAACTTTTAAAAATCCTTCTTTTTCTGGAAAATAATTTATAAAAGAAAAAGCCCTTTGGCTTTATTGCCAAAGGGCTGGAAATTGTCAAGCTCCCCCTATTGGAAACGTTTGGAACTTTTCGTATAAGTGATGAAACTGAAAAAGTGTATCATAAGTTAGAAGAAATAATCAATATCTAAAATTATTATTGATTATTAACCCCCTTACGAAAAGTTAGAAAAAGTTACCGAATTATTGAGCTGGTATATGTGTTCCCTGTCATATTAAAAAATCTTCTGTTAGATTTAGTTTAGCATTTTTAATTATCAATCCCACTCTGGATTCGACCATTGAACTGAGAAAACTTCGGAAAAACTCTCTACTTCTTCGACTATCACTTCTATCTTGACCTTGAACCACCAGGGCCAATCTTCAAAACTAGTATAGATATCAGCACCAAAATTTGGTCCCCAGATGTAAGACCCATCAACTCCGAGGACATTAGAAGCAATTGAAATTGTACCTAATTCGATTTCATCTTCTGTATATCCAATAAGAATGATGTTAACTTCTTTATTGGTTGGTCCAACCCAGTCCCATGTAATCTCATATGTTCCGTTTCCATCCAATGACTCCCAAAGTCCAGGGTTGGTAATCTCAATTGAACAGGGAATCTGGGGCTGGCAACCGGTGATTCCAACAACAGTTAATACTAAAACAACAATAATAAACGATAGTTTGATAATGTTTCTCATTTTAAAGAACCTCCTTTCTTTTTTTCAATGTTAATTTCTTAACATTATATTTAATTTATATAGAAATTATTTAACAAATAGAAAAAGCATCCTAGTTTCCCCCTTCAGTCAATCATTCTTAAACGTGTCTTTAAATAATTCTAATTGATAGAAATTTTTTCATTTCTTTTACCTCCAAAATATTTTTTTTGCAAACTTTAACTTTGAATTAGTAACTAAAAATCATTCATCTTCGATATACGTAAATTCCCAATACTCGCTCGCAGTAATGACATCTTCCATATTCTGATCAAAAGCATAGTTTCTTACCCGCCAGCCATAAGTATGGCCCGGCATCAAGGAGGTTATTGCTTGAGCATCCTGATTGAAGGTCATGGAGGAAGTCGTTACATCTTCTAACCATATTTGCCATATCATCTCATTGGTATTCCCGTCATAGAGTTGCAGCTCCGTCATAACGGGTCCATTAAATCCTACAGGGACGCCTCCTAAAGGAGTCCATTGAAAAGTAATATTAGAATCGGAAACAGTCGACTGATCTGAAGGGCTATTTAAATAAATAGGTGGTAAAAATTGACTTAAGGGACCAGTTCCAAAATTTGGTTGGGTCTCCCAATCATCTCCATAAGCAACCACATAATATTCATAGGTATTTCCTAATTGAACATCCAAATCTTTAATTTGTCTCTTTTCGTCATTTTCCCCACATACCTCTCCTTCACCCTGATACTTTAAGCCCCAATTCCCATTATTGACCTTCCAATATACCTTATAACCATTGGCCCCCTCATAAACATTCCAAAAAACATTAATCTGATGAACAATGGCACTGTTTGAATGGAGGGTCCAAGGAATTGCAGTACCTACTTGTACTAAACTAGGAACCTCACTTATAAAGGTAGCAGATATAGTATGATCTTCGGTTACATTGTTAAAGGTGTATGAATTTTCTGCTCCTATCGAACTTCCATCTATTAAGACATCTGCTATTTTATAACCGGCATCAGGGGTAATGGTAAATGATTTATCTGAACCTTGATTTACAATTACATCCCCGGATGGACTTATAGATCCATGCGGGCCAGCAGAGGCAGTGATAGTAGTTATAGTTAGTAATTCAGAGGTTACATTTTCAATCTGAAAGTATAAGGTTTCAGAATAATTACCAAAGCCATTACTGTTATGAGCCCGCACATTCCAACAATATTTCTTCCATATTTCTAATCTCTCACTGGGTACGACAAAAGAGCTTCCGTATATCTCCTGGAAGTTATAGATAATGTTAGTATTATAAGGATATTCCCTAATGGCCAGGTCATAGTAATCGGCATTATCCACCTCTGCCCAAGTTAGGGTCGGGGTCAGGGTATCGATGGTCGGGCCCGGGGCAGAAGTAGTACCTGGAGAAAGAGGAGTGGGTGAAAGTGGTGTTGGGTGCTCAATACCCCAAGCTACAATACTTAGTATAGCAGGTGCGCAAGCTAATAGATTAAAACCAGTAGCAAGACATGAAGCGATACTTATAACTGTTGAAAGTGTATTATCAGTATCATCTGGAGTAATTGTCGCAACCGTTGAGATAGCTGTCCCCGCAACACAAGCGCTTCCAATAACAGGTAGAAATCCACTTGCAATAGCAGCTTTACAGGCTACCCCACTAATAACAACAGCTCCCCATTTTAATGTATCTGCTGTGTTTTTTCCACTCCATCTTTGTCCTTTCGAATAAAAAGAATTGTACAATTGTTTTAATTCTAATAGATCTTCGGCATCTAAATTTATTGTAGTAGTGTCTTGAATAAGACTTCCACTAGAATCGTATATAGAAACATCTACAGTAGAATTTGTATAACTCTCAAAAATTACTGTATTCCCTTCGGAATCTATTACATAAGTTGGAAGACCATCTATCCCTGCTTCGATACCAAACGAATCTCCTTGTTCTGAAACATAAACTGCTCCTGTTATATTTGTAGGTTCTCCAACAATATCTTTTTCTCCAAGAATTGCCATTGCGTCTTCATTCTCTTTCCCAGTTACAAAAATTATGTTACTTTCCGGATCGGTAACTTGAACTAAAACAAATTCTTCACTAAAAGAATTTTCAGGTTCTGGACTAATAGAGGGAGCCGTTGGGGTCCCTCCACAGCCGGAAAATATTAAAGCTATCATACTTAGAATCAGTATAATTAATATTATTTTATTTCTTCTCATTTTAATTTCCTCCTGAAATTTATTAGATTAAATTGGTTTTTATAAAATCTATTATCATTTGACACTTTCAGAAATTTAAACTTTTTATATTTTGTTAATTGCTCACGCAAAAAAGCCGGTAGTTTGGCGGTCATAATATTATATTGGAATAACAATATCTTAGACCCATGACTTTGCGTCCTATCTTTTCGGATAGTTTGCTTTTATCAGCTCTTAATAAAATTTATATATTGTTTTTTTATATAAATAAAAAGGACAGAATAAAAATAGTTATATTACTATTCTTACTCTGTCCTTTTACCTGAAAGATTCTTCCTATGTAATTAGGAAATAGCTCTTTTAGTAAACTCTATAAGGGTTTTCCTAAAGATTAGGAATTGCCCCGTCGGTGCTTTTTAGTATAAAGCTCTCCAGAGTTCTGTCCGGTAACGGTTCTTTTGCCTGAAAGTTTCAATACTTTTGGTACCTTGCCTCTTCGGCTCCTTTTCTTTTATGATGGAAAGAAAAAGTCTCTCCCGTTACCTTCATACAGGTTACAATATTATATTTATTCAAAATTATAGAAATACAAAAATATTTTTTAAGTGAAAAATTTCATGTATTATATATTAAGTATACTACATAACTTTTAAAAATCCTTCTTTTATTGTAAAATAATTTACAAAAATAGAAAAGCCCTTCGGCAAATGCCTGAAAGGCTTTATTGATAAGGGTTTGGTGGAGGCTAGTAGACGAGTTTCGCAACTTTTGTTTGAATGACAATACTGATATCTTCCATAACCTAAAAACCATAGTTACAACTATATAATTATAACTATATGAAGTCAAGGTTAAATTCAATATTAATCTTAAATTATCTTAAATATTTTTTAAAATTTCATTAATAATATATTCTTATCTTTACAATAAAAAGCCCTTCAAATAAAGGCCAAAAGGCTGGTTATTTTCTTGGTTCTATGAATTTATCTTAAAATATTTTGATGTCCAAACATCAGTGATAACCACAACAATCACAGTAGAATGGAATAATCCTTCTAATTGCCGCAATATTCTTTTTTATCCGCTCCACTGATGCATGTATATTTTAATTACTTTTTATTTTATTATACAACAAGTCTTATTTTTCTCTAAATGTATCTAGTTGAAGGGTTCAGACCATAGTGGGTATATTTACTTTTCTTTTGGTGGGGGAACCTATAGGACCTTTTGGTAAAAATGTGGCCTTTATGCTATCCTGGATTAGTTCACTGGTAGTCTTTATAACTATTAATTTGTTTAAGGCGGGAAAAATAGAAATTTTATAATTTTAAAAAGAATTAAAAGACTAAATAGCAACCAAAATTGTATACGCTGCCGAAATTTTTAAAAGAAAAACTGTTAGCAAAATAGAATCACAACAAAAATATGATACAAGGATTACGGTATTGGGCCTCATACTAGTGGTTTTATTTATTTTGGGATATATAATCTCCCCTTTGCGAAAATTTAAATTTGACCTATATTTTTGGTTAACCTGTACTTTAATAGTATTAATGGGTATAACTTTATGCATTATGTTCTTTAAAGAATATCACACTTTTAGTGTAAGATGTTAAAGTAACTATAGAAGATTACAGTTCATCCTCTAAGCAATATCTTGGAATACCTAATAATAAACTTAAGTAATCTCTATTCATGCTCTTAATCCTTACTTTTTTTCTCCTTGCGTTTCCGTTCCTCAGCTCTTTTTTGGCGATAAAGAATATATGCTTTTGCTGTGTCAGAAAATCCATGCTTAATAAGTACCCTCTCTACTGCGTCTTGAACTTCTTCTACAGTAGGAGTGTGTTCTCCCTCTTTTTCGTAAAGATAGTGAACCACCCTATTTGCAAGGTCTTCCGACAATTTGGAATCTACTTCCTTCCCTTCCTTCTCAGTTACTACTTTTGCTGCCTTAAAAATAGCATTAGAAATATTGCTTATATCAAAAGGTACAATAGTTTCATCTCTTTTCTTAATCTTAGTAAACAAAATTCCTGGTCGATAAATATGCTTTCTAAGTAATATAGAGCTTATTGTAATACTATCATCTTCTTCGATTATACCAGTCTTTACCATAGCCTGCCATATAGCCATCCTAACCATAATTGAGGGGTCTTCTACTAACTCATTCCAGATTTTGCGTGCTACATACCTGTCTACTTTTGCAACATGTTCCACAACTGCTCTTCTTAGATCTTCTTTAGGAGAGTGAGAAAGCTCTTCAAAAATAGATGATACAGTCTCCTTGTCATAATTGCTGAGAGTTGCAAGTGCGTATATAACAGTGGAAAGATGAGGCTCCGGAGGCGCAGCTTCGCACATATTTCTTAATAGTTGTATTGCCTCGGGTAAAATTCTTGGTCCGATAGATTTTAATACCTCCGCTGTTGCTTTACGAACTTGGTAATACCTGTTTTTAGATAATATCTCTAACACAGGAACAAAGGCTTTGGTATTATTATTAACAGACAATAAGTGTAATGCTAATTCTTTACATACTTCCCAACGGTAATCACTTGCAACTTCTAAAAGATATGGAATTATCTTATCTGTATAGCTTGAAGGAAGTCGTAATAATGACTGAACTGAGATTGATTTTACAGTAGCCTCATGGCGACACACCAGCTCCGAGAGAATTTCAAACACTTCTTCTGGAATTATCTTGGAAAGTGCACCAAGTGTCTGCCCTGTTGTTTCTAAGACACTGACATCTTCGTCATAGGATAAAGACTTAAGTAACTCAATCATTTTAGGATGAAGCTTATCAAATTTTGGTATAGATAGGCAAGCTATACGCTGCCACCGAGAATCTCTACTTTCTGCAAGTCTTTTTAGCATCTTGAGATGCAGATTATTCTTTTTCTCAATCTCTGCTAATAAAATAATGTATTCAACGACACCATACGTAGTTTCAAATAATCTCACTCCCTCCCTTATCTTGAATAAATCATTAAGGATTTCGTTGTCTTGTTTCTTGTGCCAGTCTAACTCCTCATCAATTATTTTTCTTGCCATCAAATACTCTTTAAATTCTTCAAACATAAATTTCACTTTTCTTATTGGGACTCCCTCTTCAGTTCGGAGTTCTTCTATTAATATCCCTTTGTTAAAGACATGAGGTAATATATCGTTTTTGAAAAAAGAAGAATAATTTTTTGTAATTTGTTGTATTTCTGATATTTCAATCAAACTTGTTCGCTTCTCTCGCATATATTTGGAAACTGCAAAAATAAAATTTACTGCTTCTTTATGTGCGTCTTCATTGGCTCTTTCCGTCAATTCTTTAATTTTTTTAGACCAGTAATCTTTGCATAGTTGTAATATTCTTATATCTGGTATAGGGCCATTCGAAAATCCTTCCCTGACTTCAGAAAATAAGCTCAATAGCATAGGATGTTTTAACTTCTCTTTTGCCTCTTCAAGGAGACCTTCGCCTCCAAGAGAAATGTGATATGTATCGAAGTACTTCCTGCGTGCTTCTTCAAATTCCTCATCTATAAAATTAGTCATTTCTGCACTTAAACTATGTTCTAATGTAGATCTGAGAAATGGATGATATAAAAATTGACTCCAGTCTTTTGGATCTAACTCGAGCCCATGGGTACCTCGGCAGGTAATACAAAATTTGAAAGCATGTCCGCTATGCTTATTAAGAAAATTATATAGAATATCTTTATAATAAGTCACGTCCTTTGTAGTATATTCGCCGTCAAAAAATATTATGAAATGTTCTCCTTGAGATTTAACAAGTCCGTCAATAAGTTCAAAGATGCCATTAACACTCAATTTGGGGAGATGTGGTATCTTTCTAACAATCATTTTTTCCATTTCTTGAACTGTTGAAGGAAAATGAGAAAGAGTTAATATAATCGCAGGCACATAATCTTCTACTAATTGGCAGACAAGATTTGTTTTTCCAGTGCCAGACTCTCCTCTAATTATAAAACAGGATTCAGTACTTTTAACAAATTTCTTAAATTCTTTTTCTATTTCTCGTCTAACATATAAGTCACGTCTAAATTTAGCACCAATAACATCTTTCTTCTCAGTATTAATTTCGGATCTACAGGATGATAAAAACTGTTCCCAATTTAATGGCATAATAGTAGGGGCTTTCTCTCCCACAGCATCTTTCAAAGTGCTAATTAATTTGGGAGGCATCATGGATTTTTTTGGCATGTTATAAATCTCTAATGGAGGCGTGAAAGATAACATTACCCCAGATGGCCATAATATAGTGTGACATAGACTATCGTATTCATCTTCCATGTGTTTTCTTACATAAGTCTTAATCAAAGCAGGAAAATCTTTGCCTTCACTATTTTTAGGAAATCTAAATTGAATATATACTTGCCCTCGCTCGATAACTAATCCTTGAACATAATGATGCTTCCACCAGTGAATTCTAGAATTTTCAGGCATCTTTGTTTCTATCTTCAATCGCTCCATATTAACTCTTCTACAGTCGACATCAAGCTCATCTGCAAATCTCAACAAAGCAGATAGAAGTCTTAAATTTACTCTTTCTTCATCAATTATTACAGGTTCGGTGTACTCCTTGCCCTCAAGATTTACCTTGCGGTGTCCTTTAGAAACTAAAGCTATATAAGACACATATTCTTCTGGAACTCCTAAATCTGGATACTTCTCTCTTTGGTGAACACTTCCTATAATCATTTTCTCACTAAATATGTGGTGCTTCTTTCGTATTTCATCAATATTATCAGAAAATGGATATTGCATACCTACATCGTGAAGATATGCTGATGATAGTAAAATAAAACTACTGTAAAGTCCCAGTGGTTTATTTAGCATAGACACCAAAGATTCAAGTTTAGATATGACACGGTTTGAATGTTCAACATCATGATTGGTAAAGTCTTGAAGCTTAGCATCTTTAATGATAGGTGTGACTTTCCCACGAATTTTGATCAAACTACTTAATAACATAAGATCCTGTTCAACCTTTTTTTGTAATATTCGATATTTCATTTTATCAACTCCTTTTATATATTTATTAAAGACATTTACTTAGCTTCGCGAAGTTAACTAATTATAATTTCTGTTTTAAAATAGTTTCTTAATTTCACTGCTTATGAGAGGAATTTTACTCCTTTAATTTCATAAACACTTTTACATCTCGACGTGATGTAGGATAAGAAAGCATGGTGAGTAGTACGTAAAAATAGGATTAGATTATAGATTAATTTTTATTATATATAATACGATATTTACTAAAAGATACTTCTTTTTAACCATTAAATATAAAAGAATGGGCTAAATAGACTTCTTCAATTTATTTTTAATAGACTATTTTCTTTATACTACAGTTCTATTTAAAAATCCTTCTTTTTCTGGAAAATAATTCATAAAAAACAAAAAGCCCTTCAGCCAAAGCCAAAGTGCTGGAAACTGACAAGCTCCCCAGACAGGACGAGTTTCGCAACTTTTGTTTAAATTACAATATTAATATTTACCATAACCTTAAAACTATAATCACAACTATATGAAATCAAGATTAAATATATATTAGAATTCTCTTATAATTTATTATTAAATTTCCACTTATCCATATAAATAGCTACACACTCTGATATAATAATTTTTTCTTCCTTAAAATAATCAAATAATTCAAAAAGGCCATTAACTGAATTTTCTACTAAGTTGGTTAGGTTATCTTTATTTATATCTTTTAAAACACCTTTTAATTCACAAGAAAATTCTCTTGCTTTAGTTTGAAAATTATGTTTGCCATAAAAAGTATGTTGTCCATGAAATAAATAAGTTCTACCAAGTAAATTTCCATATTTTATTCTGATAAAATACTTTGAGTCAAAAGATATGCCTATGTTTGAATAAAAATTTGATGAAAAAATTAAACTTTCAGTTATTCTCTTAATGCATAGTATTTCTTTTAGATATTTACCCTGCTCTTCCCAATCTTCATCAAAACTGTTTAAAAAATAAATTGTTCCATCATTTTTTATTGCAAAATAAATATAAATCTTAAATGAATTCTCCCCATTTTGAATTATTTCTGAAGCAATTCCCTGATTTATTGGATTTGGCCAATAGTTTCCCCCTTCATAAAATATCCATTTATAAGGAGTGCTATCTCTATCTGTAATTGCTTTATTTGCAGTATCTCTTAATTTTTTTAAATTAAATTTCTCCTTTATGTCAGGTAAAGTCATGATATATTCCATATAACCTAACTTCTTGTTTATATGAGAATATGCAATTTTTCGCCGATTTAATATCCATTCTTCTTTGTTAGAATTATTACCGCTATTAGTAATGGATGAAATATCAATCATTTTCCATATTTTACGTTCTTTTTCAGGATATTCACTTAATATTTTCTTATATGTACCCACTCTAATATAAGCAATTTTATCAAATTCTACCGGAGTATTATATGTGGGGTCAATTTTAAAAATTACAATAGGCGTATCATTATAAACATGCTCAATAATTTTAAAATCTAATCGTGGCTTTAGTTTTCGGAGAAGCCAGTTTTCAAGTTCCTCATTTCCGATTTTATATTCCTTAGGTTTGAATTTAGTACCTATTATTTTATGGGTTCCGTCCTCTATTCCAAATACAAGATAGGCATAATCTTTGTTGTGTAAACAAGCGGAATTGGAAAGAGCAGAGATATATTCTCCAATTAGTTTATGATAATAATTATCTTTTTTAAATTCTACCCATTCGGTTTCTTGAGGCAACTTCATTAGGTCTTCGATTAATTTATCAATAATATTATTTCCTTCCAAATTATTTTCCTCCTCATGCTAATAAGTTTAGAATAGACAAACAAATATCTCTAAAAATCAAAATCAATAGAACCTGACCCCAACATTTGACATAATTAGCAATTTAAAAAGAGTTCTATTCTTCATTATTGTAAAATAATCATATAATAATTCCAAACTACTTCTATTGCTTAATACTATAAATTTTTCAAAAATCCTTCTTTTTCAAATATAAAAAGCCCTTCAGCAAAAGCCAAAGGGCTGGAAATTGTCAAGCTCCCCCAACAGAACGATTTTCGAACTTTTTGTATAAGCGATGAAACTGAAATAGTGTATCAAAAGCTAAGAGAAGCAATCAATACTTGATATTATCATGGATCTTCAAACGACTTCGAAAAGTTAGAAAAAGCTACCGAATTATTGACTTGGCACACCTTCTCTATTTATTTAATTTAAAAGAAAAATATCAATTTTCTAAGAAAATGGGATGTATCCCTGTTTATTTCCACTTTGATCACGGAGAAAAATTCATAATCTTTCTATCCTTTCGTCTTTATGATTCTGAGCTATTCTTCATTTCACTACTTTGGCGCAGGTATGCTGGTGTTAAAGATATCACGGTGCA
>Ga0209991_10000792_pt1 | contig 14148 bp, 10 predicted proteins | sample ChitaG_FD_183167 | JGI IMG/M metagenome (GOLD analysis project Ga0209991, IMG submission 183167) | Deep subsurface microbial communities from South Pacific Ocean to uncover new lineages of life (NeLLi) - Chile_00310 metaG (SPAdes)... | ecosystem: Environmental > Aquatic > Marine > Oceanic >...
CGCGACGCAGAACGGGTGGTCCACGCCGGCGGCAGTGAGGACGACACGCTCGGGTGTGGCCGAGGACAAGGTGATGTCATCGTGGCCGGCGACGCTCAGCTCGTTGCGGGTGAAACGATAACGAACCTCGTGGATTTCTCCGTCGGCGTCCTCGTACCGCTTGGTTTGATATCCCGAGGCGAGATTGCGCCATCCGCTGGGAGCTGCACCGAAAACTGGTGCAGTAGAACGGTTGTAGGCAGCGTCGGCCAGCGCCGCCGCGATGGCGGCGAGCTCAGGGCCCGGGCTGCTATCGGGGGGCGTGGCGAGCGCCGCCAGCCCGTGCGTATCGAAGAATGCCGTGTCGGTCGATCCGGCGATAAAAGCGGGGTGGCGTAAAACATTGACGAGCAAGTCGCGGTTGGTGACCACGCCGTGGATTTGGGCTCGGGTGAGGGTGTCGGCGAGCAAGGCCGCAGCCTGCCTTCGGGTGGGGGCGTAAGAGATAATCTTCGCGATCATCGGGTCGTAAAAGACTGAGATCACCGATCCGTCGGTGACGCCCGAATCGAGACGAACTCCGGTCCTGTCGAGCGGTCCGAATTCCGTTGCCGCGTTCGCCACGGTGAAGCGGTGCACCGTACCGGCCTGCGGCTGCCACTCATTGGCGGGATCCTCGGCGTAGAGCCTTGCTTCAATCGACGAGCCCCGCGGGGCCGGCGGCGCGGAGTCAAGCGGCGCGCCATCGGCGACCAGCAGCTGCAGTTCTACGAGGTCCAAATCCGACGTGAGCTCGGTAACAGGGTGCTCGACCTGCAGGCGGGTGTTCATCTCGAGAAAGTAGAAGTCACCGTCGTGGTCGGCCATGAATTCGACCGTCCCCGCGCCGGCATATCCGATCGCCGTCGCCGCAAGGCGGGCTGCGGCAAAGAGCTTATCCCGCATGCCCGAAATGCGCTCGGCCAGTGGCGACGGAGCCTCCTCGATTATCTTCTGGTGGCGGCGCTGAATTGAGCACTCCCGCTCGCCAACCGCCCAGACCGTGCCGTGGGTGTCTGCCATCACCTGCACTTCGACGTGGTGGCCGGAGTCGAGGTACCGCTCGCAGAATACGGTCGGATCGCCGAACGCCGACTGGGCCTCACGGCTCGCGGCCTGCACTTGCGCGGGAAGTTCGCGAAGGTCGCGCACTATCCGCATGCCGCGGCCGCCGCCGCCGGCCGAGGCCTTGATCAGAATGGGCAACAGATCCGCGGTAACGGCGTCTGGATCGAGCTCGTCGAGCACGGGCACCCCCGCGGCCGCCATGATCTTCTTCGCTTCGATTTTGGACCCCATCGCTGCCACCGCGGCCGACGGCGGCCCGATCCAGGTCAGGCCCGCGTCCTGCACGGCTGCCGCGAATTCAGCGTTCTCGGAAAGGAATCCGTAGCCGGGATGAATCGCTTCTGCGTCGGCTGCGCGGGCGGCGGCGATCAGTTGGGCGGGGTCAAGGTAACCGCGGGTGCCCTCAAGGCGCACGCGGGCGTCGGCCTCGCTGACGTGCGGGGCGTCGGCGTCCGGATCGGTGTATACCGCCACGGTGCTCACGCCGAGACGTCGACACGTGGCGAATACCCGGCGGGCAATCTCGCCGCGGTTGGCCACCAGGACTCGGTTGATCATCGGTGGCGCCTTTCCATGCTGATTTCGGCGTGGTTGTCTTCGCTCAGCGACGGAAAACACGCCGAAATCGCTGACATGAGCGGGCTCACATCCGGAAGACGCCAAAGTTCGACGTCCCCTCTATTGGACCACTGGCGATGGCGGACAGGCACATTCCTAGTACGGTCCGGGTGTCGCGGGGGTCGATGACGCCGTCGTCGTAGAGCATGCCGGACAGCACCATGGGCAGCGACTCCGCCTCGATCTGCGTCTCTACAGCGGCGCGCATCGCCGCGTCGGCGGCTTCGTCGACTTGCTGTCCGCGGGCCTCGGTGGCGGCGCGGTTGACGATGGAGAGCACACCGGCCAACTGCGCGCCGCCCATCACCGCAGACTTGGCGCTCGGCCACGCGAACAGAAAGCGGGGGTCATAGGCGCGCCCGCACATGCCGTAGTGGCCCGCGCCGTAGGACGCGCCGATGAGCAGGGAGATGTGCGGCACAGCCGAGTTCGACACGGCGTTGATCATCATCGAGCCGTGTTTGATCATCCCGCCCTCCTCGTAGTCCTTGCCCACCATGTAGCCGGTAGTGTTGTGCAGGAACAACAGTGGCGTGTTAGAGCGGTTGGCCAACTGGATGAACTGGGTGGCCTTCTGGGACTCTTCGCTAAAGAGCACGCCGCGCGCGTTAGCCAGGATGCCCAGCGGATAGCCGTGCAGGTTCGCCCAGCCGGTCACCAGCGATCCACCGTAGAGCGGCTTGAACTCGTCGAACTCTGAACCGTCGACGATGCGGGCGATGACTTCACGTGGGTCGAACGGGATCCGCAGATCCGGTGGCACGACACCGATCAGCTCATTCTCATCGAACAGTGGTGCACGCACAGGTCCTGGTTGCGGTCCTTGTTTACGCCAGTTCAGCCGGGACACGATTCGGCGTCCGATGCGAATGGCGTCGAGCTCATCGACTGCGAAGTAGTCGGCCAAACCCGAAGTCCGAGCATGCATCTCGGCGCCGCCGAGTGACTCGTCGTCTGACTCCTCGCCAGTAGCCATCTTGACCAGAGGCGGACCCGCCAGGAACACCTTCGAGCGTTCCTTGACCATCACCACGTGATCGGACATGCCGGGGACGTACGCGCCACCCGCGGTGGAATTGCCGAATAGCAGCGCGACGGTCGGGATCCCCGCTGCCGACAGCCGGGTCAGGTCGCGAAACATCTGCCCGCCCGGGATGAAGATCTCCTTCTGCGTGGGCAGATCGGCGCCACCGGACTCCACCAGAGAGATCACTGGGAGCCGGTTCTGGCGTGCAATGTGATGGGCCCGCAGGATCTTCCGCAATGTCCACGGGTTGCTGGTGCCGCCTTTGACCGTTGGGTCGTTGGCTACCAGTAGACATTCCACTCCGCTGACCACGCCGATGCCGACTACCACGCTCGCGCCGACGGTAAAATTGGTCCCCCAGGCGGCGAGGGGGCTGAGCTCCAAGAAGGGCGAGTCCGGGTCGAGTAGTGCTTCCACGCGCTCGCGGGCAGTCATCTTGCCGCGGGTGTGGTGGCGAGACACGTACTTTTCGCCGCCGCCGGCCACGGCCTTGGAGTGCTCAGCTGCCAGGTCGGCGAGCTTGGCCAACATGGCCTCGGCAGCTTCGGTGTACCCGGCGGAGCGGGCGTCGAGAACGGACCGCAGCGTCATGATTGGTAGCCAAGTGTCTTGGCGGCCAGCGAGGTCAGGATCTCGGTGGTGCCGCCGCCGATGCCGAGGATCCGCATGTCACGGTATTGGCGCTCGACTTCGGACTCCGCCATGTAGCCCATCCCGCCGAACAACTGCACCGCCTGGTCGGCCACCCATTCGCCAGCCTCGACGGCGGTGTTCTTGGCGAAACAGACCTCGGTGATGAGGTCTGATCCGCCCTGTGCCCCGCCAGATATCTGTCGTTCTACGACGTGCCGAGTGTAGACGCGGGCCACGTCAATTCGCTGTGCCATCTCGGCCAGGGTGTTCTGGACCGACTGGCGCGCGATCAACGGTTTCCCGAAGGTCTCTCGATTCCGGCACCAATCGACGGTGAGATCAAGGCAGCGCTGCGCACTCGAATACGCTTGGGCAGCAAGCCCAACGCGCTCAGCGACGAACGCGGCGGCGATTTGCAGGAAGCCGCTATTCTCAGCGCCGATCAAGTTGACGGCGGGCACCCGCACGTCGACGTAGGACAGCTCGGCGGTGTCCGACGAACGCCAGCCCATCTTGTCGAGTTTGCGGCTGACTTGTAACCCGGGTGAGCATCCCAGTCCGTCTTTCTCCACCACGATAAGTGAAACACCCGCGGCACCAGCGCCTCCGGTTCGCGCGGCGGTGACGACGTAGTCGGCCCGTACTCCCGAGGTGATGTAGGTCTTCGCGCCGTTGAGGATGTAGTCGTCACCATCTCGAACCGCGCGCGTCCGTAAGTGCCCGACGTCGGAACCTCCGCCGGGCTCGGTGATCGCCAGCGCGCCGATCTTATCGCCGCGCAGGGTTGGTCGGACATAGGTGTCGATCAGATATTCGTCCCGTGAGGCGATCATGTGGGGGACGGCGATACCGCAGGTGAACAGTGAGGCGAATACGCCGCCAGGTGATCCGGACTGATGCATCTGCTCACAGATGACCACGGCGTCGGCTCCGTCGCCGCCTTCGCCACCAACTGACTCGGCGAAACCTGCACCGAGCAGTCCGGCTTCGGCAGCCTTGCGGTGAAGTTCGCGTGGCAGCTCGCCGACGCGCTCCCACTCCTCGACGTGCGGTAGCACTTCGCGCTCGACGAAGGCGTGCACGGTCTTTCTCAGGTCGTCTCGCTCGGGTGTCGTCCAGATGTTCACGAGAGGAATTCCTCCGGTATTTCGATGTGGCGGCTGCGCAGCCACTCGCCTAGGCCCTTGGCTTGCGGGTCGAATCGGGCCTGGTAGGCCACCCCCTTGCCGAGGATTCCATCGATGACGAAGTTGAGGGCGCGCAGGTTGGGCAACACATGCCGGGTGACGGTGAGATCAGCTGTCTCAGGTAGCAGTTCACGCAGTTTGTCCACGGTCAGGGTGTGTGCGAGCCAACGCCAGTGGTCCTCGGTGCGGACCCATAGGCCGACGTTGGCGCTGCCGCCTTTGTCTCCGCTGCGCGCGCCGGCGATGATGCCCAGCGGTACCCGCTGCGTCGGGCCGACCGGGAGGGGCTGGGGCAGGGCAGTGCTGGGCGCGGAGTGCAATTCCAGCGTCTGGTCGGCGGGTGGGATGACGGTGCGGATGCCGTTGGGACGCACCGCAAGGTGGTCGATCTGGTCGGCGGGGATGAACGCAGCGGTGAACACGCCGTACACCTGACCCTGGCCGGGCGGCGTGGTGCTGGTGAAGCCCGGATAACTGGCCAGCGCTAGCTGGACTGCAGCCGAAGAGAACTGACGGCCCACCGTGTTCGGGTCGGGGTCGCGGGCCACGCATCGGAGCAATGCGCTGGCCGCTTCTTCGGTGTCGGCGTTGGGGTGGTCGGTGCGTGCCAGCGTCCATTCCAGCTCCGCGGGTTTGACCGGCAAGCTCGACTCGAGCTGCCTGCGCACCAGCTTGGCCTTGGCCTCGATGTCCAGCCCGGTGAGGATGAGCGTCATTTCGTTGCGGAAACCGCCGATGCTGTTCAGTGACACCTTCAGGGTTGGTGGGGGTGGCTCGCCGGCGACCCCGCTGACTCGGACCCGGTCGGGACCTTCGTCGGCCAATTGGATCGAGTCCACGCGAAGGGTTGCATCGGGATTGGCATATCGGGCACCGGCGATCTCGTAGAGCAGTTGCGCGGTCACCGTATCGGCCGTCACAGCGCCAGCGGTGCCCTGATGCTTGGTGATCACTGAGGACCCGTCAGCGTGAATCTCCGCGATGGGAAACCCGGGATGGGTCAGATCGGCGATCTCGGTGAAGAAGGAGAAATTGCCGCCGGTCGCCTGGGTGCCGCATTCGATGATGTGCCCGGCGGCGATCGCTCCGGCGATAGCGTCGTGATCTTCGCGGTGCCAACCGAAATGCGCCGCGGCGGGTCCGACGATCACCGATGCGTCGGTGACGCGCCCGGTGACGACGATATCGGCGCCGGAGTCCAGACAGTCGACGATGCCCCAGGCGCCCAGGTAGGCGTTGGCCGTCAGGAGTGCGCCCCCGCCCGATATTGCAGATGCGAACCCGAACTCTTCGGCGCGGGATAACAGGTCATCACCTTCGACATGGGCGACGGAGACCGCGATGCCGAGTGTGTCGGCCAGCGCTCGGACCGCTGCTGCCAGGCCGGCGGGGTTGAGGCCGCCGGCATTAGTGACTATGCGGACGCCGCGGTCTTTGGCGATACCCAGGCACTCTTCGAGTTGGCGCAAGAAGGTCTTGGCGTAGCCCGTGTCGGGGTTCTTCATCCGATCGCGGCCCAGGATGAGCATCGTCAGCTCTGCGAGGTAGTCACCGGTCAAGTAGTCGAGCTCGCCGCCGGTGAGCATCTCCTGCATTGCAGAGAGGCGGTCGCCGTAGAAGCCTGAGCAGTTTCCGATGCGGACCGCAGAGCTTGCCGGATCGCTACCCGATGACCTCACCGCGCTCCTTTGTCGTCGCCAACCTATCGACCAACCAACCGGTAGGTTACTTCTTACCGGCGGTACCGAGTCAAGTCCCGGACCGTCAGAAGTAGGGCCGCCAGGAAATCGTGGTGTCCGCGCTCATGCGCTGAAGTGGTCCCTGGGCCGCCCCGCGCTGTTGGGCGGAGTTTGGAACCGGTCCAGCTCACCGGCTATCCTGATCAGCAATTGACAGCGCCCGACCTACCCAGGCTCGCGGGCAGTGTTAGTACGGATATCACCCCAATAGATGGAGAGCTCGATCATGGCTGTGCCCAAGCGCAGGATGTCGCGCGCGAACACTCGTAGCCGCCGCGCGCAGTGGAAGGCCACCCGCACTGAACTTGTCGGCGTCACCGTCGCAGGTCAGCAGCACAAGGTCCCGCGGCGTCTGCTCAAGGCCGCGCGGCTTGGGTTGATCGACTTCGACCGTCGCTGAGTTCTAGAGAAGTCCCCGGTCACACGGCGCGCCTCTCAGGTCTTTCTCAGACACGGGGTCGACACTATGTCAGTGCGCATACTTGTCGTTGACGACGATCGCGCGGTGCGCGAATCCCTGCGACGATCCCTTTCCTTCAACGGTTATTCGGTCGAGCTGGCCCAGGACGGCCGCGAAGCTCTCGACATGATTGTCAGCCACCGCCCCGACGCCTTGGTGCTCGATGTGATGATGCCGCGGTTAGACGGACTCGAGGTATGCCGCCTGCTGCGTAGCAGCGGCGACGACCTCCCGATCTTGGTGCTCACCGCGCGCGATTCCGTGTCCGAAAGGGTCGCGGGTCTAGACGCCGGGGCCGACGATTACCTGCCGAAGCCCTTCGCGCTGGAGGAATTGCTGGCGCGGATGCGCGCACTGCTGCGCCGCACCAACCCCGAGGACGGCAGCGAATCGGCGGCGATGACTTTTTCAGACCTGTCGCTGGATCCGGTAACGCGGGAGGTCGCCCGCGGTGAACGGCGGATCAGTCTCACCCGCACAGAGTTTTCGCTACTGGAGATGCTGATCGCCAACCCGCGCCGGGTCCTGACCCGCAGCCGCATCCTCGAGGAGGTGTGGGGCTTCGACTTCCCGACGTCGGGAAACGCGCTCGAGGTCTATGTCGGCTACTTGCGGCGTAAAACCGAGGCGGAAGGTGAGCTGCGGCTGATCCATACCGTGCGCGGGGTCGGCTACGTACTGCGCGAGACCCCACCCTGATGGCCATCGCGCCATCTGAGTCGACGTCCGGGTCGAAGTCCAGGTCGACGTCCGGGGCGCAGGCAGGGAGCCCAGCGCCCCCACCGCCGACTGCCAGTTCGGTGTCATTGCGGTGGCGCGTGATGCTGCTGGCTATGTCGATGGTGGCGATGGTCGTTGTGCTGATGGGGGTAGCCGTTTACGCGGTCGTGTCCCGGGCGCTCTACGACGACATTGACACCCAGCTGCGTAGCCGTGCCCAGTTGCTCACCGAGAGCGGATCGTTGGCCGCCGATCCCGGTAAGGCCATCGAAGGTACCGCCTATTCCGAGGTCAACGCCATGCTGTTCACGCCTCGGGCGATCTACACCGCCAATCAGCAGGGGCAGACGTTGCCGCTTGGCGCACCCGAGAGGGACGTCATCCAGGGCAACTTGCTGATGTCGCTGCGCACGGTCAGCCACCAGAGGGTGCTCGCGTTGCATCTCAGCAACGGCAGTGCGCTGCTGATCTCTAAGAGCTTGGCGCCGACTGGGCGAGTGCTCAACCGGTTGGGCACGGTTCTGCTCATCGTCGGCGGGATTGGGGTGGCCGTGGCTGCCATCGCAGGTGGAATGGTGGCGCGCGCCGGACTGCGCCCGGTGGCCCGGCTCACCGAGGCGGCCGAGCGGGTCGCCCGTACAGACGATCTACGACCCATCCCGGTGTACGGCAGCGATGAGCTCGCGCGACTCACCCAAGCTTTCAACATGATGCTGCGGGCTCTGGCCGAGTCCCGTGAGCGGCAGGCAAGGTTGGTCACCGATGCCGGCCACGAGTTGCGTACCCCGTTGACGTCGCTGCGCACCAATGTTGAGCTCCTGATGGCATCTATGGCGCCCGGGGCTCCGCGCATACCCGAAGAGGAGATGACCGGGCTGCGGGCTGACGTCATCGCTCAGATCGAGGAATTATCGACGTTGGTTGGCGATCTGGTAGATCTCACTCGGGAGGAAGCCGGTGGAGTCATCCACGAGCCGGTCGACCTAGCTGAGGCGATCGATAGGTCGCTGGAGCGGGTTCGTCGGCGCCGCAACGACATTGAGTTCGATATATCGGTAATGCCGTGGCAGGTGTACGGCGATGGGGCGGGCCTGGGCCGCGCGGTACTCAACCTCTTGGACAACGCCGCCAAGTGGAGCCCGCCCGGGGGCCGGGTGGGCGTTCGGCTCACACAGGTCGACGCGTCGCACGCCGAGCTGGTGGTCTGCGATTACGGTCCCGGGATCCCGGCGCAGGAACGGAATCTGGTCTTCGAACGGTTCTTCAGGTCAACCGCTGCCAGAGCGATGCCGGGGTCCGGTCTGGGCCTGGCGATCGTCAAACAGGTGGTACTCAAACACGGCGGCACCTTGTTCGTCCGTGAGACGGTGCCGGGCGGTCAACCGCCGGGCACGTCGATGCACGTGGTGCTGCCGGGCCGCACCTCTGCTGTCGATCCCGAGAAGGTGGAGCGAGCAGTCGCGACACGCGGGGGCTGATCGCCACGTGAGCACACTCACAGACGAGGATGATGGGACAGGGTCCGGGGTGCCTGAACGGTCCAGATGTTATCCCGATGTTATCGCTGCGCCAATCGATCTCTAAGGGGATTCTCAGCACGGTTGGGCACGCTTAGGGCTCGCCCCTCGTTGTTCCAAGCGACGAAACCTACTCCAAGGAAGAGCATCGCAGCGACATGACGAACCACCCGAGGTACTCGCAGACCCCGCCGCCGGATCGTCGACCCGGAACGCCTGGGCAGGTCCCGCGCGGCTCGCGACCGTCGGGCCCCTACCAGCGACAGCCTTATGACTGGCGCTACGTGACTGATCAACAGCGACAAGCGAACGATCAACAGCGACAAGCGAACGATCAACAGCGACAAGCGTTTCAGGGGCCTTACGACCCCTACCGGGGTGCGCCTATGCCGGCCGGGCCGGGGCAGCACTCCCGGCCGAACATGCCGTTCGACATGCCGTTCACTCCTCAGTCGCAGCCCCGGAAACGTTCCCGTGCAGCGGCTTTGGCGGCTGGTGCAGTTGCTATCGCGGTGGTTTCCGCTGGAGTCGGCGGTGGCGTCGCGGTGCTGGCGCACCCAGATGATCACGGTGCCGGGGTAGGCGCTTCCGGCGCTGCGCCCAACGTGGCTTCCGCTAGCGTGCCGGCCGGCTCCGTCGAGCAGGTGGCCGACATGGTTTTGCCCAGTGTGGTCATGCTGGAAGTGACTGTTGGACGGCAGTCAGAAGAGGGCTCCGGCGTGATCCTGTCGACAGACGGCCTGATCCTGACGAACAACCACGTGGTGGCCGCGTCTGGGGAGAACCCAGGTGAAGCCGGTGGTCCGAAGACCAAAGTGACTTTCGCCAATGGCAAAACGACGACGTTCAGCGTGGTCGGAGCGGACCCCGGTAGCGATATCGCGGTCGTCCGGGCCCAGAACGTCTCTGGCCTGTCCCCGATCGCAGTTGGTTCGTCGGCGGATCTGCGGGTCGGACAGGATGTCATAGCTATCGGATCTCCGCTTGGGTTGGAGGGCACGGTAACCACGGGCATCGTCAGCGCCTTGAACCGTCCAGTGGCCGCAGGCGGCGATGCGAAGAATCAGAACACTGTTCTGGACGCCATTCAGACTGATGCGGCGATCAACCCGGGGAACTCCGGTGGAGCGTTGGTCAACATGCGTGGTGAACTCGTCGGTATCAACTCCGCGATCGCCACGATGGGTGCCGACGCGGGCGGGAAGCAGGGTGGGTCCATCGGCTTGGGGTTCGCGATCCCGGTGGACCAGGCCAAGAGGATTGCCGACGAATTGATCCAGACGGGAAGCGCCTCCCGAGCGTCGCTGGGTGTCCAGGTTGGGAACGAAGCAGGGGCTGACGGCGCGAAGATCTTCGAGGTCACCGCCGGGGGAGCCGCCGAGTCGGCGGGACTTCCCGAGGGGGTCTTGGTCACCAAGCTCGATGACAGGGCCATAGGCAGCGCCGACGCGCTGGTGGCGGCTGTGCGGTCGAAGGTGCCCGGCGAAACGGTGACACTGACCTATCTCGACGCCGCGGGCAAGCCGCAGGCGGTCGACGTCACGCTCGGCAAAGCCGGCCAGTGAGACTGGTCGCGGGCCGGGCGGCCGACGACCGCAGTGTGGCTGCATTGATGTCTGAGCCGAGATATACGGTTGAGCGTATGGAACAGCCTCATGCGTTGGTGGGCCGGGCGCTGGTGGTCGTGGTTGATGACCGCACCGCCCACGGTGACGAAGCGGACCACAGCGGACCCCTGGTCGCTGAGCTGCTCGGCGAGGCGGGCTTGGTGGTGGACGGCGTAGTGGTGGTTTCCGCCGATGAGGTGGAGATTCGCAACGCTCTGAACACCGCGGTGATCGGCGGCGTCGACCTAGTGGTGTCGATCGGGGGCACCGGGGTGACGCCGCGTGATGTCACCCCCGAGTCGACCCTCGATCTTCTCGACCGTGAGCTTTTGGGGATCGCCGAGGCGCTTCGGGCTTCGGGCCTGTCTGCGGGCATCGCCGACGCAGCACTGTCGCGAGGGCTGGCAGGCGTTTCCGGCAGCACCCTGGTGGTTAATCTCGCCGGATCGCGCGCAGCGGTACGAGATGGAATGGCAACACTTGGGCCGTTGGCGGCGCAGATCATCGCCCAGCTATCCAGCTTGGATATCTGAGGTACCTCATAGCGGCCTTACCCAGGCTGTCGCCGCACTGTATGACGATGGTGCACCCCGCCGTGTTACACCGCGATACGCCCTCACACGCGGGTACGGCGAGGGTTTGGCCAACATGGCGATGGGATTGATTGCACCGCTTTCAGGTCCGATGAGATGGTCGGTGGTTGAGGAGGACGGTCACAGGTGAGCATTTCGGATTCGGTCGATGTTGTTGTTGTCGGTGGCGGATATTCCGGGTTGTCGGCGGCTTGGGCTCTGAACAAGCAGGGCCGCTCGGTAATGGTGTTGGAGGCCCGTGACAGGGTCGGCGGACGCGCCTGGACCGAGAGGGTCCCTGGGGGCGGTTGGGTCGATCACGGAGGCCAGTGGATCGGGCCTGGCCAGACCCGCATCCTGGAGTTGGCTCAGGAGTTGGGCGTCGCGACGTTTCCGACGTTCCAGGATGGCCAGTACCTTTTGGTTTTCGGCGGCCAGCGCCTGGTGTATTCGATTGATGACCCAACCAGACTGGACCTCCCGGTCCCCGAGGCGGATAACCAAGAGCTTCAGCAAGCCCTCGCCGAGATCGACAAGCTCTCGCAAACGGTCCCCCCGCACGCCCCCTGGGAGGCGCCGCGGGCCAAGGAGTGGGACACCCAAACCGCCGATACCTGGATCGAGCAGAACCTCACGACCGACGGGGCGAAGTTCGCCCTGCACGCCGCGATCGTCGGGTACTTCTCGGTCGAACCGAGTGACCTGTCGTTTCTGCACTTCCTGTTCTACATTTCCTCTGCCGGCGGCCTCGAAGAGCTTGAGGAGAGCTCGCTGGCCTGGCGGTTCGAAGGGGGCGCCCAAGAGATCCCGAACCGACTGGCCCAACGCCTGGGCGACAAGGTCGGCTACAACTGCCCGGTCAGGAAAATCGACCAGTCCGACGACAAAGTGGTCGTCCACACTGACACGGGCAGTGTGGAAGCCAGTCGGGTCATCGTTGCTGTCTCCCCCCAGCTGGCTTCGCGGATCCAATACCAGCCGGCCTTGCCGCCCTCACGTGACCAGTACACCCAACGAATGCCGCTGGGCTCGGTGATCAAATGCCACGCGGTCTACCCCCACGCCTTCTGGCGCGATAACAACTCCAATGGGCAGCTGCTCAGCGAGGACGAAGTCAACTCCACGTTCGACAACTCACCACAGGACGGGGTTCCGGGCATCCTGGTCGGGTTCTTGGAGGGCGCGGTCGCTCGACGTTGGCACGAACGCCCTGAGCAAGAGGTCCGCGAGAAAATGCTCGCCACCTTCGTCGAGCATTTCGGTGAACAGGCCGCCCAACCACATCACTTCTACTACGCCAATTGGGGTGCTGAGCCGTGGTCGCGGGGCTGCTACGCCGGCGTCCCCACTCCAGGAACGTGGATCGGCTACCGCGACGCAGTGCGAAGGCCGGCCGGACGGATTCACTGGGCCGGTACCGAAGCCTCAACCGAGTGGGTCCAATACCCGTCCGTTCGGGTCAGCGGGCGGCCGCTGAAGCGCACGCGGCGCTCGCCGAGTGAAAGCGGGTCCAAAAGTGGAAGATCTCAGCGCATGGTTCAACAACCTCGGCGCGGACGCATTGGAGGATTCGCTTGCCGACGACGTTGTCGTTGAGCATGTAACTACGGGTCGCAGGATTCTCGGAAAGGAAGCGGTCCTGGGCTGGCTCGCTGAGTTACAGCAACGTTCAGCTGAGGATCGCATCGACATCGTCAGATCCAGCGTCGACGGCACGACGATATGGGCCGAGCGAGTCGATCACCATCTCATCGACGGCCAATGGCACGACATCCCGGTCATGGGGATCATCGAACTCAACGGCGATCAACAGGTGGTCTTGATGCGGGACTACTTCGACCCCGGGCTCGCCCTCTAACCAGGCGAAACGTTGAGGTGGGTTTACTAATGGCCGCCCCAATCTCCCCGACGACCTCAACCACCTCAACCGCCCCAGTTGTCTCAGTCGCAGGGATCCGCTGAGACCTCGTGAATCTATTGCCGGCCGCTGAGGCCGAGAATGGGCCCAGCGCGAAGCTACCGGTCGGAGCCGCCGAAGCGACGGTTGCCGGGCTTCTGGCTACCATCGGCGTCATTTGTCAGCTGGGTGGGAAGTAAATGGCGGTATCGCCCGACCTTATGTATGCAGCAAATCCTGTCGACAACCGTCCCTTCAAACTCACACCGAGTCACCCAGAACCCAGAATCGCCACTTCCTATTGTACTGAAACGATTCCCAGATCCCGGTTTACTATCGCGAACCGAGCCGCCATACTAAGTTCAATGTTAAGCGCAGGTAAACGGCAAATAGTGGAGTGCTGTGATCTTCGTCACTTCAGGTGGTATCGGTGACGGACGCGTCACGACGTCCCCAGCGCCCAGTTAACAAAATCTTTGGTGATGAGCTGCCGGAGATTGGTCCTGGCGAGCGCGACGATGCATCGCCGGATGATGACGGCGACAACGACCAGCGGCTGAAAGAGAACGTTCCGCCTCATCATTGATTCGAGCGTTGCGCTCGCGATAACCGCAGAAAAATACGCCTGTAACGATCGGGCCGCCCGAAGCGAACACTCTCATGCGGGGCCACAAAACTGCGACGTTCCAAAACGGTATGCCCTGCCGTCGCTGCAAGGGGGGTTGCGGGCAAACGTGGTAAGTTCAGCAAACTACGCCCAACAAGAACATTCGGATTGCGATCGGGGAGCGGGCACGTTGCCGGTCCTATGAAGTCCCGTTATGTTCCTCGTGTCACGATGAGCGAATCGTAAGACTGAGCGGTGGGGTTTTAATTCCACTCACATGTTGGTCTTGCGAGGTGTGGCGTAGCGGCAAAGCCAGGCGCGGACAACTTCGGTGCCCCAGTCGGTGGGGTTCCATCTACATACTTATAAGGGAGATCATGAGGGCATTAAGTCGGGTGCTGATCGTGATGGTGGCGGCTGTAGCGGCGTTGTTCGTGAGCACTGGCACCTCTCACGCTGGGCTAGATGATGAGATGAG
>Ga0209991_10000793_pt1 | contig 14130 bp, 10 predicted proteins | sample ChitaG_FD_183167 | JGI IMG/M metagenome (GOLD analysis project Ga0209991, IMG submission 183167) | Deep subsurface microbial communities from South Pacific Ocean to uncover new lineages of life (NeLLi) - Chile_00310 metaG (SPAdes)... | ecosystem: Environmental > Aquatic > Marine > Oceanic >...
TGACCATGGGTAGGGGAGAGGGTCCGGATTGTTACTGCTATCCCAATCTTATCCTGAGAAAATTTGCCGATACCTTGATGGAAAACTATCCCTATACGGTTATGGATAATGAGGCGGGAATGGAGCATCTGTCACGGAGAACCACAAACGATGTTGACGAGCTACTTATAATCTCCGACCATTCAGTGAAGGGGGTTCGAACCGTGGCACGGATAAGGGACTTGGTGGCTGAACTCAAACTGTCGGTGAAGAGGCAATCGGTGCTCATCAATCTTGTCCCCGATGGACTGGACCCTTTGGTGGTCGAGGAATTGAACCGATTGGGAATTAATCCCACAGCCACCATTCCCTGGGATGAGGAAGTATATCAGTATGACCTCAAGCTAAAGCCACTGCTTGACCTGCCTGATAGTTCCAAGGCAGTGAGGGCAGTTGATGATTTGATGACCAAACTTATCGGTGGGAAATCGGAAAGTTTAGCTCGGTAAAGGGGGTGTGAAAATGCCGGCACAGATTATTAGCGGCACTGAGATTGCCAAACAGATTCGAGAGGAGCTAAAACAGGAAATCGATGAGCTCAAGGAGAAGCATAATCTTATACCGGGGTTAGCCACCGTCCTGGTGGGTGAAGACCCGGCATCCCAGGTTTATGTTGGAGCGAAGGAGAAGACATCCCTTGCCCTGGGCATCTATTCGGAAAGGCACGACCTGTCGGCTGAGACTGCCCAGGAAGAACTACTAGCTTTAATTGATAAGCTAAATAAAGACCCCAAGATTCATGGCATACTGGTCCAACTGCCCCTGCCCAAGCATATCAAGGAAACTGAGGTTCTTTACGCTATTGACCCCAAGAAGGATGTCGATGGCTTTCACCCGGTGAATGTGGGCAGACTGATGATTGGGGAGCCAGATTATTTGCCCTGCACCCCCCACGGCATCCAGCAGCTTCTAATCAGGTCTGGGACCAAGATTGAGGGGGCAGAGGTGGTGGTTGTTGGTAGAAGCAACATCGTGGGCAAACCTATCGCCAACATCCTGCTCCAGAAGAAGGACGGGGCTAATGCTACCGTAACTGTGTGTCATACCAGAACCAAGGACATGGCTTTTCACACCAGGAGAGCCGATATACTGATTGTGGCTGCCGGCAAACCTAAGGCTATCACCGCTGATATGGTCAAGGAAGGGGCGGTGGTGATTGATGTCGGGGTTAACCGGATAGGAAAAACTCCAGAGGGTAAGGCTATCCTGTGCGGAGATGTTGACTTTGATGCGGTTAAGGAGAAGGCTAAAGCCATCACCCCGGTTCCTGGTGGGGTAGGACCTATGACCATAACTATGCTGATGATGAATACAGTCAGGGCGGCAAAATTAGCCGCCGGCCTGGCCTAGGAGGGAGTAACGGGATGGAATATAAGATTGAGAAAAAGAAGGCACCGGGCAGTAAGGAAGTAGAGGTGCTGGGTGCCACCTTTGAGGAGGGTAAACCCGAGGGGGAGGAGTTGGGGAAGTGGAGGCAAAAACTAGAAAGCAGAGAGGAGAAGCTCAAATACCTGCAAAGTGGTGAGCGATATTGGTATGGCAAGGACTGGTATGGCAGTGAGAAGAGGAAGACTCCAGCTTGAGTAAGGAGGGATAAGAATGGCGTTTGAAATCCCTAAGACAGCGTATAGCGGCAAGATTAGAGAGATAAAGCTGGGCAGCGGTGACAAAGCGGTAACCGTTGGCGGGGAGACATGCTACCCGTTTTATCTCTTCGAGGGGGAGATACCTCATCTGCCTCGGATAGCCATGGAGGTATGGGACATGCCACCCGAGGAGTGGGCTGAGGCTGCCTTAGAGCCCTTTAAAGGGGTGACTGACGACCCTGTTGCCTGGGCAAAGAAATGCGTTGACGATTACGGGGCGGAGATGATTTGCCTGCAACTGGTGAGCACTGACCCCAACGGGCTTGACCGGGGGGCAGATGAAGCTGCCGAGGTGGTCAAGAAGGTGGCTGATGCTGTTGATGTCCCCTTAATCGTCTGGGGAACGGCTAGTCATGACAAAGATACCGAGGTGTTAAGGAAGGTGACCGAGGTTTGTCAAGGTAGAGACCTGATTATCGGACCGGTTGAAGAGGGTGACCACAAGAAGATTGGTGCCGCCGCTATCGGCTACCACCACACGGTGGTTGCGTCAACACCTATAGACATAAACCTGGCCAAGCAGCTTAATATTCTGCTGGGCAACCTGGGCGTCCCTGATGAGCTGATTGTAATGGACCCCACTACCAGTTGCATTGGCTATGGTATTGAGTATTGCTACTCAGTAATGGAGAGAATGAGAATGGCTGGACTGACCCAGCAGGATGAAAAGCTACAGTTTCCTCTCATTTGTAATATATCTAAAGAGGCATGGAAGACCAAGGAAGTAAAAATTCCAGAGAAGGAAGACCCCAAGCTTGGTGATGCCAAAAAGAGGGGTATCTTGCTGGAGGCAATGTCAGCCATGGTTCTAATTATGGCTGGGGGGGATGTGATAATTATGAGACACCCTGAGGCAATAAAACTGGTACGAGAAATGATTACCGAACTGACAGCCAAATAAGTGAGGTGAAGTAAATGGCAGGAGAAAAGGAAGTTAAAAGTATTGACCAGGCTACTCTTGATATGATGGCTAAGGCAGCCGAGGAAGGGGTTAGAACGGTTTTTGACCGAGCCGAGAAAATAAAGCCATGTCCCATCGGCTCTGAGGGCAGTTGCTGCAGCATCTGCGCTATGGGGCCGTGCCGGGTGCCCTTACCCAAAGGGAAAGAGGAAACACCCGAAGAGAAAAGGAGCCGGACCGGAGTCTGTGGTGCTACGGCGGAGACTATTGCCGCGCGCAATTTCGTGCGCAAGATAGCCGCTGGTGCTGCTGCCCATGGTGACCATGGCCGTCGCGTGGTGGAGGCATTCCTCATCGCCGCCAGGGGCGAGACTAGAGACTTCGGCATTAAAGATGAACAGAAGCTGCTGAAACTGGCCTTGGACCTGGGTGTCGAGATTGGCGACAGGAGCAACGAGGAGATAGCTGTTGACGTCGGTGAACTGCTGAAGCAGGAGTTCGGCAAGCAGGAAGGCGAGCTTATCTTTCTGAAAAACGCACCGCTGAAGCGCCAGGAAATATGGCGGCAGCAGGGGGTTGCCCCACGTGGTATAGACAGGGAAGTGGTAGAACTGATGCACCGCACGCACATGGGCGTTGACCAGGATTACCAAAACTTACTTAAGCAAGGCACCAGAACGGCTCTGGCAGATGGCTGGGGTGGCAGTATGATTGCCACCGAACTTCAGGACGTTTTGTTTGGCACGCCAGTACCGGTGGCAAGTCAGATAAATCTCGGTGTTCTCAAGGAAGATGAAGTAAACCTTATCATCCATGGCCATGAGCCACACCTTGCCGAGATGCTGGCTGTCGCTACACGCGACCCGGAGATGGTTAAGTATGCCGAGTCTAAAGGAGCTAAAGGAATAAACCTGGCTGGCATGTGCTGCACTGCCAACGAGGTCCTGATGCGCCATGGCGTGCCTATCGCCGGGAACTTCTTACAACAAGAACTAGCCATAGTCACCGGGGCACTCGAGGCCATGGTGGTTGACGTCCAGTGCATCATGCAGAGCTTGGTTGACGTCGCCAGCTGTTTCCATACCAAGATTATTACTACTGATAACCGAGCCCATATCCAGGGTGCTACATTCATGGAGTTTGACGAGCACCATGCCATGGAATCAGCTAAGAAAATAGTCAAAGCGGCGATAGATAATTTCCCCAATAGAGGTAAGAACATCCGGATTCCTCAACAAAAGACTGACCTCATTGCCGGTTTCAGCCACGAGACCATTAATTACCTGCTCGGTGGGCTGTTCCGTGCCTCTTACCGGCCGCTAAATGACAATATCATTAACGGCCGCATCAGAGGTGTCGCTGGGGTGGTGGGCTGCAATAATGCCCGGACTACCCATGACGATGCCCACCTTAAGATGGTCAAGGAACTTATCAAGAACGATGTTCTGGTACTTTCTACTGGCTGCAGCGCCATGGCTTGTGCCAAGGCTGGGCTCATGGTTCCGGAAGCGGCTGTTCAGTATGCCGGTGAAGGACTGGCATCAGTCTGCGAAGCCGTCGGGATTCCACCAGTGCTGCACGTTGGTTCCTGTGTGGATAACAGCCGAATCCTGATGGCTGCCACCGCTATGGTAAAAGACGGCGGCTTGGGCGATGACATCAGCGACCTGCCGGTAGCTGGGGCTGCCCCGGAGTGGATGAGCGAGAAAGCTATCGCCATCGGTCAGTACTTTGTTGCTTCCGGTGTCTTCACCGTATTTGGTGTTACCTGGCCTACATTGGGCAGCAAAGAATTGACCGACTACCTGTTTAAGGACTTTGAAGACATATACGGCGGGAAGTGGGCATTTGAACCCGATGCGGTTAAGGCAGCCCACCTGATGATTGCGCATATTGACAAGAAACGCAAGGCTCTGGGCATTGATAAGGCTAGAGAGCGAGTACTCTATGATATGGAGATGAGACGGGAACTGGAAGCAGTTTAAGCGCTGGGATTGAATAAAAGTTGGAGGGTTTTGGGGTATGTCTAAGATTATTGCCTCAGCAGCTATTAGAGGGGCTCACAAGATTGTAGACCAGGCGGAGAAGAAGTGGCAGGAGGCGATGGACAGGTGGGGAGCCAATGAACCAGTGGGCTTCCCCAATACTGCCTATTACCTGCCGGTAATTTATGGAATTTTAGGAACTAAAGTCGAAAAATTAGGTGATATGGAACAGGTGCTAAAAAGGTGCAAATCCCTCCTCCCACCCCCAGTGAGGGAAGAGCACCCCTTGCCCTATCTGGCACCAGCCCTTGATGCTGGGATGGCAACCTTCTTCGCCGAGGAGTTACTTGAAGCTATAAGGTACTTGGAGACGCCTGATTTTTACACCAAACAGGAAGACCCTACTGATAGTAACATCTGGTTAGGCGCTGCTGATGATGTCATCCTTAGAAGGAGAGGGATTGAATTCGTTGATGGCACCGCTCCTGGCTTTGCTGCTGTCCTTGGTGCGGCGCCGACCAATGAGATAGCGGCTAAAATCGCCCATGAGCTCCAGCAGAAGAACCTCTATGTCTTTATGTGTGCTGAGCATAACGGCAAGAGGTTCTCAGAGCAGCTGGTGGAGGCTGGGGTGCAGATTGGCTGGCCAACCCGTCTGGTCTCCTTTGGTCCTGATGTAAGCGCCGCCGTATTTGCCGCCGGTTTTGCCACTAGGGCAGCCCTTTCCTTCGGCGGCGTTGAGCCTGGTGATTACCGAAAAATCCTTATCTACAACAAAGACCGTATCTTTGCCTTCGCCCTGCCCCTGGGCTATGTTACCGATGAGTGGTATGCTAACGCTGTGGGTTGCGTCAACTATGGCTTCCCTACTATTGCTGATACCCCGATACCTGAGATTTTGCCCACCGGAATTTGCACCTACGAGCACGTTGTCTCTAATGTCCCCCACGACAAGATAGTATCCAGAGCGATAGAGGTAAGGGGACTGAAGGTTACCGTGGCTGAGGTGCCGGTTCCGGTAGCCTACGGTCCTGCCTTTGAGGGTGAGAGGGTTCGGGGGGAGGATATCTATTTGGAGTGTGGCGGCGGCAGAACACCCATGGTGGAGTGGGTTACCACCAGGCGAATGGATGAGGTTGAGGATGGGAAGGTTGAGGTGATTGGTCCTGAGATGACCGATGTTTCCCCTGGTTCCAGGTTGCCCTTAGCTATAGCCGTTGAGGTGGCAGGGAGAGAGATGCAGGAGGATTTTGAACCTATCCTGGAGAGGCAGATTCACCACCTGGTAAACTATGCTCAAGGGTTAATGCACATAGGGCAGAGAGATATTGCCTGGCTACGAGTAGCTAAACAGGCAGTGGAGAAGGGCTTCAGGCTACACCACATCGGCGATATCCTTCATGCTAAGCTACATCAGGATTTTGGTCGGATATTTGATAAGATACAGGTGACACTCTATACCGAGGAGGATAAGGTAAAGGAGGTAGTAGAAAAGGCAAAGGCGACTTATGCGGCTCGGGATGCCCGAATTGAAGGCATGACCGACGAAGGCACCGAGACCTATTACTCCTGCACCCTGTGCCAGTCCTTTGCTCCCGGCCATGTTTGTTGTATCAGCCCGGAGAGGACCGGTCTTTGTGGTTCCTATAACTGGATGGACTGCAAAGCCTCTTACGAGATTAACCCCACCGGACCTAATCAGCCGGTGGAAAAGGGAGAGTGCCTCGATGCCAAGTTGGGGCAGTGGAAGGGGGTAAACGAGTTTATCTATAAAGCGTCCCGGCAGAAGATAGACCATTATAACTTCTATAGCATAGTAAATGACCCCATGACTACTTGCGGATGCTGTGAGTGTATTGCTGCTGTCCTTCCCATGTGCAATGGGGTAATGACGGTAAATCGGGAATATACTGGAGAGACTCCCTGCGGGATGAAGTTCACTACGCTGGCTGGGACTATCGGCGGTGGCTTGAGCACCCCCGGCTTTGTGGGGCACGGCAAGTATAATACCTGCCAGAGAAAATTCATCGTCGGTGACGGTGGTATAAAAAGGATAGTCTGGATGCCCAAGATGCTAAAGGAGGAGATTGCCGACCGGCTTAAGGCTAGAGCCGAGGAGATTGGCATTCCCGACCTGCCTGATATGATTGCCGATGAGACAATTGGCGTTACCGAGGAGGAGATTCTCCCCTTCCTGCAAGAGAAGGGGCACCCAGCGCTTACTATGGAGCCAATACTGGGCTAGGAAAAGGAGTAAACAACTGGCGTTATGGCGATGATAGGTTGCTCCTATTGCCGATACGACAATAGGCTGGGAAAGGAGTGTATAAGATATGCCGCTTACCGGGATAGAGATATTTAAGTTACTGCCCAAGACTAACTGTAAGGAGTGTGGGGAGCCTACCTGTCTTGCTTTTGCCATGAAATTAGCCGCTGGGAAGGCGGAGCTAAGTGCTTGTCCCTATGTCTCCGAAGAGGTGAAGGCCAAACTGAGTGAGGCGGCAGCACCCCCGGTTTTGCCGGTTACTATTGGCGTTGGCGATAGGGCATTAAAGATAGGCGGCGAAACAGTTATGTTTCGCCATGAAAAAAGGTTTGAGAACCCCCCCGGTTTTGCCATCCTCATCAGCGATACTATGGATGACTCCGAGATTGACCGCAGGCTGGAAAGGTTTGAGCAACTTCAATATGAGAGGATAGGTCTTATCCTTCGTCCTGATTTGGTAGCGGTGAGGGATGACTCGGGCGATGCCGCCAGATTTGAGGCGGTAATCAGTAAAGTAAAGCAAAATAGCGATGGTGGCATTATCTTGATGAGCAGCAACCCTGATATCCTGGCTGCCGGCTTGAAGGTCTGCGCTGACCGCAAACCGTTGCTCTATGCTGCTACCGAGGGGAACCTGGACCGGGTGGCAGATTTGGCTAAGGGGAGCTCCTGCCCCCTGGCGGCGAAAGCCTCCAGTCTGGAGGGGCTTGCCGAACTAACCACCAGATTGACCGACGCCGGGGTTAAGGAGGTGGTCATTGATTCTGGCTCGAGAACTCTGCGCCAGGCATTTGAGGACCAGGTAATCATCAGGAGCGCCGCCTTAGCCAAGAAATTTCGCCCCCTGGGCTTCCCCACCATCGTTTTCCCCTGTGAGATGACCGATGACCCGATGAAGGAGGCGGTAATTGCCTCCATTTTTGTGGCTAAATATGGCGGTATTATCGTTCTCTCCGACTTTCAGGGAGAAAGCCTCTTCCCCTTGCTGGTGGAAAGGCTGAATATCTATACTGACCCCCAACGACCACTGGCAGCCAAGGAGGGAATCTACGAGATTGGTAGTCCTGGTGAAAACTCCCCGGTGCTTATCACCTCCAACTTCTCCCTCACCTATTTCATTGTCTCCGGTGAAATAGAGACCAGCAGGGTTCCCAGCTACCTTCTAGTCAAGGACACCGAGGGGCTTTCGGTTGTCACTGCCTGGGCAGCAGGGAAATTTGTTGCCGATGCTATCGCCCCCTTCGTTAAGAAGTGTGGCATTGCTGATAGGGTTAGACATCACAAATTGGTAATTCCTGGATACGCTGCTGCCGAGAGTGGCGGTTTGGAAGAGGAGTTACCGGGCTGGGAGATTCAGGTTGGTCCCAGGGAAGGGGCTCACATCCCAGCTTATCTCAGGGCATGGAAACCATAAAGGGGGAAAGATGGTCCTTATTGGCGAAAATCTAAATATAATGTCCCAAACCATTGGTCCGGCACTGAAGGAGAGGAATCCCAAGCCTATCCAGGAACTGGCTAAGGCTGAGGCTGGTGTTGACTATATTGACCTTAACATTGGTCCCGCCAGGAAGGCAGGGGATGAGCTAATGGAATGGGTGGTGAAGACAGTGCAGGAGGTTACCGATAAGCCGTTATCTCTGGATACCACCAATCCGGTGGCTATGGAAGCTGGGCTGAAGGTATGTAAGGGAAAGGCGTTGATTAATTCTATCTCCCTGCAACCCGACCGACTGGAGCAGGAATTGCCGTTGGTCAAGAAATACAATGCCGCTATGGTGGGACTGTTGTGGGGTGTTGAGGGGATGCCTCGCGATGCCGCGGAAAGGGGCATCCTTGTCGCTGACCTCATGTATAAAGCTGATGAGGCAGGCATCCCCTATGAAGATGTCTGGATAGACCCTATTCTTACGCCGGTGTCGGTGGAAATAAACCAGGTGAAGTCCTGCTTTGAGTTTATGAGCATGCTGAAAGATATCGCCCCTGAGTGTAAATCTACCATCGGGCTGTCCAATATCTCCAACGGCACTCCCACCCACCTCCGACCATATCTTAATCGAACCTGTATGATAATGCTTATGAGGTACGGGCTGTATTCGGCGATAGTTGACGCCTTTGATGCCGAGCTAATAAGCATTGCCCGGGGCGAGAGGCCAGAAATCGTGGCTCTGGTGCATCGGGTGATGGATAGCGAGAAACCTGACCTTTCCTCTTTGGCTGAGGAAGAGGCAAAATATGTGAAAACGGTCAGGGTTCTTACCGGCGAAACCCTCTATTCTCATTCTTGGCTTGAGATATAGTAGTAACCTTTTAAGGGTAAGAGGTGGATTCATCGGTAAACAGATTTCCAGCGATGGAGTGGTCAACAAGTGCCCACAGTATTTGCTCTATTCCAGTATTAAACTCAACGTGCTTTGAGGGATAATATTGGCTATAATGGACAGGCTAGAAGGGGAAAGATAGATGAGCTTGCAGCCGCTGTTTGAGGCAGGGAAGTTTGTGGTGACCACAGAGGTTGGTCCGCCGAAGGGAACCGATGTCAGTGAGATAGAGGAGGTGGCTGAGCTTCTGCGGGAAAGAGTAGACGCTGCCAATGTTACCGACCAACAAAGCTCGGTAATGAGATTGGGCTCACTGCCAGTCTGCCATCTGCTAAAGGAGAAGGGGCTTGACCCTGTATTCCAGATAACCTGCCGGGATAGAAACCGGTTGGCGTTACAGTCAGATTTGTTGAGTGCCTATGTCCTGGGGATTGAAAATGTCCTGGCTATCACTGGTGATTTACCCGTGCTTGGTGACCACCCCCAGGCCAAGCCAGTTTATGACCTAGACTCGGTGCAGCTCCTGGAGGTGATAAAGAGGCTGAATGAAGGTTATGATATGGCTGGCAATGAGCTTAAAGGGAAGCCCAATTTATTCCCTGGGGCAGTGGTCAACCCCGGAGCAAATACTGAGGCTGCCTTTGAGCTGCAACTGATAAAGATGGAGAAAAAGATCGAGGCTGGAGCCAGGTTTTTTCAAACTCAGGCTATCTATGAGCCTGACGCCTTCGCCAAATTTATGAAACGGGCAGAGCAATTTAGAGTTCCCGTCTTAGCTGGAATAATACCCTTGAAATCCGCTGGTATGGCTAGATTTATGAATAAGAACGTAGCTGGCGTCTTTGTGCCTGAAGAACTGATTGAAAAAATGGCTGCCGCTGAAGATAAAGCCCGGACGGGGATAGAAATTGCTGCCGATATTATCAAGCAGTTGAAGGATATGTGCCAAGGGGTGCATATTATGGCTATCGGTTGGGAGAAGAAGGTGCCGGCAGTGCTGGATGCTGCCGGACTTTAACGCACCCCCAAAAGACTGTGGTGAATCTGGTTGCAGGATGAAAAATAGTTCATTGCCATTGCCCGATCAAAAGAATCATGAATATGGCTATAAGCTTGCCTATAAGCTTGCCTGTGAGCAGTTTGCTGGGGTTGATGATGTGGAGCAGCAGTGCCTCAGGAGCGGCGCTAGATACCAGGTAATCAATTCCCAGAAAGTAATTATCGTTGAATATTTAAACCAACGATATCAAGTTACCTTCCCGGATATTGACATTTCGTTGGTGGATGGCGAGGAGGAGGTCCCGATAAGGGATAAGATTCTGATTCTTCACTATTTAACCTTGGCCAAGGGTATCCCTATCAGCAATAAATTGATAGCTTTCGAGGAACTCCCGGAAGGGGCTAACTATTTCCCGACATTTTCCAAGAGGACAGTAGAGTCTCTGATGGCCCATTTTGGCAAGCAGCCTCATCAGCTAATAGACGCCGCTGGGAGATTGGGCGGTCATGAAGTTGATTACGGCGATGCGGCGGTAACTATTAACGGCTTCAGCCGGGTACCCATTACTCTAGTCCTGTGGCAGGGTGATGAGGAATTTCCTCCCCGGGGCAATATCCTATTTGATGCCACCATCTCTGATTATCTCTCTACCTATGATATAACCATGCTCTGTGAAGCCATCACCTGGAGGCTGGTCAAATTTTTGAGGGAAGGAGGTGCCCACTCCGGTGGAACCTAGTGTTGCTGGACAATTGGATGAGACCCTATCACGATATAGGGGGGGGAGTGGCGACCTCATCCCGATACTCCAGGAAGCCCAGGAGAGGTTTGGCTACCTGCCGGAAGAGGTGATGCAGAGAATCGCTAAGTTTCTGCGATTGCCAGAGAGCACGGTTTATGGAGTTAGCACCTTCTACGCCCAGTTTGCATTTACCCCCACTGGTAGGAGGAGGGTAAGCGTATGTCGGGGGACTGCCTGCCATGTGCGTGGTGGGGCGCGTATCCTCCGTGAGGTGGAGAGGCGATTGGGTATCAAGCCAAGGGAGACCACCGATGACTTTGAGTACAGTCTGGAAACCGTGGCCTGCATCGGCGCTTGTGCCCTGGCGCCAACTATGAGAATAGGTAACGAGACCTATGGTCAGATGACGACCAAGAAGGTTGTGGAGGTCTTTGGTGCCAAAGAGGAAGCCAGCCAGAGAAGCAGTTAATCAGCGCACCATCTTTGTCTGCCATGGGACAGGGTGTGTTTCAGGCAAGGCATTTGAAATTCGGGAAGCCCTGGAAAAGGCAGTAGCCGAGCTGGGCCTGAAGGGGGTAGGGGTGGACTTTACTGGCTGCCATGGTTTCTGCCAACAGGGGCCTATTGCCGTTGTTGAACCTGAGGGCATCTTCTATGCCAAAGTCAGCGTTGACGATGTTCCTGAGATTGTCCAGTCCCATCTCCGGGATGGGCAGCTGGTGGCACGCCTGTTTTATGAAGACCCAATTAGCGGCCAGGCAATACCTCACTATAAGGATATACCCTTCTATAACCGGCAACAGCGCATAGTCCTGCGCAATTGCGGTCGCATCAACCCGGAGAGGATTGGGGACTACATTGCCGCCGGTGGATACCAATCTCTGCGCAAGGTACTGCTTGAGATGACTCCGGAGCAGGTCATTGACGAGGTCAAGCGCTCCGGTTTGCGAGGCAGAGGTGGTGCTGGCTTTTCCACAGGGCAGAAGTGGGAATTCTGCCGTGGGGCACCGGGCGACCAAAAGTATATGATTTGCAATGCTGACGAGGGTGACCCTGGTGCCTTTATGGACCGCAGCACTATGGAGGGTGACCCCTATACTGTTATTGAGGGGATGACTATTGCTGCCTATGCCATTGGTGCCTCCGAAGGCTATATCTACATCAGAGCCGAATACCCACTGGCGGTTAAGCGGGTGCGGCTGGCCATTAAGCAGGCTGAGGAGGAGGGGTTCCTTGGCGAGAGCATATTGGGCTCCGGCTTCAGTTTTCGCATCCATGTTAAGGAAGGCGCCGGCGCCTTCGTCTGCGGTGAAGAGACAGCGCTGATGGCTTCTATTGAGGGCAGGCGGGGTATGCCCCGCCCCCGCCCCCCGTTCCCAGCCCAATCCGGCTTATGGGGTAAACCAAGTAACATCAATAATGTGAAGTCGCTAGCCACGGTGCCGGTTATCCTTGCTAATGGTGCCGATTGGTACGCACAAATCGGCACCGAGAAGAGCAAAGGAACCGCCGTCTTTGCTCTGACTGGCAAGATTGCTAATAGTGGCCTGGTTGAGGTGCCGATGGGTATCCCCCTCCAGGAAATTATCTATGGGATTGGCGGTGGCATCCCCGATGGTAAGCGCTTCAAGGCAGTTCAGACCGGTGGTCCCTCCGGTGGCTGCCTGCCGGCAAGCCTGCTAAACCTGCCTGTTGACTATGAGTCGTTGACCCAGGCTGGTTCCATCATGGGCTCGGGTGGCATGGTGGTGATGGATGAGGATACCTGTATGGTCGATGTCGCCCGTTACTTCATCTCCTTTACCCAGGATGAGTCATGCGGCAAGTGTGTTCCCTGCCGTCTGGGGACGAAGCAAATGCTTGATATCCTCAATGATATCACCCACGGTAGAGGTAAGCTGGAGGACATTGACCTGTTGCTGAATTTAAGCGAGCAGATTAAAGCCGGCTCGCTTTGCGGTTTGGGGCAGACAGCACCCAACCCCGTACTTACCACCATTCGCTATTTTCGCGACGAATATGAAGAGCATATCAAGAAGCACCACTGCCGGGCAGCGGTGTGCGAAGGGTTAGTTAGTGCCCCTTGCAGCCATACCTGTCCTGCCGGTATTGATGCCCCCCGCTATATTCGCTTTATCGGCGAGGGTAAGTTTGCTGAGTCCGTAGCCGTAATCCGGGAGAAGATTCCCTTCCCCTCGGTCTGCGGTTATGTTTGTGTCCATCCCTGTGAGGCTAAGTGTCGGCGTGGTCTGCTGGATGAGGCTATCGGCATCCGGGTGCTCAAGCGCTTTGCCGCCGAGCATGATACCGGACTGTGGAAACCAAACTCCAAGGTTGCTCCTGCCACCGGCAAGCGTGTTGCCATTGTTGGCTCGGGACCGGCGGGGCTTACCGCTGCCTATTACCTGGCTAAGCTGGGTCACTCAGTGACCGTCTTTGAAGCCTTACCCGAGCCGGGTGGCATGATGCGGGTTGCTATTCCTGACTACCGGCTGCCAAAAGATGTACTCAGGGCTGAAATCAGGGAGATAGAAAATATCGGTGTTGAGATAAGGACAAATACAGCGGTGGATTCGCTGAATGGGCTGTTCAAACAGGGTTATCATGCCATCTTCCTGGCTACCGGGGCACACCAGGGCGTTAAAATAGGAGTTAAGGGGGAAGACAGCCCTAGGGTGAGGGAGTGTGTATCCTTTTTGAGGGAGGTTAGTTTGGGCAGGGAAGTGGAGGTGGGGGAGAGGGTGGCGGTTATTGGTGGCGGTAATGCCGCTGTGGATTCGGCACGAACGGCACTTCGCCTTGGTGCCAAAGAGGTGACCATCGTCTATCGCCGGACTCGAGCCGAGATGCCGGCCAGCGCTGAGGAGATTGATGGGGCTATTGCTGAGGGAGTGGAGATTCGCTTTCTGGCGGCGCCATCAAGAATAATCAGCCGGAATGGGAAGCTGGGGTTAGAGTGTGTTGGTATGAGGTTGGGTGAGGTAGACGCTAGCGGAAGGCGCAGACCTGAGCCAGTGGAAGGCAGCGAGTTTGTCATGAACTTTGACACTATTATCGCCGCTATCGGTCAACGTCCGGAAATTCCCGGTCGGTTTGCTCTATCCCTCGGTCGGGGGAATACCATCGAGGTTGACTCTGATACCCTTACCGCCGGCAGAGAGGGTGTTTTTGCCGGTGGCGATGTCGTAAGCGGACCGGCTTCGGTGATTGAGGCTATTGCCACCGGGAGACGA
>Ga0209991_10000795_pt1 | contig 14116 bp, 13 predicted proteins | sample ChitaG_FD_183167 | JGI IMG/M metagenome (GOLD analysis project Ga0209991, IMG submission 183167) | Deep subsurface microbial communities from South Pacific Ocean to uncover new lineages of life (NeLLi) - Chile_00310 metaG (SPAdes)... | ecosystem: Environmental > Aquatic > Marine > Oceanic >...
CTTATTCCGTATTCTTTCGTTCTAGCGGGTTCCACTTTTCCTCCAAAGAAAAAAGCGATTAGCTGATGCCCGTAACATAGACCCAGAATTGGGATGTTCAAGTTGAAGATGTCTGGATTGCATTTTGGAGCGTTCTCTTCATAGATGCTTGAAGGGCCACCAGAAAGGATCATCCCTTTGACATTGAATTTTTCGCCTAAAACTTTGATTTGATTAGGCGTTATATCGTATGGAACTATTTCAGAATAAACTTCATGTTCCCTAACTCTTCTTGCTATTAAGTGGCAGTATTGTCCACCAAAGTCAAGGACAAGAATCGTGTCAAATTTCAACTTCTCTATTTCTCCGTTATACACTCTACCATAGACTCGAAGATCAATCGCCCATCGCCATATTTTGGTACTCTTTCTCTTTTTGTCCAGTCTGGCAGTTGCCAACCGTAGTAGGCTCTTTCTGGATGAGGCATCAAACCGAAGATTGTTCCACTGGGATTACAAATTCCTGCAATATCATAAGATGCGCCATTGGGATTGACTGGATATTCGCCATTTGCATGCTCACTGTTTTCGTCGCAATATCTAAAAACGAGCTGGTCATTGTCGCATAATTGTTTCAAATAAGCATTTTCATTTTCTTTTGAAAAGATGAATCGGCCCTCTGCATGCGCCACGGGTATTCTCAACGCTTTTCCTTTCGGAATCTTCTGAGTAAAAATGCATTTACCACTATTCTCATGCTTGACATAAACCCAGCCACAATAATATCCAATTGGAACGTTGGTTGCTAACGCAGCCTTAGGATACTTGCTGATTCCCTCAAACCCGGGTAACAAACCAGCTTCGACTAAAACTTGAAAACCGTTGCAAATCCCTAAGATAGGTCTTTCCTCTTCAGCGAATTTTTGCAGCTCAGAACTGAGTTTAACTAAAACTTCTTTGGCCCAAATAGCCCCTGCTCTCACGTAGTCACCGTAAGAAAAGCCGCCTGGAATTACGAGGGCACTGTAGTTGAGGAGGTTTCCTTTTTTAATTATTGCATTCAGATGAACTATCTTGGCTTTAACTCCTAAATCGCCAAATGCTCTTTTCGTTTCTGCGTCACAGTTTGTTCCACCAACCCTCAGTATGCAAACGCTGATTTCTTCCTTTTTCATGTTTTACCTCCAAAAGCTCTCTTCCATGCATTTCTCAATCCAGTTAGACGGACGTCAACTATTTGTTCGCCGTCGATTCCATTAACAGAAAGATTGGCTCTTTCTTTTACTCTGCCGACAGCTGAGAAGATGTTTCCTTCCATCGATTTTTCGAAATCTTCTCTGTTTTTCTCTGCAACCTCCACTAAGAATCTGCTGTTCGATTCCGAGAAAAGAATGTAATCGTTTCTTTTCATCTCACTGGATTTTGGAACGTTCTTGAGGTTTAGTTCGATTCCGTAGCCTCCGCTGAGAGCCATTTCAGCAGCCGCAACTGCTAGGCCTCCTTCAGAAAGGTCGTGACAAGACTTGACATGCTCAGAATCAATTGCATTTGTGATCAAATTCATTGTTTTTCTTGCTTGTTCTATTCTGACTTTGGGAACAGTTTTTCCCACGTAACCTTCCAGTCTGTAATATTGTGAGCCTCCTAATTCAGGATAAGTTTGGCCAACTAGGTAGATCATATTTCCTGGTTTTTTCACATCAACCGAAACTGTCTTTCTTACGTCTGGGATTATTCCAATAGCCGTGATTAGGAGTGTGGGTGTGACTGGGCCTAATGGTGATTCGTTATAGAGGCTATCTTTTCCTGAGATAAATGGTGTCCTAAACGCTTTGGCAAAGTCGTAGCAAGCTTTGCAGGCTCTAGTTAATCCTCCAAGTCTGTCAGGTTTTTCAGGGCTGCCCCAAGTGAAATTGTCAAGCAACGAGATTCTCCTTCCGCCAACTGAAACGTTGTTTCTGATAGCTTCGTCTAGGGCTGAAGCAGCCATCCAGTAAGGGTCGATCTTCCCGTAGTTTGGGTTCAGCCCACAAGAAATAACGACGCCTCTCCAAGAATCAGTTAAGGGTTTAATAACCGCTGCATCGTTCGGCCCACCATACTTTCCCTGCAATGGTTTCAGAACGGTGTTTCCTTTAACCTCATGATCATACGTTCTTATCACAGACTCTTTGCTTGCAACGTTTGCTGAAGACAGTATTCTTAGAAGTTCTTGGGTCAAGTCTGTTGGTTCAGCAATAGCTGGCTCTACGTAGTTAGACGGTTTCCATTTTGCGATTCTTCTAGTCTTTGGAGGGGCAAACAGAAAATACAGGTCTAAATCAGCAACAGTGTGTCCTCGATAATGGACTTTAACAGTGTGGTCATCAGTAAATCTGCCAACAGGGGTGGCTTCAACATCTTCGCTCTTGAAGATGGCCAAAACCTTTTGAAGATTTTTCTCTCTAACAGACAGAAGCATTCTTTCTTGTGATTCAGAAACGTGAATCTCCCAAGGAGCCATGCCAGGATATTTTAGGAGAACCTTTTCCAGTTCAACATAGACTCCACAGTTAGATCTGTGCGCCATCTCACATACGGCGCAGGAGAGGCCCCCTCCACCCAGATCAGTTATAGCTGAACCTAGCTCTTGGTTTCTTATCTCTATGATGGCACGTTTGATCTTCTCTTCTTCGATTGGATTTGCAATCTGAACAGCGGACCTTGACACTTCCTCAGATTCTTTTGTCAACTCTGCTGAAGCGAAGGTAACTCCATGGATTCCGTCTCTGCCAGTTCTTCCACCAGCCAGAACGGCGAGGTCTCCAGGTTTTGTGTCTCTGACAAACTTGTTCATCGGCAGAATTCCAACACAGCCGCAGTAGACCACAACGTTGCCGACATAGCTTTCGTCGAAGTATATGGCGCCGTTGACAGTTGGTATGCCCATGTTGTTTCCGTAGTGACCTATGCCAGCAACCACGCCTCTGAAAATGTATTTCGGATGTTTTGTGCCGACGGGAAGTTTGTCATGATTGTAGTCTAAGGGGCCGAAACAAAGAACATCTGTGCAAGCTATGGGGTCAGCCCACACTCCAAGGATATCTCTGATAACGCCGCCGGTGCCTGTTGCAGCACCTCCAAAGGGTTCTATAGCTGAAGGATGATTATGTGTCTCAACTTTCACAGCAATTGCACAGTCATCTTCGAAGTCAACTATACCCGCGTTGTCCTCAAAAACGGAAAGACACCAAGGCAAGTCAAGTTCCTTTGTCACTTTGGCTATGTATTCTTTAAACATGCTACTTATGATTAGTTTTCCATCAGGCGAGACTATGTCTCCATTGAAGGTTTTGTGAAAGCAGTGCTCGGACCATGTCTGACCAATTGTTTGAAGTTCCACATCCGTTGGATTTCTTCTCTTCTTTGAAAAGTATTTTTGAATACTCTTCATTTCTGTGAGACTTAGACCAATTCCGAGTTCTTTGCTGATTTGAAGTAGTTGTTTGTCATTTGCATCCAGTAGGTTTATGTCGGTGAGTTCGAAAGGCACATTCCGTTTCATGCAAAGACCGATGCTCATTGCATTTCCTCTATGGTGAAGCTGTAGTTGTCCTTTGTTGGATTCGCTAAGAGTCTTCTGCACATTTCGTCTACAAGTCTGTTAGCTTCTTTCACGGAACTCGCAGAAAGGGTGATTTCATAAACTTTGCTTACCTTCGTCGCTTCGACAGGATATCCTAATTCTTTTAGAGATTCTGCTGTTGTTTCTCCTTCAGGGTCGGAATGTCCTGGCTTGAGAGAGATCTCGATTTTAGCTCGGTATATCATAATATAGTATTAAACAATTAAAAATTTAAACTTTATTTAGATGAAAATTTAAATAAAAGTTTAAATGACTATTTCCAACTCTATCTTTTTCCCTTGGTATAACGCAACAATTCCTCTAGAGTCAGTCACTTTTCCAATCTGTTCAGCTTCAACCTGATCTCTTCTGAAACCGTCAATGAGAACATCTTTATCAGTTTTGTCCGCGACTACGGCAAAACCCCATCCCATGTTGAAAGTCCTCAGCATCTCGTCGTCCGTGATAGCGCCTCTCACTTTTGGAGCAGTTTCTTGAATAAGCCCGAAAATTGGTTGAGGCTTAAAGTTGTCGAACTCAAATCCTATTCCTTTGGAAAAACGCATCAGCCTATCGAACTTTAAATAGGCGTCACCCGTCATGTGAACCAAACCTTTCAGTTTATGCTCCTTAGCAGCATTCAAGACAGGTTTAACGTAAATCTTTGTTGGTTCCAAAACTTCGTTGATGAGTTCTCTTTCCAGTCCGTCTGGAATATCATGTGGCTCATATTCGCCACCCCACTGCTTAAAAAGAACCTTTCGCGCCAAAGATATTCCGTTGCTGTGGATGCCTGAACTTCTTAAGCCGATCACAACATCCCCGGGCTTAATGTTGTTTCCAAAGACTATATTATCCTTAAACAGTTCACCTACACAGGCGAAGATCATGTCGAAGCCCTTTCCCTCTGTAACTCCTCGAATAATCTCAGCTACATCTCCTATTTCTCCGCTTGGCACTATGCACTCAGCTTCACGTGCACCCTTAACTATGCTTTTCATCCATTCGCCTATCAAATGAGGATCAGATACTTGAGCGTGAATGTTGTCCACAACAGCTAACGGTCTCGCGCCAGATCGGATGACATCGTTTACGGCCACTGCAACTCCGTCGATGCCTATGGTATCATACTTGTCTGCTAGTTGTGCCAGAAGAACTTTGGTTCCGATTCCCTCTATGACAAAATCGAGGTACCGATTGCCGATGGGAAAGATGTTACCGTAAGGAAGCTGAACGACGCTTCCGTATTTGCTAAATCTGTAGGTTTGTTTTAGAGTGTTTAATGCCGCTTTGGATCTTGCTCTTAGTTCCCTGTCTACACCAGCCTCTGCGTATGTAAATTCCTCTGGCAACAAGTTCACCTAAAAAATCAAAAACATGGCGAAATTCGATTACGTCACTATTTCTTGAAGTTGCTTGCTTTCCCATGCCCTTCTTATCTCTAAGGCTATTCTGTCACCCATGCTCATTCTTTTCTGATACTTCGCGTTGGCGTACTGCGAACCGACTCCCATGTGAGTGTTTGTTCCACCACCGTGTCTCAATGCAACATCTTGTGTAACTGGAATATGCATGTAAGCCGCTTTTCCTTCAGGCACATCGTACAAACCATACTCTACTGCAGTTCCGGGGCCGATCTTACTCCATGTAATAAGCGTCTGCAGACACCATGCACCAATTATTCCGGGAGACTCGTATTTTCTCGTCGCTAACAAAAACGCATCGGCAAATTTGTGGACTTCCTTGAGTAGAGATTCTCTCAGACTCATAGACAAATGTGCAGTGACCTCGAATGAAGGAACCTTCTTAATTTTCTGTTGCACATCAACTGGAAGCCTCTTTAACCCATCAAATGTGGTTTCCCTCCGCTCATCTATGGATAGAAACTGATTTGCCAAGCAAATTCTTGCGTTTTCCAAGCTTACTTTGTACAGCTTAGCGTACCAATCATCAATGTCTCCCCACTCTTTTTTCGCGTCCAATGGAGAGAAGAAAAAGTTAAAGTTTGCATGTGGACCTAGAACTATCTGTTCAATCCTAGCTCGTTCTAAACTTTCTTTGTTGAGGTTTCCGGCTTTGATTTCTTTTTTGACCTTCTCTTCGAGGTGGTTTGAGTCCGCTGCGAAAATGAATTCTCTTTCAAATTTCCTCTGTGCATGCTCTGCTTTCAGCAAGAGGGGCTCGTCAATATATTCTTTGAATTTTATGCCACTTTCGTAGACCTCGTATTTGTGGGATTTTGGATATGGAATACCTGCTTGTTCAGCGAACCAGTAATAATCTCTCTCGACTTCTCCTCTGTTTTCAATTTTCAACAGCTTCCTTGAACCTACAATTGGCACCGCGAATTTGTTTTCGATAACGCTGCAGTGTTCGTCGCCGCCAACGTAGACGGAGAATGCTCTGTTCGGAATTTGGATACATTCGAGCTCAACCAGATCGTCGACGTATTTGACAATGTCTGAATATTTGTCTAGGATTAAGATTACACTCTTCCACGCGGCTTTCTTTTTTATGTCAGCGGGGTCGTTGACTACTATTAGGTCTCTGCGAGCGACTGTGGGTAAATCTTCTATAACCTCGCCTGGTTTTCCAACCATTGGGTTTTGAAGGTAAATTCTGGCTCTTTGAGGGGTCGTATAAATTATCGTCTTCAGGTTGTAGTCTCGTTGTCCCAGCCAAGCGTCAAGTGCGGAGTGAGAGCCTAAGTTGAGTCCGATTGGTTTTCGATATGACTGAACGACTTCTTGCATTTCTTCTCTTTCTATAACCATCGTTAAAACTTCCTACCCGTTAATCTTTCATATGCTTCAATATATCGTTGACTTGTCTTCTGTATAATTTCGTCAGGTAAAATAGGTTTCGTCAGTTTGGTTCCCGCTTTCGGCGGTTTTTTATCCCAGCCCTTCATTCTTTCAAGGTAGTCTCTTACTATTTGTTTGTCGAAGCTCTCTTGCGTTTTTCCGGGTTGATATTTACTTGCATCCCAGAACCTACAACTGTCAGGCGTCTCAGCCTCGTCTATCAAAATTATTTTATCAGCTTCATCTTTTCCGAATTCCACTTTGAAATCTGCAAGGATAATCCCGGCTTTTTTTGAGTCTTTTGACATCAACTCATTTAGTTTCAATGTAATTTCTTTGACTTGTTCAATCTCCTCTGGTTTCAGCCATCCGTAAGAAATAATGTCCTGCTCCGTGATTAGCCTGTCTTTTGCCTCTAGCTTTGTTGTAAACTCGACCACGGGCTCACTGAGCTTTGCGGCTAATACGGGATTTGTTCCTTCTGGAAGCGTAACTTCACCACGTTGAAATCTCTTCCAGTACGAACCATACAAGTAGTTTCTCCCTATCACTTCAATGGGTATGAGAAAGAGTTTTTTGACAAGCATTTTGTTTTGGTCAGGAGTATCTATCAAATGCGTTTCAATGCCGGAGACGCTGCAGTTTGTAAAGCAGTAGGCGGACAGACGACAAAGAACCTCGCCTTTATGTGGAACTTTGTCAGTTAGCATTACATCATGAGAAGATAATCTATCCGTGTAAACGAATAGAAGCTGGTCCTCACCGGCATCATAGATATCTTTAACCTTGCCACTTCGCAAGAAACGTCTTCCCGAATAATTCAACGCTCATACACCTTCTAACTCGGAAATCCTCTTTCCCCGCACCTCACTATCAGCAACGTTGACTTCCTTCTTTTTCTTCAATTGAAATTCACGGATTTTTTCGAGCAGTGAAGGATTTTCCAATGCAAATATCTTTACAGCTGCTAAGGCGGCGCCCTCCGGGTCTAGAATAACAAGAGGCGCGACTCCGCTCGGCATCCTTAGAGAGGAGTAAATGTCAGCGCCTCCAAACTTCTCTGAGTATGGAGGGCAAGCTACAACTGGAAACTTTGTGTTAGCGTCAACTAGTCCGGAAAGTGCATTAGACAAGCCGGCAACCGTGATGTAAACTATTCTATCTCCAGTTTGCTCATAGTTTTCTAAAATGTTCAGTAAGTCTTTTGGCGTTTTGTGTGCTGAAGCTATTCTGTACTCGTAGTGAACACCAAAATGCTCCAGTACGCGGCCTATGGGAGCCGCAAAGCTAAGATCTTTTTTGGACCCCATTAAGATAATGACGCTTTGCTTAGACATGAGTGTATATTTCAGAAAAAACCTATATAAACATGAGGAAAAACCACGCTTAACCACCTATTATAGAAACGAAAGTTTTTGGGGGCTAAATCAGCCGAAGTGTAGGTATTGTTCAATTAACTCATTTGCTTTATCAATGTCGTTCATTAACGTTTCTTTTAATCTCTTGTCCTTGTATCCATATAGTTTCTTTAGAATTCCGTTTATCGTTTGTTCAGGGAACGCGTTTCCTTTTTCGTAGTATTTTCTATCTTTCTCTAAATATTTTGCAGATTCGTAACAAGACTGCGGCAGCATTTTTAACCTGTTCGAATTTTTTCTTTTCTTTTCTCCAAGCGCATCCATATAGAGGTCTTTTGCGAGTTTGATAGACTCTTTATTTGTTAGGCCGTACTCGACTGCCACGGCGATTCCAGCCAAAAGTAAGTAAATGTTTGCAGACCCGTCTGGTGTCCTTAATTCAATTGTTTGTCTGTATTCATTCGTGTTCGCTGGATTACCTATTTTACCGGGATTGATTTTTTCTGCCATGTTTCTAGTGGCAGTCCAGCCTAATGGAACTCTTACTAGAGCTGACCTGTTTCCGTATCCCCAGTATATCCCTGTTGGAGTTTCTTGATGAGAGCCATGTCTCAAGTAGGATATTGGCACCGTGTTACCAAAGGCTGTGAGGCTTGGAGCGAATTTTAGGAGACCCCCAATCATCTTCTTTGCTTCGTCACTTAGTTTTCCATCCGAATCTGTCATTATGCTTTTTCCGTTTTTGTAGCCGCGAATATGTATGTGTAATCCGCTTCCAGCGTGACCGACCTTTAACTTAGGGGCAAAAGTGATGTTTACCCCGTATTTGGCACCGAGGTTTCGTATAATCCATTTGGCAATAGCTATATGATCAGCCATATCCTCTAATGGTTCTAGTGAAAACTCGATTTCATGTTGTTCCATACCGTTATCCGGTATGTTGCCAACTTCAGCGTGACCGTATTTTACCTTTGCACCAGTCCTAGCAATAGTGTTCAAAATTTCGTTTCTTAGATTTTCCCATTTAACAAAAGGTGAAGATTCATGGTAACCCTTCTCGGGTGCGCAAGGATACAGGTCTTTTCTTTCTTGCCTAAATGCAATGTAGAATTCAAGTTCGCCTAAGGCTTCAAGTGTAACTCCCGTATTCTTAAACAGTTTTTCTTGCGCTTTTCTCAATATGTTTTCTGGAGCAATGTCAAGTTGATTCCCGTTTTTGTCGAAATAGGCGCACAGAAGATTTAGGGTCGGTGTCTCATTGAATGGGTTTATGAACGCTGTTCTGTATTTTGGCATTACATAGAGGTCGCTTGCTTCCAAGTTGATGTATGAGAAAAGACTTGAGCCGTCTACTCTTTCTCCCATTTCTAGGATTTCGTTTAGATGTTTTTCGTTGTTGATTACAAAGCTGAGCGATTTCAGTCTTCCATCTTCACCGACGTGACAGAGGTTTATCATTTTTATGTTTTTATCTTTTACAAACTTGATGATGTCTTCTTTGGTGAAGTCTTTAGGTAACTTTCCAAGATATGTAACTAACAGATTAGGGTTTAGGGATATTAAGGTGGATTCATTCTGTTGAATTACCATCCATGCACTTCCATTTTCTATGAAAACACACGCACATATTTCTGTTTTTGTTCCTCTTGATTTTTCAGGCAGAATTCTACCCGAAGCAAGAAACCGTGGATTGATAACTCTGATGTTAAAGGTTTCAAATCTTGTAGCAAAATGAATATATCAAATTGTATTGGATGAAAAATCGTCTTTTTAAGAATAAATTCTTGGCTTTATCGAAAATTTGCCGTCCGATTAACTCTGATATTTCATCAAGATCAAACTAATGCCTTTTCTTCATCCGGCATGAAATAGTTTGGAGAGGAGAAAGATAAATGTTTACGCTCGCTTAGACCAAACAGGCACGAGAGTCTCTTTAGTATCTTCTCCGCTGGTAACCCCGTCTTTCACCGTACCCTCTTCTTTCACCATTTCTGGGTCGGTCGCGTCTCTCTTGCTCGTATCGTTTGTCAGATAGATTGTTTTCTGTGTTGACTTTTGTGATGGGAGATTCTTCTAGGACTTCGAAACTGCCGTATCTTCCTATGTTTAAACGCATGTTTCCGCGGAAAAGGTTGACGTAGCCGTTTGTGATCTTCAGTGTGGCTTCATCGTTTACTTTGTCTATCTTGTCATCCCAAAGCGTTAGGTATACGCATCCTGTCTCGTCTCCACAAAGAGCATCCTGAACTCTGCGTGCAGTGTAGTCTCTTGCCGATGTGACGTTTCTAATCTCACTTTTGGAGACGACTTTCACGACCGTGTTTACTTCTCTTGAGCTGGGGGTTAGTTTTTCTATCTTTACTTGTTCTTTACTTTCGGATGGTTTTTCATCTGACATGTCTTTTACACTCGCTTCGATTCAATGGTCATTGAACATTCTGGTTCTTAAGCGTTGTGGTGATGCGAACGGTGTATCGCCTCTAGTTTAAACTTCTCTCCTACTAGCTTTGAGTGGAGTCAAGACGACAAACACAACAGTTGTCACAATGAGAACCAGCTAACAAATAATCATCATTTCCGGGTGCAGAGTCATCAAGCTTGGATAAGCTCTGATCTAGCTAAACAAGAACTTTTATTTTCTCGCTGTTAAATTAGGTAGCATACTTGGGGCAACGTGTATGAAAGTTCTTTTCGTGGAACCGCCGAAGGATTACTGGTTTGTCATGGGAGAATATCTTCCGCCACCATATGGAATCCTTCAACTCGCAGCATATCTCGAAAGCAAAAACAAAAACGTGGAAATAGAAGTATTGGACTGCCAAGCTAAAGGTTTAGATTGGAAAGCACTGGAAAAACATGTGGAAGCTTCTGCCCCCGATGTTGTTGCCTCAAGCGCACTTGCCACTTGCAATACCTACGTTGCCGTTCGAACCTTAGAAACAGCTAAGAAAGTGAATCCTAACGCCCTGACAGTTGCTGGAGGCCAACACTTCACAATGATGGCCCAAGAAAGCTTAGAAACCTACTCTGAGATTGACGTAATTGTCCGCGGAGAAGGAGAACTAACACTTGTGGAATTAGTCAAAACATTTGCTGAGAAAAAATCTTTTGCGAGGACAAAGGGCATTTCTTTTCGGCACGATGGCAAAATCAAACATAATCCTTCGCGCCCCTTGATTGAGAACTTAGACGACCTGCCATATCCCGGATATCACTTCGTAGAGGATGTGGTTCACAAATACCATTTCACCGCAATGGCGGGTCCTAAAACCAAGTATGCTCTAATCGAGGGGTCGAGGGGCTGCCCACACCGCTGTACGTTTTGCACTCAATGGAAGCATTGGGAAGGCAGGTGGAGGACCAAATCGCCGAAACGAATCGCAGACGAATTTGAGTTTTGCTACGAAAAATATGGAAGTAGATTTATCTGGCTGACCGATGACAACTTCGGATTGGGCAAACGTGCAAGCGACTTGGCTGATGAAATCATCAAACGAGGATTTTCGGACGATATGATGTGGTTTACGCAGGTGAGATGTGACGATGTTGTAAAGCACCGTGATCTCTTGCCTAAGATGCGAAAATCGGGTCTCCGCTGGACGCTTCTAGGAGTAGAAAGCGCTAGTCTGTCAACGCTTGAAGCCTTTAAAAAAGGAATAAGACCAGAAGACGCTAAAACAGCCGTAAAATCATTACATGAGAACGACATATTCGCTCAAGCGATGTTAATTATAGGAGAACGCAAGGATTCTGCGGAGTCAATAGCGCGTGTGAGAGAGTTTGTGAATGATATAGATCCCGCTTTTGCGATTTTTGCGATCCTCACCCCGTTTCCTGGAACCGAAGTTTTCGAAGAAGCGAAGCGAAACGGTTGGATCGAGGATTTCAATTGGGCTCATTATGACATGGTTCACGCCATTATGCCCACTGAAACTTTGTCAAGAGAGGAAGTGCAGGAAGAACTTTACAATTGCTACCGCAGCTTCTTCGGCTCTTGGGGTAGAAGATTGAAGGGTCTTTTCTCAACGAACGAAATAAAGAGGAGAGTCTTCTGGTATATGGCCACAAAAGGTATTTTGAAGCAGTTAAGAAGTTTGTTTTGAGTTGTGATTCTGTTGTCCCAGGTGCTATATCGCAATTCTATTTTGATGTTTATGATCAGCGTGTCTTTTTTCGGGTTGTTCCTCGTAGGAGCGCTCGCTTTGAATCCACCGATGGTGAGGGAGGGCTTTCTTTGGCGCAAACCGTTGGTCGGTTCTTTGTTCTGGTTGATCTGCGTCTTTGGAATTCTGGCAGTTTTCATCCCGAAGCAGTGTTCAGCAGTGTTTGATTTTAGGAAAAAAGACAAGCATGGGCGCCTTGATGTAAACATGTTTGCTTTTCATGGAACACACTCCATAGCGCAGGGGCATCACCCTGATTGTGAAAAGTTTTCTGCTCACGTATTACGAATAGGCGACCGAAGGTTTTGTGCTGCGTGTACTGGGTTGCTTCTAGGAGGACTAATTTCTCTTGTCGGCGCCTTTCTGTATTTTTTCATCGACTGGAGTGTTGGAGAGAGCAGCCTTCAGATAGTTTTTGTGGGGCTTGTAGGAGTTAGTTTTGGCTTGTTTCAGTTCAAAGTTAAAAGAAGTGTTGTCCGTCTGGTTTTAAACAGCTTTTTCGTTTTAGGTGCTCTTCTGCTCTTAGTTGGGATTAACGAACTGGCCCAAAGCGTATTTACTGATTTGTTTCTAGTAATTTTGGTTGTTTTTTGGCTTTTCACTCGGATATCGCTTTCACAGTGGAACAACTGGAGAATTTGCTACACCTGTAATGTGGATTCCTGCGAATTTCGCATATCAGGTAAAATAAGAGGTTGAACTACTATCTACGGCTTAGCCCGTAGAGAGCGCCAACGAGGATCAATATTCCGAAGATGATTGCTGCGATAGGCCAGATTTCCACAGATGTAGAGATCATTTTTGCTTGTTCTAGAAACATTATGAGCCCCCAAATAATGATTATTGCACCGATAGCCAAGCCTACAATTGTGCCGCCCCTGGGAATTCCAAAGCACTCTTCTTCCCGCCTGCGTTTGTATCTCCGGGAAGGATAGGCTCCGGTCTCTAGATTTGCCCCACACTGCGCGCAATATTTGGCATCTTCTTCATTTTTGGTCCCACATTTAGGACAAACAACCATTAAACTCTCTCCTACATCGAATTGCTTCTCATTTGCGTCAAATCTTCTTAAGACTTTCGGTATAGTCCAAAAGTCTTATTCCCACCAGTCAACGTGTTCTCGCTCTCTTCTGGTGGGTTCGCTGACTGGAGTCCCGCATTTAGAACAGAATTTTGCATCTTCTTTTAGTTCGGCGCCACATTTTCTACAATAGGGCAATTTCACACCTCTAAAAGAGGAGTATTCATTGTTATAGATATAAAAGTAGTTTCAAGGTTCCTCTGTGCTAAAGAAGGTACAAACTGTTCAGATGTCTGAGATTTTCATCAGCCTTTTGATTTTGGTCAAGACCAGCTCATTTTACATATTTGTAATAACGATTTACCTTTCATAATTCTTATCACAACCTCTCTGAGTATCTGCTCTGGGATGAAAAATGAATCATAAAGAGATGCTTTTAGAGGAAGTCTTTGAAAAGGTCGGGGACAAAATGAGCAAGCAAGCCGTTGCTGAGAAAGTGGGTCAGTTCCTGAAGTTGGGGAACGTATTTCTCTTGTTTGAAGTTGTGAGTTTAAGAGGAGAAATTGAAAAGCTAAGAGAAGAGATACAAGATTCAAAGGTTGACGATTTACTTTCTCACCCGATAAGAACACGAGACTATACAAACCTCAAAGAAAAACCACTAATAAAATAGAACGCTACTGCCTACCTTCCATGCTAGACAGAGTACATTGTGCACACATACTTGTGAAGGCAGATCATGAGGCAAAACGGTTCTGGAACGCTTGAAGAAAGCAGAAAAATTCGCCAAGATAGCCAGATAAGTGAAGACTGAGTTTGGACATCACGTAACAAAAAGGCTTGAATGGTTAATCGCCAGTTTTTTTGATGTTTAGTCCCCAATCATAAGGCAAAAAATCCACTTTGATTTTCGAACGATTTGCCTTTACAAAGTCTCTGTCTTCTTTTCTAAGATATTTTTCAACAAAAGATAAGACGCTTTCAGACGTTTTCTCAAAGTCTTTTTCGTACCACTTGAATATAGCTGACAAGTGTATGGTCTTGTTTTCTTTGTCAAGTCTTGATCCTTTGGGGCTTCTGATAAACGCCCTAGTTGCGTTATCTAGTTCATGATCGAGGTTTTTTGTAGTGTATAGATTGTTTCTTAAAGCGGGGCAACTCTGTGAGGCACAGCTCATGGCAAAATGA
>Ga0209991_10000796_pt1 | contig 14111 bp, 8 predicted proteins | sample ChitaG_FD_183167 | JGI IMG/M metagenome (GOLD analysis project Ga0209991, IMG submission 183167) | Deep subsurface microbial communities from South Pacific Ocean to uncover new lineages of life (NeLLi) - Chile_00310 metaG (SPAdes)... | ecosystem: Environmental > Aquatic > Marine > Oceanic >...
AAGCTTCGAAAACTGCTCGGCACCGATTCGTCAACGCTATTTCTATCTACATCGTGTATTCGCCAGAACGAGGTTACGGACATTTCGTCAGGCAGGAAAGAAATCGGTGAAAGCCTAGAAGGTATAGTCACTGGCGGAACTGAGGAGATAGTAGCCTCTCGGGTAGTCGAGAAATTAGCCAGGAATATCAGCGGGCTCACAAAGGGCCTTGAGAGGCTGACCAAATCACCGGGCCCAATTGCACGTTTGACCCAGCAAGTTAACAACTTACAGCAGGACCTAGCCCAGATTGAAGGAGAGGTAACCGAGGTAGAGCACCAAAAAGTCGAGCTGGTTGAGGTATCGAGTGAGTTGGAAGGCGTGAAGGTAAAGCTTGGCGAGGCAGAAGCTCTTCTGCAAAAGAACAAGCGGCGACAGGAAATCGAGGGAACAATAGCTAACCTCGAGAAGGACTACGACAAGATCGACGCGCTTATCCGAGATATTGAGTCGTTACAGAAGCAAATCCAAGAAGCCGAGTTGGCAATGCAAGCCATTGAGGGCTTTAGCGATATGCAAAAAGTACTCCAGTTTGGGAACCAGCTGCGCGAACTGGAAGCCGAACGCAAAAATACTAGCAATGACCTACCAAAAAGAAGGCGCGAACTCGAGGTCGCCAGAGAGCACCTTAAAAGGAATAGGCTGCTAGAAGGCGTGGCTTCACGGACAAGCTTGATAATTGGAATAGTGGTATCAGTTGCAGGCTTTTTGGGTACTTTCTTCACTTTGGCTTCTCTGGCAGCCGGGGTTATTGGCCTATTCTTTCTCGTAGGCGCAATGTGGGCAAGGAGTTCGCTGACTCGCCAAAAGACACAGATTTCCGACTTATTGGATCGCATAGGACGAATGGAAGAGGCCCTGGAGCAAATTAGGGAGCAGGAGCAGGAGATTCTTTCTCAAGTTAACTGCGGGTCAGTTGAAGAATTCAGGCAGAAAGAGGAAAGACATGGCAAATTAACGAGGCAAAAGGATGCAATTCAAAATCAATTGCTGGGTAAGCTGGGTTCGCAAACCCTAGAGCAGGTCGACAAGCAACGACGGGAGATAGCTAGGATGTTAGCAGAGGAACGGGAGAAACTCACGGACGATTTAAGGAGCACCATTCTTTCTCCTGAAGAATATGTAAAGCTCGAGAAGAAAGTGGAGAGCCTTGGGAGTCGAAAAGACCAGCTTCAAAGAATAAAGATGGAATGTGAGGTCGGTATAGAAAAGGCGAGGTTTGACGTTGAAGACCAAACTCGAAGAGAGGAAATACTTGACACTCTTATGAATACCCTCAATCGTGAGCGGCGTAGGCTTAAAGTCTACGAACTTGCAAGGGATTTTGTATCAAAAGCAAGAGCCGAGACTTTACTATCGACTACCGACCTTTTACAGACAGAGATTCAAAAGAACTTAGAGGTATTCACTCGCGGCAAATACAACAAGGTAAGGGTCGACGAAGGATCCATGGACTTCTGGATCTATTCTGACGAGAAGGGCGATTGGGTCAGGCCTGAGGAGCTTAGCGGGGGAGCAATTGACGAGTTCTACTTGGCGTGCCGGCTGGCGCTAGTGCGCTTGATATATGGCGAGACAAGGCCACCCTTAGTTCTGGACGACCCTTTTGTGAATTTTGACGAGCCACGTGTAATGCAAACGCTTGAATTCCTCAGTAAGCTGAGTAAGGAGCACCAGATCATTATCTTTACTCTTAGGGACACATACGATGGCATAGCTGACAAAGTGATAGAACTAACATAGCAAAGATTGTCGGCTTCTGAACGGTTGAGGAGGTGAGTTTCTTATGCACGAACAAATCTACGAAAAGCTTAAGGAGATAGCTCGAGCAGGTACGGTTACGTATTATAGTGACATTGCGCCTATGGCAGGGCTAGACATGAATTTACCGAGCGACCGATATGAAATAGGCGCGATATTGGATGACATTAACCGACATGAGCAGGAACTAGATCGGCCAATGCTGTCGGCGGTAGTCGTTCACAAGGAAAGTCTTATGCCTGGACAAGGCTTCTTTACCGTGGGTCGAGCATTAGGCTTATTTGTTGGAAATGACAAAGATAGATTCTATATCCAGGAATTGCGCAAAGTTCACGATTATTGGGCATCTCATTAGCTAAACCTACCCTCAGCGGGGGAACTCAGCATTCGCTTAACTAGTGAGAAATTGAACATTTCATCTTAATGTTCACAAGTGGCTATTTGATAGCCGACGGACATTCTTATGCAGTCTACTGCGTGATTTACATTACTCTACAAACAGACCGATGCCAAAAACGCCCCGTAATCGGGTAAAAGGCAGCTACGGGACAACTAACTCAAGCTGGGGATAAAAGTCAGGCGAGCCTGATTACCCACTTAGGGATGCCCTGACAAAATGGGGTGTGGCCCCGCTCTTGACTAGGTTCAGTGCTTCACCTACAATTAATCCGGTGGGCTTCCACTCCTTGTGAATGCTTTGATTCTAGCATGGTTTTGGCTCAAGACTTGCAAGATACTGGAGGAAAGTTTGAATGGTTGGGTTCACAGATTTTCTAGTCTCGTTCTGGCCGTCCGAACAGGAAATTGTGGATAGCGCGTGTGAAGACGGTTATTTAGCGGGGTTAACAGAATTCTACAATTCTCTGGACAAACTAAGAAACGCACTTGTCGACCAAGGTATCGGACATGGAGTCCATACATACGTGCACCGACATCAGGGAAAAATGCGCATTGGTGCCTTTCCGCCGGAGGTCGGCGAGCTTCTGTTTCATTCTTTCGGGATACTGGGCTATGGAGTGGTTCTCTACAAATTGTTGAGGCTCTGGGTTGAATTGAAGAAAGGCCGCATGATTAGAGTGAAGCTGGACGACATTGAAGTGGAAGCAACTCAACTTACAGAGAAACAATTTATAGACCTGCTTGCGACCATTGAAGAACACGCAAAGAAGGTGGATAACGCGAGCAAGATGCCTGGGGGATATCGCAAGTTTAAGAGGACATACAGTAGTTTAGAGGGTGCACTGGCTAACAGGCTTGAGTCAGAGGGATTCATCCTGCGTGACCTTGGTAAGCTGAGTGGGCGCGAAGCTAGAGACGAGGAAAAACTGAGGCGCCATCACCTATTGTTAGCATCAAGAAATCGATTCCGTGATAGAGTTTCTCGCAGGCGGAAGAAAAACCGCAGTAGTCCTATCTAGTGGACAGGGCTTTAGACGCCCTTGTGTTCTGGAGTGACAGACCACTAGAATCTGCCCGCTTCTGCCCACCTCTTTGACTAGGCGAAGGACATTTTGTAGGATGGAGCCGAGGACTCTTCTATCCCGACCAAAATTGGTCTCGACCGCGGCCCCAACAAAAAGCCAGAATGTGTCATCGTGTCGAGGTGACTCTAGTCAAAATTCTTGGTGGAGAGGAGGGAGGCCCCATCTCCATCGTACCGAAATTATTTTACGTAACTTAAAGAGCGGCGGGCTTTGGCAGTGCTGTTCTACCAGTGATTCATTACCTCTTATTTGAACTAATGGTATTTGAAGATTTCTAAGGAACTCGAGACCTTTAGCAATAACCACTTCATATCGGCGAATTTGCCAAATGGTTACAGCATGATGTTGGTGATACTTTGGACTACATTTTGAAGTTTCTGCTCGATTTGACAGGATACTATAGACAGCATGTAAACTTTACTCACCGTTAAGCTTATTATGAGTTTAGCATTCTTCTTGCAAGAGAACTTCCTCTAATTCTCTTCACCTTCCTTCAGCTTCTCTCTTACTCTAGCGATATTTCTTTCCGTTACTGCAATTTCTTGTGGACTCCCGAATTGCCTTTGCAACTCCAGTGCCTCTTCAAACTTTATCAGGGCCTCCTCGTGGTACTCTTGAATGGCAAAAAGGATACCGATACTTTCCAAATTAGCTGCAATTTTTTGTGGATCATTAAGTTCCACGAATATATCATGAGCCTGTTGGAGGAAGTTAAGTGCCTCTTTGAAGCAGCCTGACACTATTAGTAATTTACCTATTTCAGCAAGGGAAACCGCCTTTGCATCTTGATGGCCCATTTTCCAACTAATTTCTAGACTTTCTCGGAATCGTTCGATAGCCTCTTTAGGTCTGCCCAAACTTTTTAATGTCATCCCCAGTAGATTTAGAAACCAATCTTCACTCCGTTTGTTACCATATTGTCTCACTAATTCCAACCCTTCGTTCCCCTTCTCGAGTGCCTCCTTATATTTCCCCATAAAATAAAGGAGTTGAGTGATGCGGTAGCGAGCTATAATAATAGCCTCTTTGTCCTCAATCTCTTCTGCGATTCTGAGCCCTTCCATTTGTAGTTTCATTGCTGTTTCGTATTCACCTTGTTGCTGGTAAATCACACCCTGCTGGATCAGCGATGCAGCCATCTGGGGTTTTGCACCAACTCCTTTGAAGTATCCGCAGCATTCCTGATGTAGTGCAAGTGGCTCGTCCCATTTCCCCTCATCGCCAAGCAAGGTGGCAAGGTTTCCCTTTGCAACAAATTTGTCAAAACCTTCTAACGTGTTGATACTCTTTTGGATAAGGTCTTTTGCCAAATCCCTCATACCCTGCATGCCTAAAATGTCATATATTAGCATAGCCAACCTTCCTGCCTTCTTGTACTCGCCCGCTTCAAAAAGATGGTGGTGTATCTCCAAGAGAACTACCATTGCTGCATCTGCCTCATCATTTTCCCCTTGATTTATCAACTCTTGCATCAAATAACAAAGAATCACTAACTGTTTCTCATCTGTTGTCGGGGGTCTCCTGAAAAACGCGTCAGACCTGTGTATCCAGAAGCTGGCTGCCGCAGAGTGCAGTTGCTTACGCCTTTCTCTGCCAGCCTTTCCCAGTACATACTCCCGTACCACTGGGTGCACGGCGAGTCTCGCCTCGCTCTCTTCTCTCTGAAGCAGAGAATACCCTTGCAGTTTCTTTAATGGCTTCGCATCCCCGACCAGTACCTCTACCTCAGCATCTGAAAGACCTAAACGGAAGGTGGAGAGAATCGAGAGAGCATCCTTCTCCTCCTGGTTTAGGTTATCCCACAGGGCATTCATGAAGTATTCACCCACCTCCTCGATCAACATGCTTTCAAGTGATTTGTTTTTCAAGACCATATCAAGCGTAGCTATTTTAAGGTAAGAATTCAAAAGCTCTATTGCCCAGGGATGCCCCTGAACTATGGGGAATACTGCTTTCTGTTGTTCAAGGGTAAGCTTCTTTAACTGTCCTAGGTTATTCATGAGCATGATCGTTTCAGCACGGGAAAGACTAGGTAGGTATATCTCCACCTTGTTCTTCTGGGTGAGTTTTCCCAATAGGTCCCATCTGATGCGTGAGGTAAATACCAAGCTCGAGTTCCAATTATGGTCAAATATCACTGAGAAGAACCTCTCTAGTTCATGGTCTGTGAGCTTTCCAAGAACAGCCTGCTTCTCCGAAAAAAGGGACTCGAAATTATCAAACACAAACAGATACTTTTCATTCTTAATTATGTTGTTCAATAGCGAAACCCTTTCATCAATGGGTATCGAGCTATTCCTCAGGATTTGACCGGCATGGGCATGGTTTTTCTTCCCCTGATAACTAATAAAGTTCGCAATTTTCTCCACAAGCGCCGCAAAGGTGGGCTCTATTTTGTGACATCGAACCACAAACCTTGCTGATATTTCGTGTTCCATCTCAAGCTTTTCGATCGCCTTTGCTACCAGCGCTGTTTTGCCAATACCGCCGAGACCATAGATGTAGATTCCGGGAATGCGCCTTTGTTGAACCGCCAAGCGTATTTCACGAATCTCCTTTTTCCGCCCTACAAAGCCACGAACGATAGGGAGGTCGCCGATGTTGGTAATTCTTTCCTCTGCCAAGGAGATTGGAGCGGTATCGGGGTCAATGAGACGAATTTCTGGGGAACGCAAATAAAGTGCCATTAGACCCCAGTCAGCACGATCCTCCCCCCGAAGTTCATAGAGGGCGAGGCGTACGTTGGCGACAGCTTGATCAATGCTCTCCCCTTTAGCAAGAGATTCATAGAGAATCTTGGCCAACTTTATTCCAGACTTGTCGGGGATCGAGTAGTGCAAGGCAAGGATAGCCGGTATATTCCCTTTCAGAAGAGATGTGCCCACACCCCTAAGGGCGTCAGTGTAGCTTGTCTGAGCAGTCATACATCCAGAGAGAACAATCAATCTCAAGGTGGTGTTGCCTAATAAAATCCTGTTCAGATCTCTTCCATATACGGGATTGCTATTCCAGTCATCGTTTTCGAAGGCAAGAAAGGTCTCATTTGTTTTTGGATCCTTTCCGCCGTGTCCAGTGTAATGGATTATGTGTGGGTCAAACTCTTTGATTCTCAGGTTAAGGTTACTGAGCGTAGCTGTTTCTAAATAACTTATTTCAATCCAGCCATTCAGCCGGGCATTGTCTACGGCACTCTGAATAGCTTCAATTTCGGCCTCTGTGTCTAGCAGATCAAGATCCTGAGGACTAGATATCACTACCAGAATCCGCAAGGGCCTGGGGAATACTCCACATTTTATTCTGCTCAAACCATGTGGCTGGCGAACAATACTTACTTTATTAGAGAGCCCCAAAAAGTCATCGCCATCGTGCATATACTCCCACGGAACTCTCCACAGAAATTCTGCACCATCATCCGTGTCCAAAGACAAGATGAATTGAAATCCTCCTCTCATCTCTGGACTTAAGCGAATGTAATCCTTGAATTGCTCACCCTCTCCGGCCAGTAATTTAAAGACATAGTTACCAAACCGCCGAAGTAAGCCTACCTCAACCCTCTCTTCTGGCCTTTCAGCGTCATTCTCCAAGTAATTGTCAACATACGCCAAGAATGGGTCATCTAGTTTAATATCAAAGTTATTTATGCAAATCCTTGCCCCATCAGGCTCTATTATCTGACTTTGATAACTATGCCCACCCAGATGGCGCAGCTCAGCGGTGATGATCGGCTTCATGGACCTTCTTGTATCACCTAAACCGTTCAAATGCTATCTCCCGATTTTAACGAACTCAGAATCATGACAAGTCTTAACATAATTTGATAGCTAAGAGTTTATACTATCGTATATTTGCCGAGTTTGGAAAAAGTAAATCCATTCCCTCAGCAGAACTTGAACTTCTGTACTTCCTCTGTTCATTGTAACTGTTGCTGTTCTATGCTTCAAGCTAAAGCTCGAAATCTTGTAATTGTGTAAGTAACATTAACCTCAAAATAATTCAAATGGAAGGGGAGACCGCTTCGAAGTCGGTCTACATCATCACCGACACGCAATTAGAATACAAAAAGCGCTAGCGGGGAAAAGCTAGCGCCCCCAACTTATCTGACTGGAGACGGGGGAGGGTCGAACTCACCGTCCATAAGAAACCCTTTCGATAACGTAACATCAGGCCTACCCAACAAAACATCGTTTTGTTAAGCTATGAATCTTCCCTTGTCCCGTTCACGTCCATGGCCAAATCATAATGGCTTTACGCTTGTGAAGACAGAAAAGACAGCCAAAAAGACTATCTGATTTTTGTCTTTGTCTTTTATAGCTGAGAAAGGATGGTGAAAAGACATTGTCTTGCATTTTGTCTTTTTTGTCTTGGTTAGGGAAATCGTGGCTGAATTAAACCAGTTGAAGTTTAATGCTGCCCTTAGCCGTCTTGCCGAGGAGCGGTTTATAGACAAGGAGGAGCTCCTTAGTAAAGAAGCCTTATTGCCAGAACTGGCTATTGGTTAGCGAAGCCGCCTCCACCTCCCACAACAGGTAAATCCCTTCCTAAAAGTTCTCCCCTTGACCTTCTGACTGCCTTGACATTTCTCTAGCTAGGCACTACACTGGTAGCAGAGGTGAGTGGTGGCATTCATTAGAACTAAACGGCAAGGCAACAGAATCTACTATTACCTTGTGGAGAACAAGCGAGAGGGTAAGAAGGTAAGGCAAAAAGTCATCAAATATCTCGGTGCCGAGCCACCCACAAAACAGCAAATAGAAACTATAAGGAGGGAGCGATGAGAGCAGCGATCTACTGCCGGGTATCAACTGAAGACCAGGAGAGGGAAGGTACTAGCTTACAAACGCAGCAAGAGGCTTGCCTTAAATACTGCCAGGAAAAGGACTATAATGTGTCTTACCGCTTCAGCGAGGCATACTCTGGGCTAACGCTTGACAGGCCTAGATTAAGCGAGTTGCGGGAGTTGGTAAGAGCTGGTGATATTGACGTTATTGTTGTTTATTGCCTTGACCGGCTAAGCCGTGACCCTACTCACGGCGTTATACTCACCCAAGAGGTTGAAAAATACAATGTCACCCTTGAAGCTGTCACTGAGGACATAGATAATTCAGAACTTGGAAAGCTGATTAACTACATTCGTGGCTTTGCTGCCAAGTTGGAAGCGGAAAAGATACGTGAGCGAACCATGCGGGGTAAGATGGAGAGGGTGAAGGCTGGCCGTCTGCCTGGTGGTAGATTCACCAAACTTTATGGCTATAACTATGTCAGTGGAAGGGGTACTGGGGAAGGAATCAGATATGTAAACGAGATTGAAAGTAAAGTCGTTAAGGAGATTTACCGCCTTTATATTGAGGAAGGATTAAGCCTGTGTAAGATAACCCGAAAGCTGAATAGTCTTGATATATCATCACCATCGGGGAAGGGCACATGGAACAGAACCGGCGTTTACAATATCCTCACCAATCTAGCTTACATGGGTAAGACATTCTTATTCACCCGTTACAAGGCAGAAGCAGACCATCATCTCAAGGCATCACGGAAAAACAAACTCACCCATGTTGTAATGCGACCCCGTGAGGAATGGGTTGAGCTAAAGGGGGCTACACCTGCGCTTGTAAGCGAGGACTTATTTGCTCAGGTTCAACTAAAGCTAAAGCGAAATAAAGAACTGGCCTCACGTAACGCCAGGCGGGAGTATCTATTGTCAGGTTATGTGTTCTGCTCTTGTGGGAGACGCTACACAGCACGCAAAAAGACTAAACACTCATATTATAGCTGCCCGAAGTGCAAGGATAGAAGCCTTAACGCTGCTTATATAGAAACTGCGATTTGGGACAAGGTAGAGGAAGTAATCTCCAACCCCGAAGTGGTTTTGGCTGGTATTGAGATGATGCGCAAGGAAGCCAACAACGGCGAGATTTATCATAAAGAACTGGATGGTATAGAGGCAAAGCTGCGTCACATGGCAAGGGAAAAAGACAGGGTGTGGAAAGCCTTTGAAATAACGGGTGATGAGGCAAAGTTTACCCGTGAAATAAAGGCTATAATGTCAGGGATAGACGAACTTGAGAAGCGGAAGGTGGAGCTTGTAAACAAGATTGAACTGGCGGGACAGACCGAGGCAAATATACAATCTATCAGGGAATATTGCGAGTTAGTTCGTCACAATCTAGGTGAACTATCATTCCCCGAAAAGCGTCAAGCACTTGAGGCATTAAAGGTCAGGGTAACATCAAGTAACGAGGGCATCAAGCTAGAGGGAAGAATTCCAATTGTGTCCAGTCTATCTGCATAATAGTGCGAGCCATTACTCTCCTCGCTGCCGGCTAATAGCCTAGCCCCACCTTCTTTCTTATCTCCGCCTCGTCTAAGGCTTCGGCTAACCCCTTTAAGAAAGGAGTTGAGGCGTTCTCCAAAAGCCAAAGGGTAAAGGCAAAGCCTTCGTCCTCTAGTTCCTTGCCTTCAAGCTGGTTAGCTACCCTTAATTCTACCTTCTCCTCGTTTCCCTGGGCAATGACAAAGCTTTTTAGGTTGTTTGCCACCTCACCCCCTTCAAACTTCCCCTTCGGGCTAGAGCCCTTCAGGGCGAAGCCTTAATAAACGGCGTAGCTTCTTACCGCTGGTTTCCCTGATTATAATGGAGGGGTAGATAGATGGTAGTTAATCTGGTTGCGTAGTTCGGAGGCAACACGCCGGGCTGCCTGGGCGAAATCCTTTTCCGGTGAGGCGTATATAATTTGCCGAGACGAGCTGATAATTGCCTTCTCTCCCTGACTATCAACCCCATAGCGAACTGCTGAAGCCAGCTCTCCCCCTTGGGCACCAATGCCCGGTATCAAAAGTGGCATATCGGGGTGAGTGTTTCGAATCAGCTTTAGTTCCTCAGGGTAGGTAGCGCCAACAACCAGCCCGATGTTGCCGTATATATTCCACTGCTTGGCTTTCAGGGCTACGAGTTCAAATAGGGGGCGGTAGCCGGTTTCTGTCTCACAGCGAAGAGCCTGGAAATCGATAGCACCAGCGTTTGATGTCCGGCACAGGATAAATACCCCTTTATCTTTGTACTGGATAAAGGGCTCTATTGAGTCAAAGCCCAAGTAGGGGTTCACTGTAGCCGCATCAAAGTTGAAGTTAGTAAAAATAGTCTTGGCATAGGCTTTAGCCGTGTTACCTATATCGCCACGCTTAGCATCTCCTATAACTGGTATATCATCCGGTATATATTTAATAGTGCGCTTTATGGCATCAAGTCCTTCAAATTCTAGAGCTTCGTAGAAGGCAAGGTTGAGTTTATAGGCGCAGACCAAGTCGGAAGTAGCCTCAATAATTGCCCTATTGAATTCAAAGACCTTTATCTGGCTGGGCATCAGCTCTGGGTCAGGGTCAAGCCCGACACAGAGCAGGCTCTTATTTTTTTGGGTGGCATTTAGCAGCTTTTCAATGAAATTCACCACGCACCTCCGAGATTGGCTTTGGTTGTGATAGCTGACAATATCAGTAGCTGTCAGCTGTCTCCGTAGGCTCAAAACCGGGTAGCATAGGTTTCGCTGTCTTCTTCTCTTCCAAAGTAGCGTAGAATAAGGCAAAGTGGTATACGGGGTCGTCATACTTTTGGTAAAAGATTATAATCTGGGTCTCCTCACTACCTTCTACCCATTCTGCCTCGCCAGATTCAACCAAGAATTGACATGCCTGCTTTACCCACTCTTTGCGGGGAATACGAGGCTGCCGGTCGGGGTGCTGCGAATGCCAGAAACGGAATGAAAAACCTTCGTTAAGGCTCTCCACGATGTCTTCGATTGCTAAAGCCACTTCAATTTTTTGGTTTTTGTGGAGATGCTCAAACTTTGGATTCTCGGACGCTATAGGTGTACAAACGTGCCTCCAGATTAGTTCAGCGAGATAGGGTAGCGGAGGCCGGGCATCGTAAAGTAGTGTTTTTGCATACTCATGCAAAAGGACTCTCATTGGAACTGGAACGCCGTATTTGAGTTTTTTCTCTCCACCAATCTCGGTTGGTTGTCCTAGAACTGTCTTAAGGAAAAAATAATGCTGCACTTGTTCTTGCCTACCGAACTCTACGATAGAGAACGGGCGCTCAAATACAATACCCGTTTGAGGAAGATACTCCTCATAAAACTCTTTCGCATAGGCTGATGTCATTTGATGTACTAATAATACAACCTCGTGGGATTCCACTCGCTCACTGACTGTTGGCCATCCCGTCAGATTCTGGTCATAGCCTTTTAGTTGAACAAATTCTTTTTGTGCTCTTTCCATTTCCTTTGGGAAATTCTTCTTAACCTCTCCCAAAATGCCTCTGCTGTCTTCGATAACAATGCCTAGGTCTGGAGAAACATACTTTTCGACGCCAGTCCCTCTGGTTTGCTCCTCTGTAGGCAATGGCGAAAGATGCCTCCCTTGAAACCCTTTCACCTGTGGTCGCGGTTGGAAAGTCTTGTCATCAAGTAAGTACAAATTGACAAACCCTATTATTGCGTGGATTGTATCCTCGTAGTCGTCATTGGCAATTCTAATCTCTTCGACTAATTGGCCTATTCTTTCATCTACCGGTTGCGCCATTGTCATCCGACCGCTTGGAAATCCTCTATGTAACCCTCGGCATAATTATCAAAGACATGGCTGACGAGCCTTCTAATTGACGAAACGGTGCCTTTCAACTGGGGTACAATTATCAGCTCCCTTGGATTCAGTACCCAAAGGTCAAAGGTGCTACCATCAAAGTAATCTATGACAGACAATTGAAGATACGGATTACTGTGCACTACTGACATAGAAGCCTTATCTAGCAACCGCATCGCCTCAACTAGCTTAGCCCTCTCCTCTTCATCTGCGAGTTGGTCTCTACCAAAGTTGATGGTGAGGGGCCTAACCTCTAGTGAAACGCTATCGCGCCGACTCCGGTTTCTAAACAGTTCGTGACTATCGTGAAGTATTTCGCATATAGGCGATATCAAATCATCAAACACTCCGATGAATTCCCCATCGGTCTTGGCTATGCCACTTCTAGTGACCGTAATTTCGGCGTATACCCTAGAGTTTCTTAATGCCTCAAAGGTCAATGATTTGAACCACCCATTTAGTTCATGTACATAGTCAAACGCTCCATCAAGCCCCAGATTAGACCAAATCACAGAGGATATTATGGTTTCCCGTGTTGGTTTTTGCCCAGGGAATCGGCTCCTATGTGCCGCACGAACCACTTTCAAGTCAGTGAATCCACGGTTGTCTTTGAACTCGCGGAGCAATGAGTGCATATGCTGCTGATTTAGCAAGGTCAGATAAATGCGCGGATAACTTCGTTCAACAAAAGGTAGAAGTGCTCTTCGTATAAAGTCCTGAGACTCAATTGTCAGGAGTATATAAGTGTTAGGTAGCCTTGGATGCTCATATACAAAGAATCTACCCTCGATTGGCGGGATGTCATAGTCTTTCCGTGGAGAATGGAAAACTAACCCAAATAGGTTTACGCCACCTTCGCTACTAATGCAAGAAAAGTCTCTATTACCGTAATATGCTCTGAAGCATTCAGTGGGTGGCTTTTCGCTCGCATAGGGTAGCATGGTTAGTGTGTGCGCTTCTGTGCGAAGCAGACCATCCAAGGCTTTCACCAGACTTTCTCTGTCGTAACTTTGTCTATAGAAGAGGGCTGTGAAATCCATCTGTGCCACGTCTTAATACCCTCCAGCAATTTGTGCTCTATACATAGGTTGCTGCGCCTGACGCATTATACTACGGACACTTTAAGCAGTTGAGTTAGTTTTGTCAAGAGTCTACATTACCTAGTGGTACTTAGCTGAGTAGTAGCAATAGGGTAAGCAGTTGGAGAAACGTCAAAATATAACAGAAAATGTATTGTAGTTGTTGACCGTTAATCGCGGTGATATAATTAGCTTCGCATTTGGTTGTCGGCAATGGATTATCAGCAGGCTTTAGATTACATTTATAGCTACATTGACTATGAAACGGTGCCTAAGCTGCGGTATAACCCAGCTAATTATGACCTGAGGCGTATGGAGGAACTATTAGCTCGGTTAGGCAATCCCCACCTAAGTGCCAGGTCAATTCATATCGCCGGCACCAATGGTAAGGGAAGCACTGCGGCTATGGTGGCAGCAGCTCTTACTGCCTCCGGTTATACTACCGGTCTCTATACCTCACCCCACCTAAATACCTTAAATGAGCGTATCAGGGTGAATGGCGAGTTAATCTCCGATGATGAGCTCATTGCCCTGGTAGAGAGGCTTAAGCCTGAGATTGAGTTGGTAGACCAGAAAGCTACCTATGGTCGGTTGACTACCTTTGAACTGTTAACAGCGCTAGCTTTTGCCCACTTTGCCAGTAAAGGGGTTAACTTTCAGGTACTGGAGGTAGGGTTGGGGGGAAGGCTTGATGCCACCAATGTGGTCAACCCTGAGGTCTGCATCATCACTTCTATTAGCTTTGACCATACCGATGTGTTAGGCAACTCTCTGGCTGAGATTGCCGCTGAGAAGGCGGGCATTATCAAGCCAGGCAGCATAGTGGTTACCTCCCCTCAGCTTGATGAGGCGGCTCAGGTAATAGAGGAGAGTTGTCTCAATTGTGGGGCAGAGCTGGTCAGGGTGGGTAGGGATATCACCTGGCGGAGGCTTAATTTCGATTTTAATAGGCAGTTATTTCAGGTGAAGGGAAGGGCGGGTAGTTACAAACTATCTATTCCGCTTCTTGGTCACTACCAATTAGACAATGCGGCTACTGCGGTGGCTGCCCTTGAGGTTTTAGCCGGAAGGGGTTTTAGTATTTCCAGGGATGGTATCATTAATGGTTTAA
>Ga0209991_10000797_pt1 | contig 14107 bp, 14 predicted proteins | sample ChitaG_FD_183167 | JGI IMG/M metagenome (GOLD analysis project Ga0209991, IMG submission 183167) | Deep subsurface microbial communities from South Pacific Ocean to uncover new lineages of life (NeLLi) - Chile_00310 metaG (SPAdes)... | ecosystem: Environmental > Aquatic > Marine > Oceanic >...
TCCAATGCTCTTTACCGCTAACGATTATCAAGTGGTAGTAATGCCAATGCTAACCAATGAGGCTAACGAGCAAGCTAAAAAGGATAGGGAAGCCAAAGCCGAGCAAGCCGAGCCTACCGCAGAGGTAGAAACCGAGCCTACCGAGCCAGTAGCCGAGCAAGCCAAGCCAAAAGCTAAAGGCAAGGGTAAGGGTAAAACCGAGCCAGAGCCAGTAACAGCCTAATAGAACGCTTACACTCAAAAAGAAGAGCCACGCAGAGAAGCGGGGGAGACCCCGCTTTTTTGCTTTTTTCAAGGGGTATTGCTCCCCAAGCGTGGGAGTGATACCCCTCTTTTTGTCCAATTCGACTGGGAAGGAGGGATATGAACATAGTTTACCGTTGTGCCAACACAAGGAAGTGCTACTGGCTTTGCCGAGAGTGCCTTAAAGGGCACAACCACCGATGCTCTCCAAAGTGCCCTGATTACCTGTCTATAGCCAGAGTTAAGAAGCAGAGGAAATAGCCAGCTTTGGGCAGGAACCAAATGGGTAACTATGCCTGGAAAGGGGGTGAAACTGTGCCTATTAAGTGGAGTGCCGTCATGGTAAGCGAGGCTATGGACAAGGTAGAGCACCACATTACTCTGGCAGAGGGGTTTATTGCTGACTCCAAGGCGAAGGCAGCTGAAGCCAGAAGCATAGCTAACTTGCCTCAGTATCTTGACCAACGCCTTGTCCACCTAATCTCCCAGATTGAGCGGATAGACAATATCAAGGACGCTATAAAAGCTGTCCGCAACGCTATCCCAGACGGAGCGATAAAGGCGGAACAGGAAAGCCTGAAATATGGCAGCCAGCAGTCAATAATCTGAAAGCTGCCGGGAATTGAAGGGGTTACTGTGCCCAAAATCTGAAGAGAAAGGGGGTGAAAAGATGCCAAGAGAACAGAGGGTAGAGCAAGAGGATATAGAGGTTCGCGGGCGCAGCTTTACCGTCACTCGGATACCGACCGCTACCTCTGGGTCGTGGTTTACAGTCCACGACGCCTGTGAGATATGGGGAGCTGTCGCCATAGACGACCTCAGTGGTGAGGTTATCGGCTGGAGAAATCCACCAGCCGATATACCGGCAACTAAGCCCGGTACTTTTAAGCGGGAGATAGAGAGGGCAATTAAAAAGGCTTTCGGCATACCACTGCCACTGCCTTGAAAGAGAGGAGATAACAATTGAATATGCCCAATACAGCAGAGAAAGGCATCTCCGAGATAGTTGGTGTCTTTACCGACCCTATCATTGTGTTTCCTGGGGGCTGGGGTGATACACTTCCTGAATGGCTGAAAAACGCTATTACCCTGGAGAGGCTGGAGATGAACATTAAGGCACTCAGAGGCGAAGAGATGACCGGGACCGATGCCGAAGCCTGCGTCTATCTTTACACCGCTTCGCTCACTGCACCGATGGATAGCGACTGGACCCAAACCTATCTCTATATTGCCAACAAGACTTATAGCCGATGGGGTAAGAATGAGGTGCCGGAAGATATTCGGGTAGAGTCGCTAACCGATGAGCAGATGAGAGACTTAAACAGGCTCAAGGAATGGCTGTATCGGAAGCGGACTCTGGGAAGGATTGATAGGGAGCGAGCTGAGAGGAGACAGAAGAGAGAGGATAAGGCAGTTAGGAGAAAAACTGAGCAACCCGCATTATTCCAGTTCTAGTGGGTAACCGAGTATAGGAGGGTCGAGATAAAGTTCTCGACCCTCTTTTTTTACCTTTGTGGCTGCACAATATAAGCTTATGTGCAATTAGGTAACAAATCAAGCAAGTGTGACCTCATACAAAATGGACAATCGTTACCATAGTTGAACAAAATGCACGCTGGTTCAGAACGGGAGGAGTGGCCGAGGCCAAATGCTGGATGCATTAGAAAGGTCCGATAGACGTCTCACCAGATACTGGTTGACCACGCCTTCCCGGCCATAAGTATTAACCAGATCTCGTACCTGATCCTGTTTGAGCACGTAGGGTCCTAAATCCTTCGGTAGCTCCACATCCTGATTGGGTAAACTGCGGAATTTGATTGGGGCCGCTTGATTTTCCAGTTCGTGTTCAACCTCAATCCCGATTGGTCGATAGAATTTCTGCAGCCAGCGCACGAATATATCGTCCCAGTGGATTACAAGTCTTCTCAACTCCTCGTCTTCAAAGGACTCTAACTTCGGGAATCTGATAAGGTCGCGTTTCAAACTGGATTGAATCCAAACCTGCGCCTCATCGGGAACCCATGGTCGTCGCTGTTGAACCATGCCTCTTCCTCCTTGACTATGGCCTCCGCTATCTCTTATCTATTATCTTCGGCATTATGAGCTGCCGGTTTCGGTGGGTGACGATCTCCTTGATCGCATCATAAAAGTCGTTGTCAACTTGCTCAACGGCAATCCAAATTAGATCCTGTATACCCATTACAGAGACACCGATTTCATACTTATCGAATCTGTGCCACGGACCCCTTTCCCATATCACTCTTTCTATTTCGATTAGCGCACCGGGGTCAATGATATTGATTTCCCAAGAGTCATCGGATAGCTGCTTCAGCAATACATTCTGCGAATGCCAGTCCCTATAATGGAGTTCGCGGGAACACACCTGTTCTATGATCTCTAGAAGCTGCGCTCGCCATTGGGTAAAAGAAGGTAGCTGACTTCCCTTTGACAGGTCCCATACGGATTCCCCTTCCTTCAAGGAGAAAACAGCGTCTCCCTTCTTCATCTGTCCTCGGGGGAGGGAAGTTGTGCCGCTGTGACCCGTGATGGCGACATTCGGTGGGGTTCCTCTTCTTTCACAGAAAATCGGTTCCATAAACCGAGTTTGGACAGAGGACCCTGCCAACTTCTCCCAAGCAGCAGCGAAATGTTCGAATTGACTGACCGCCTTGTCCTCTTCTTGTGGGTCGGGATCGTCCAGCAATCGCAGAACAAGATCATTAGGGAGCCCCATGTTTGTCAAGTCATTCTTGAGGGGTGGTGGAGCATAGATCTCCGCTGTGTACACTGATGCATTCGCCCCTTTACTTAATAGGGTCTTGGTATCAATCGTCCAGTTCCCGCGTTCACCCTCAAGACGGATCTCTATTTGCCGCATAGTGACTCTATCCTGCTGTCATTCTCATCCCTGCTACCGTGACCATCATAACACACATGCAGATAAAACTGAAGCACGTTTCGCTAAATCGTGCAATGAAGCAAGGATTCAAGCTTTCGTGCAGTAAGTAACGCTCTTGGTAATTGTTGAGCCTGGATACGTGTGTCGATTACTTTTAATCAGGGTGTCACAGGTTCGAGACCTGTACGGCCTACCAAGCTAAATAGACCGACCCTTCGGGGAACTTTAGGAAGAATCAGGGTGTCAAGACACTAGGTCAACCGACACCCTGATTTTAGTTCAAGTACCTTGGTAAGTCAAACTATGCTGCAGGTAATAAAGATACCGATTATATATACCCGAGACATCTCCTATTCATCTTCAGTATGCAATTCTAGCCATATCTCCACTGTAGTTTACCGCAGTTGCATTGGAGTCTCTCCTGTCTAGTTCTATCTGCGCTCCAGACGAAACTGTTACAGCCTGCGCAGCGGAAGCTATTCAGGCTGGCCTGACAAGCTTCAATAAGTTCCTCCACTTCATTACGCACCATACTTCCAGTGTGAGAACTTCTATCACCCCATGCAATAAGAAGGCCACGCGTAGTCAGCCAACTACTAATAGGTTCCTCATAACCTAGCCATTCTTCTCCCGTCCTTATTCTGAATCGGGCCTTTCCCTCAGATATTAACCGTTCGATAAAATCGACGCATGTACGGTGATCATTGCGGTCTCCCCTTCTATAAGGCATATTAATCTGCAAGTTCTCGGCTATGATTCCAAGGTGTGTATCCATTATTCTCCGAACACAGTTCCCAGCTGCCTCTGGATCTTGCTCGATTAAATCCCTTGCATCATCAAAAGTATCTTCTGAATGAGACCACTGTAGTCCAACATCTGGGCCTTTCCATGGTTTTAGTACAAAGAACTTCCAGTCGGTGCTAGGCAATCGGAGCCTGAGTTCCTGAAACCACTCCCTTTCATGAGTGAACAAGAGTACCTGCCGATCCTTAAAATCCTGTGTCAGTATTTTAACTAACATTCCACGATGCTCACGGTCCCAACTGCTGACTATATCATCTAGTAGGATAGGGCGTGTAGAGGCACTCCCTAGCCGACTAAACGCTAAGAAAATACAGAGTCCCAAGCTATTCCTATGCCCTTCGGATAGAGTCAACCGTGGTGATGGCTGTTCCACGCCAAAGAACTTTAATGATATATCAATGGCCTTTTCTGCTTCATCCGGCATATAAAGCTTAACGTCTTCTATAGGCTCATTTGGGTGCAACTTAGCCCATAGGCTCTGAATCTCAACCGAGATCTGGTCAATGATGCCTTTAGTCGTTGTCTTTATAAACTCTCTGACTGCTGTCTCGCTTGAGTCTAAAGCTCCAATGATCCAGTGTATTTGGACCGTCTCTTGTTTAAGTGTGTTGATTTCATCAACACTATTGGCCGAATTTACCGTTTCACGGTCCTCAACTATCTTGTTTATTGAAGGAGGAGTCCTTTTTAACAGCTTCTCTACTTGAGATACAATGCCAATGACAATCTTATCCAGAGTATCTTCTTCTTTGACCGGATATCGCTCGTACCACTTTACGAAATCTACTTTATTTAGATCGGTAATTACATCCTTAAGTTCTATAGGTGCCTCCTCTTTAATCCATAAGGCGAGAGTCTCTTGTTGTGCAATACCTCTAATTTTGTCTAACGAGTTCACAAGAGTACGCCATGCTAACTTATGGGCCTCTCGAGCGGTACGTACTTGCTCAAGAGACTTTAGTTCATCCTTAACATGCTTGATGAAGTTCTCCGCTTTGACTGGTTGACCACATGCTGGACATTCAATCTCACCCTCCGAAATCTCCAGTCGGTCAAGAAAATCCTGAGCCTTCTCAAGTACGTCGATGCGACTATCAAGTAATGTGTCTACCTGGCCCTGCATATTTAGGAAAGTCTTCTTAGCTCCCGCAAGTTTGCTTGGCATGTCTTCTTCAATGATCTGATTAAGTAGTGTGTAGCGAGTAATCTCGGGAGTCATCGAGCCTATTCTTGCTTCTATTGATCGCGATAGAACGTCTGATAAAGTCTGTCGCTCGGGAGGTATATCTCCCGTAATATAATCTTTAGCTAACGTACTTAGTGTAGTGAGAACTGAAGCTTCAGATAGATCAGGAAGGTGCTTTAGCGCTTCACCTTCGAGAACTGTTAACTTCGCTTTCTTGCTGGCAAGATTGCTTCGTTCGATCACGTGACTTCTCAGCAAAACTAAGTTCTCTGCTACCTGTTCATATTTCTCTAACCCAAGAAGCGGAAGTAGGGCAGAGTATTTACCTCCCTTAGTTTTTATAACAAACTTTGCTACCTCATCTTGTCGTAAGACGAATTGTTCAAGTTCCCAGCTTTGCATGTAATCAACTAGCTCTGTAGGGTTACTTTCAAAGGTGGGAGTCCCGTCGCATGCTATCTCAACTCCTACTTTCAAATCACCATCGAAATTCACCGATATTGTCGAAGGTCTCTCGTCAGGAGTGTGCGTATTGCGAACTCCTTTCTCTTGTCGTACTCCGCTATACTCGTGACTTAAATGGTCAATCTTTCCATTACTTAATATGTATTCGATAGCGTCACAGAACGACGATTTGCCAGCACCATTAGCCCCATAAATTACCACGCTCTTTGATGCAGTATCGAGTGTTGCTTTTTCTGATGCCCCTCTGAACCAAGAAAGCTCAATTTGTTCGATTCTCATTATCTTCATTACCTTCTTTTAGCTCGGTTAGTAACTCGTCTGCCAAGCTGCGTATCCTACCAGGGGTTTGGTGCTGTTCGAAGAAATTTTCACGAGCGTGTTGAATGAGTCGTTGATATACTCGGGGGCTTTGTTTATCCAGTTCGGCCATTGAAGATCGAAGTATATCTACAAGAGCACTATCTCCGTCTTTTAGTGTATCGGGGTTATTCATAACTCTCCTCCTTTTACAGGTTGCTGTCAGTCATTTCAAACGAATTTGGTGGTATAGGGAACTCCCCCTTTAAGGATTTAGTCACAATATCTTTAATTTCTGGAGAAAAATCTCCGCGAGACATCCATTCTAGATAATCAGGGTAATCTGCTGCAATTTCTCTTAACGACCTCTCTTTATGCTTGCCGAAATTGAACGCCACTTCACCTTGAGACCATATGAATTTGCCTTGGGCGTCAACATAATCCTCGTTCACTTGGTAACATACAGCGCACAGTCCGTTTACATCCCTGGGCAGATCACCATACATCTCCAGCTGGCCTTCCAGCACCTCGGCAGTAACCTTCGCGTCCTCTTCTGCTTTGTGCGCTTTTTTATGTTCCTTGCCGCAATACTTCATATAGGCGGCATTGAGATCACGCGGTTCGCGTTTGTGAAATATCACCATACTATCAACGAGTTGCCTATCTCTACGGGAAAATTCCACGCCGGCCCTGCTAAATTCGGCTTCCAGGCAGGGGAGATCGAAACCTATCACATTGAACCCGGCAACATCACAGTTGTCCAAGAAATCTCGGACACTTTTCGCGTATTGACGAAATATTGGTTCATCCGCAATATCGTCGTCAGTGATGCCGTGAACTGCGGTTGCTTCAGGCGGTATAGGTATCCCGGGATTTATCCTGTGGCTCCTGTACTCTCTCTCACCACTCGGGCTAATCTTTAAAATGGACAACTCAACTATCCTGTCGTTGTTTGGTTTTATACCGGTGGTTTCAACATCAATAAAGGCTAAGGGCCTCTCCAAATGAAGGTTTTTCATCATGTCCTCCTCCTTCCTTCGTTGCCCGCAGATTGGGATTTGAGTCTAGTCCTCTTTAGGAATATTGTCAATACCTAGGTGGTAATACCTTTCCTATATTCACCCAGAAACCCTACTTTGTGAAGCAGGGCTTGTATGATTCTCAATGAGTAGAGGGGCATGAACACTTGATACCCTGACTTAGGTTCAGGGTCTCACCAAAGTCAACAAGCCAAACTGGCTTAAGCTCCTTTCGAATACCCAGTCAAGGACATAATTCGCTGGTCGTGGGCTGCTAGTGTTACCCACCTGAGAGTTGTGGAGCCTTGGCTTAACAAAATGAGTAATTGTGTAGTGGGAGTTCCCTGACACCCATTGCTTGCAGCTGACCACACGTGTGGATTCAGGCTCTTCTGAAGAAGATAACGCCGAACGCAAGCATATCTAAGCTAATTGATTGGGATTACATTCACGTTTGAGAATCATCAACTATAGTCCTAGCAGTACCGCGCTCAATGTGGAATACATCACCACTCTTGCCAGGTATACAATAGACCTTTAATCGACCGTATCTCCGAGTAGCTCGCTCAAATTGTCTGCGGAGATTCCGGTACGTAGGGTTAGTATCCCAATCAACGTTCCTGTCAATGAATATGATGAAACACGAATTCCTGGCTGTGCCACCCTTTAGGACATTGCTCAACCTGTCAATGTCTTTCTTGATCTTCGGGCTGTACCGTGGGTCCGTGTTGCTAAACTTGACCTCTAAGACACACATGAACTGCATCTTCTTAGACCAAACACCCACAGGCTCCGCATAGTCTCTTTCAAATATCTTGGCCGAATTCGGGGTCAATATGACCAAGTCATGATGTTCCCTAGAGTTGGTAGTCGTTGGGAACTCCGCATGAATGAGTTCGATTCCCGCTGTGTCTGACTTTGAAGGAATGCGTGTATCAGGCAAATCTCTAAGATACTTGAACAATAGACACTTGAAGTTTCCTTCGCTGCGGAAGTTGACCGTTGCCGAACGGAATTCGCTACCTAGTCGGAGTACGCTTTTCTCTACTTGTCTCATGCTAACCATTGTGACCTCCTTTTTGCTTGGGAGTCGTCAGCAGCATTCCAGCCATTAACTAGCCTGATTATTGCGAAGCTGAGTTGCCTCTGTCAATGGCTCCCCAATCCTTTGACACTTTGCTGTTCAATAGTAAAGGAACTACCTACTTATGTCTGAAGACGACCCAGGTTCAACAAAACCGAGGATTGTTAAGTAAACCGCTGGGCGAAACAGCAGCTGGGTGGAGTCGAAAAGGGTGCCTTTTTGGAATTCGTGGTAGAATAATTGTCGTGTAGAGGGCTATCAGGGGGTAGCTTTTCGGCGAAGTTGCCGTGTCTAAGGGTCTAGGCATGGACAAACAGTTTGTAGAAGCAATAGAAAGAGCGATCGCTTCCATCGTTGCTGACTTCCAGGGTCAAACCAGCAGATTCTGGAATGAAAGGGATATTCATTTTTACATTTACCGCGTATCTTCATATTTATTACCCCATATATATTTATATCATAGGGCAATTAACTTGTTAAGACTTTCTTTAATACCGCAACCATCTATATCAAATCCTATTGAATCCCACCCGTCCACTTTCATACGGGAGAATAGTTCTATACGAGGTAGATCTCCAGACCAAGCAACAATCCATTGCCTAACAACGTCTGGTTTTGCGCTATGACTACCGCCAAACCATCTGGGATTTACTAAATGAAACATGTTTTTAGTTATTTTGTTCCGTATTTTTAATTTACCCCTTGTGCCAAAAATAATATGTTCCGTACAGCTCCTAAAATAATACCCCATACCCATTTCTGGTGAGTCGTCCGCATAAGTCTTAACCCAAGTTATGAGTGTTTTGTAATCAAACCCCCACTCCTTACAAATTTCTAAACCTTCCGCCAAAAAAGGATTTGTTACCCATAAGTATAAGTGTGCCGTATCACTCACAATGTCCTTGATAGGTAATGACTTTATCTCCTCAACAGTCATAGTCTTGTAGGTGTGTTCATTACTCCCATTCCCCCAGCTCTCTTTATATCGCCACGGCGGATCAGCATATACTATCTGGTATTTATTCATCATATACCTACTGCTATCTACTATAACCTTTATACTTAAATGTCTAGACCTTTAATTTTTATGAACGAGCCAAACTTTGATAGAAGTGTTTTTGGGGCTGTTATTCCGAGTAGATTGCCGTCACGAGTGCAACATATATCTCCTCTGGAATAATATTACACCTAAACTAGTTTATGAGCAGGTTAACTTTCCTTCTTAATGTCATACATTCCTACAGAAGTTCTCACGAAGTGTTTGTCGCGCGATAACATTGAACGAATCGTAGCACCCACGTCTTTTGATAGAAGATCGCTTCTTTCCTTTTTAACAGCTTCTACTAGTTCTTTCCATGAAACCGGAGTTTTTTTGGTAGCGATGTAGTAAACCATTATGGTACCTACTGATGGTATACTTACCCCAACATTTTTATTATGAGGCATTGCCTCCTCCTTTAAAGAAGATTTTCATGGCTCTTTAAGGAACTCTTCCGTTATTATATGGTTATATGCTGTTAGCTACTAAAAGAAGTTATGTATTAGATTGATTAGATTAGAAAAATATAATTGCTAATCCTTACGCCCAAAAATCTAATAGGTTTTTAATAGCCTCCGTAAAGAGTTCTGGGGCTCTGATACCCAAGATTAAATCCCCATTCTCGTTTAGCAAGAATCCCACTTCTATTTCAATAATCTCCTTTTCATTACTACCGTACAGGACAACAGTACGTATTATGTCGAACTCCGGATAATACCTATTAATATACCTACTTTCAATCTCTTCAAAATTAGCGAGTTCATCAATCCCGTCTTGCCGGAAACGATATTGTTTCCCCTCTACATTAATAATTTCACTTCTTCCAAAATCAATAAGGATCAAGTCCGGGATATTAATTATCTGACTTTTATCACCTTCTTTGTATGCTGTCCTATCTGAATATTTTTCGATCTGTAAGGGTTCCCCCTCTTTCGTAAAGAAATACCCTTTTTCACAACCTGCATGGTTTTCAAATATTGAATAACCTTCAGTAAAATTCTCAACAACAATATGAATAAAGATGGTGCCTAGTTTTTCGCCTGTTGATTCGTATTTCCAATATGTACCATTATCAATTGCTTTTGGCCTGATCAAGCCATCTAATTCAATATCTAGTTCATTTGCTATCCTGATAAACTTATTACTGCTTTTTACGTGTCTTTGTTCGAGACCGTGATGAGTAATTATTATTTTCCCAGACCAACCAAGCTTTCTCAATACAGCGCTAATTACACTCAATTGACCGATACTAGGGTCGTGGGATAAGCTGTCAGACTTGACCAATCTACCTGAAATCTTTATTACATCGTCCGATTTAGTAATAAGTATGGGGACATTCCCAGCTGGTGGTCTGCGTACATTTTTTTTAAATTCAATCACTTCATCTATTGATGAAAATGGTTTGAAAATACTTTTGTTTAGTTCCTTCCCTATAAAGTCTACCCCCAGAGTTAAAAGCAAGCGAGTACCAAAGATATTTGTTTTTGTTGGTGTCTTAGTAGGAGCAATCTGAAAATTATACAGCATGATCTTTTTTATACCAGGATAATGTTGATTGATGTAAACAAACTTAGACGAACGCTGGCCTACTCCAGTATTACGGCTTTCACTATCATCAGTTTTTGTCTCTTCGATAGCATAAATTGGTGTATTACTTGGGTTGGGCTGTTCATTCTGATAAAGAACTAGAAAATCTACACAGCTTGAAGATCCGCTTATGGACTTTATGTATATTTTCCCCACTCGATTACACTCAAATCCAACTACCTCATACAAGAAGGAGAACTTGCTATTCTCTAGGACCGGGAGGATTCTGAGCGTACCTAAAAAACAGGCAAATTGCTTGTCCTTAGCAAATCTCAAGAGTATCTCTTTAATAACCTCTTTCTTAGGCCTCTCTTCAGTGAGAATCCATAGATTCTTCTTTTCCATATTAGTTACTCTCTATTTCTCTTTACGGAATATTAGAATGTATTGATGGAATTGGTTTGCAACAAAAGCATGGGGATAACCAAACGGATATAGCTTCTGTGTCGCATCATACCAGATCTTATAGCCCCTAAAAGTCAGACTTGGAATCTCCAGTAATTTTTCTGTAACTATAGAATGTAACATATTGTGTGACTTTCCATTTGGTTGTAGGTCCTTAATGAAAACTGCTATATAACCCTTTACTTTCAGGTATTTGGAAGCCTTGTATATAATATCTTTTAAAGCTTCAAGGAAATCTTCATGGTTCATGTTACCTAAATCTAATTCATGTTCAGTGAAAGGAGTAGCTTCAGCAAAGCCACTTTTCTTTTTTCTCTCTCCTGTTCTTTTGCGACTCAGCATCTCGCCATAAGGTGGATCTGTTAATATGAAGTCAACTGTAGTATCCGAATCGAGCAATTTATCAATATTCGCAGAATCGCCGACAATAGCAGTTTGTTTCTCGAGTCTCAGCTCGGCGCATACTTGTTCATAGACATCTATAAATTCTTTCGAAATGTCTATACCTATACCTCTTCTACCTGATAAAGAGCAAGCCAATAGGCTTCCCCCAACACCCATAAACGGATCAAGGACAACCTGGCCTTCTTTTGTGAAGAAATCAACAAACTTTTTCATTAGTTGTGGCGGCTTTGGTGAAGGAATTATTCTTCTCAAATGATGTGCAAAACTATCGGCACCGTTGGTAGAATAGTGTGTTACTTCCACCGAGTTCAGAAAATGAGTCCATTCAGCACCATTCAAATCATTTAGCTTATTAAGCCTATCCAAGGGCTTCATGTAGTATAACTTCTCTTTTACCTTGGTCTTTAATTCACCATTGCTATTACTCTTAAAACGCTGATAATTTTGCTCTATTATTTCTGTTTTGCCATACTTATTAAACAAAGCCAAAATCTCTTTTTCAGGCATTATTCCTTCATTGTTATAACTCAGCACTAAATGCTTAAAGTTTTTCTTTTTTATTATTTCTTCCATTGCTTTTAGTGCCGTAGTTACATTACAGAAGTCTGATTTTTGGTCGTTATATTCCCGCAAACCGGTTACACCTTTAATTCTAGGGTTATCCCATTTTGCGATTGTTTCTAGAATGTGATAGTTTGGCGCATATTGCCTCTCATTGTAAGGTGGATCAAGATATAGAATGTCTATTTTCCCGATTTTATCTAACAGTCCAACTCCATCTTCATTGAAAACCTTGTGTGAAACTTTACTTTCTATGATGATTGGAGCTTCAAGAGTTAGTTTCTTGAATGCCCTTTTGTCCCAATATTTTAAAAATGCCCCATAGGTTCCGCTAATATTTGAAACAAATGGCACAGCCTCAATAAGAGAACACAGTAGATAGAAATATTCCTCCCCGTTTATCAGCTCTTTCTGTTTCCATTCTTCGATTTTCTCCCTAATAGCATCAATCTTCTTTGCGTTTTCTCCTGTAAAGTATTTTCTTACATGCTTCTGATCCTTAGTCCCCTCAGGAGAATAGTTTTTGTAAATGTACCCCTCTAAGCTTTCAATATTGTCCAAGTAGTGAATGACTGATTTAGCATTAAGGTCTTCATTCTCAAATAAAGTAGTTTTTAAAGGTTTAATCCTGAGATCTTTTGTGAGAATACTAAACTTTGGGTATTTATTCTGCTCTATATAGACCCTCTGTAACACATAGGAAAAATACAGAATGTCTGTAGACATAATCTTATATCCCAGTTTCTTAAAGTGTTTACCTACACTTGCTGTCCCAGCAAAAAGGTCGCAGAAGACCTCACCCCTAATGTTCTTTTCTTTTATAAAGAATTCAATATAATCCAACAGATTTTCTTTAGAGCCAATAAATCTCATGTCTTATGCTCACAAAGCTAGTAATATTTTATATATATGGCTGGCCATATCAACTCAAGCCACTCGCTTATAATTCTAACCCGTCTTGAACTCTTCTATCTTAGTCTTGAGTTCTATTACCTCAATCGGACAACCCTTCCAGTCATGCTCCCAGCATATAATAGCATCACATTCCTTAGGGTCGTGACCATGCACTTTGAAATAGGAGCTCTTGAACTCAAACTCGATCCAAATGTCCTCCCACCCCTTACGAGTTTTTCGCCTTCCTTTTGCATCAGGAAAACCTGGCTGGATTGCTTCTATATTGATTCCAAGTTTCTCGTGAATCTTGCTAAAAAGAAAGATTACACCATTCTCATTGAGAGGTCCATATATGAGTCCCTCAAAGTTTATGAGATCGCCCACAATTGACCTCTTCCTTTCGCTGGCAGGAAGAGCCTTATCACTCTCCGCTTTGCTAATTTCTTCCTCGATTACCTCAAGTCCCCATTCCCTAAGCCCGAATCTATTCTTAGCAAGTTGCACGAAGACCGACTTCCCTTTATTAGTCTTTATGTCAGTATAGAGTTGCGCACCCATTGTAGCATTGGGTGTTTTACCAGCCGTTCTCAGCAAGCCTCTTTCTAAGGCAATGCGAGTGATGTCCTCGATTCGCGATGGGCGCTTTTCACTTAGAAGTACCTTGTATGCAGCCTCCCTGAAAGTTAAAGGGCGAAACCCTGAAGTGCTAGGCATTGGAGCTTGCGACCATTCTCTCAGTCCGAATTTTCCACGGTCTACCTTGACGAACTTTGACTCATCACCTTTTCTCTTTATCTCAACATAGAGCCGGGCACCCATCGTAGCAGAAGGCGTTTTCCCGGCCGTGGAAATGATCCCTTGTTCAAGAGCTACTGATGTAATTTCGTTTGCACTTAGTGGTCCCCCTACTTGCTTGAGAACTTGATAAGCTGCCTCACCGAAGGTTATATTGCTCACGGTTTGTCCCCTATCTTACTTGGCTCAAATAGGTATGAACCATAAACTTTCTTTTAGTACAATTCTAGCACAAGCACAGATAATAATAAACCCAAGTCTAGTAGCAACTAAATTCAAGATTTAACAATTCGTCATCTTGTTACCTTGAGACGTCGCTTGCGTAACAGCCCACTTGACTAGGCAGATGTGCTCTGACCAAGGGATGGTCAGGCTGATTAGAAAGGTTGGTCTACGTCTACAATGGTATTTGGGTAACCACTTG
>Ga0209991_10000798_pt1 | contig 14096 bp, 11 predicted proteins | sample ChitaG_FD_183167 | JGI IMG/M metagenome (GOLD analysis project Ga0209991, IMG submission 183167) | Deep subsurface microbial communities from South Pacific Ocean to uncover new lineages of life (NeLLi) - Chile_00310 metaG (SPAdes)... | ecosystem: Environmental > Aquatic > Marine > Oceanic >...
AGGAGGACGCTGTGCTCTACCTCTTCGCCGCCAATACCCTGGATAGCATCCTTTTCTTCACCAGCCAGGGCCGGGTCTATCGGGCAAGAGCCTATCAGATACCCGACGCTGGCCTGCGGGGCAAGGGTATGCCTCTGGTTAGCCTCCTGCCTTTGGAGGAGGGCGAGCTGGTGACGGCGGCCCTGGCTGTCCCAGACTTCGAACAGGCCGAGACTTCGTCCAGCCTAACTGAGCTGTACCTGACTATGGTCACCCAGCAGGGCAAGATCAAGCGCACTGCTCTGGCGGAACTTGCTTCCATCCGCCCCAGCGGGTTGATCGCCGTCAATCTGGATGAGGGCGATGAATTGGGCTGGGTCAAGCTCACTCGCGGCGACCAGGAGGTCATCATCGTCACCGAACGAAGTCAGGCCATCCGCTTCAACGAGGAGGAGGTCCGCCCCATGGGCCGATCCGCCGGGGGCGTGATGGCCATCAAGCTGGCCAGGGGCGACCGGGTAGCCAGCATGGATGTAGTCAGGCCCCAGTCCGACCTCTTGATAGTCACGACTAAGGGGTACGGCAAGCGAACGCGCCTGAGCGAATATCCCGCTCAGGGGCGTCACGGCCGAGGCGTCGTCACCCTGAGCTCTCGCTACCTAGATCAGACCGGGCCTATCAGCGCAGCACGGGTGGTCGCAGAGGGGGACGAGGTGACTTGCATCTCTGCCCAGGGAATGGTTCTGCGGACAGATGTGGAGAGCATCCCCAGGATGGGGCGAAGCACCCGAGGCTCCAAAGTAATGAATCTAAGGAAGGGCGACACTATAGCCTCCATCGCCCGCCTGGAGGCGCGTTAACGACGAATGGGCCAGGCTCAAGGTAGTGGTTATTTCACCATTGTGTCGTCAGACCAACCGCCCGTTGGGCCAACACGCTAACAACCTCACCCTGTTTTTGCAGTATCCCCTCTACTGTTATCAGGGGAGCATCGCGCAAGCTATGACGGAACCTTTCGTAAACATCTGGGCGCACTATGACGTTGACCAGACCGTATTCATCCTCAAGGGTAATAAAAACATGCCCCTTGGCTGTTGGCGGCGCCTGTCTGACCACCACTAGCCCCGCCACTTTCACTTTCTTTTTGTCCTTGCGATCCTTCAAATCAAGGCTGCTGAGGATGCCCATCTTCTTCAGCCAGGGGCGATAAAGAGCCATTACCTGATCGCTTACAGGTAGTCCCAGTACGCTGTACTCTATCCCGATCTTCTCTGCTTTGGATAGGCCAGGAAGTTTAGCTCCATCGTCATGAAACACCAGGTCTAACTCCTCTTCCTCATATCTCAGCTTACCCAGTTCCCAAAGCAGTTGTCTTCTGGGCTTACCCCAATAGTCCATCGCCCCAACCATGATAAGATTCTCCACTGCTTTTCGGCTCAAACGGGTGCGGCGGCAAAAATCATGCAGCCATTTGAAACGCCCATCCTCCCGTGCCTCTTCTAACCTCGCAATGCCAGCTTTCCCTAGACCATGTACGTAGCTGAACCCCAGGCGTATCCCCCCATCATCCAGGATGCACCTGGCGTGGCTGCGGTTGACGTGTACGGGCAGAACCCTCACCCCATGCCTCCTGGCATCGCCTACGATCACCTCCGGGCTGTAGAACCCCATCGGCTGGTTGTTGAGAAGGGCGCAGTAAAACTCGGTTGGAAAGTGGGCTTTGAGATAAAGCGTATCGTAGGCTGTCTTGGCAAAGGCAGCGGCATGGCTCTTGCAGAACCCGTAGGAAGCAAAACCCGCCAGTTGTCTGAACATCTCCTTTGCTATCTGCTCATCCACCCCGTTTTCAACAGCCCCCTCGATGAACCTCTCTCTGAGCTTCTCCATCTCGAATTCAGAGCGGTGGCGGCTCATGGCCCGGCGAAGATGGTCTGCCTCCCCTGGAGAAAAGCCGGCGATAGCCATGGCAATCCTGATCGCCTGCTCCTGGAAGACGACCACTCCCAGAGTCTCCTCGAGGATTGGCTTAAGCTTCGGATGCAGGTACTCGACCCTTTCTAAGCCTTGCCGACGACGAAGATAAGGATGAACCATGTTGCCTTGAATCGGGCCAGGCCGGATGATGGCTATCTCAACGACAATATCCTCAAACCTGCGAGGACGCATCTTTGGAAGGGTCTGCGCCTGTGCCCTGCTCTCGACCTGGAAAGCACCGATCGTATCCGCTCTACAGAGCATATCAAAGACAACCGGGTCATCTAAAGGTATGCTTTCAAGATCAGGTTCGATACCCCCATGCTCCTTGATCAGCTCCAGAGCCTCCTGGATAAGGGATAGAGCTCTCAAACCCAGAAGGTCTATCTTGATCAGGCCCAGGTCCTCGATGTCATCCTTGTTAAATTGGGTTACTACCCTACCGGGCATGGTTGCTCTCTCCAACGGGACAAGGTCGATGAGTGGCGAACCAGTAATGATCATGCCTCCAACGTGGATCGAGAGGTGGCGGGGGAAGCCGTCGATCTTGCGGCAAAGCTCAATCAACTGCTGCCAGGGGAGATATTTGGCCTTATCAGCAAAATCTTCTATCCCGGCGAGCTCGTCTTTAAGGCTCTCAGCCTGACGGGTATCCAGAGACTTGGCCACCTTATCCAAAAGCGGCAGTGGGAAGCCCAATGCTTTTCCTGCGTCGCGCACTGCGCTTCTTGCTCGAAAGGTGACCACATTGGCGACCATACCGGTATATTGTTCGCCATACTTTTCGTAGACATAGCGGATGACCTCATCCCTGCGGCTGGCAGAAAAATCGACGTCGATGTCAGGCATGGTATGGGCATCCTCGCTGAGGAACCGCTCGAAGAGGAGGTTGTGGCGCAGCGGATCAACCTTAGTGATATCCAGGACGTAGGCCACGATGGAGTTGGCGGCCGATCCCCTCCCCTGGGCCAGGATCCCGTGCTCTCTGGCAAAGCGCACAATGTCCCAGACGATGAGGAAATATCCGGCTAGACCGACCTTATCGATCATTCTCAGTTCGTGATCCAATTGCCTCCTCACCGCGTCCGTGATGGTACCATACTTACTCCGGGCTCCTTCCCAGCAGAGCTTGCAGAGGTAACGGGAAGGTGTCTCCCCTTCGGGCACGGGAAAATCTGGCAGGTTCCGTGTAATATCTATTACACGGGGCAGGCGACAGGCGGTCAGGTTCAGATCAACGCTGCATTGCTCAGCAATAGCTCTGGTGTTGGCGATGGCTTCGGGGTAATCAGCGAATAGCTCTTCCATCTCCTCGGCCGACTTGAGGTAGTACTCGGAATTGGCGTATCGCAACCCGGCAGAGTCGTCCAGGGTGGTACGGTTCTTGATGCAGACCAATACATCCTGCAGGCGATGGCCTGACCTTTCGGCATAGTGCGCGTTATTTGTGGCCACGTACCCCACGCCCAGATGCTGTGCCAGGTCAACCAGCTCTGCTATTAGACGTTGATCTTCAGGCAACAAATGATTCTGTAGTTCGATCCAGAAGTTCTCCTTTCCAAACACACGCGCATATCTCTCTCCAGCTTCGAGAGCTTCTTTCCCGCGCTCAGCCAGAAGGTGGCTGGCAATCTCGCCTTTTCGACAACCCGACAAACAGAAGAGCCCCTCTGTATGTTTCTTGAGGGCCTCGAACTGTAGAGAAGCATTGCCTTTGCTATGGGAGAGCTGGGCATGGCTTATGAGGCGGCACAGGTTGGAGTATCCAGTCTGATCCTTTGCCAGGAGTACAAGATGATAACCTCCCTCTCCTTCGGCAAGCCCTTCGACGGGCCCCTGGTCCTTTGGCCCTGTACTCAGGCCGCCCTCTGTCCTTGGGCCAGAGGACCAAGGGTACAGGACTAAGTGCCCAGGGACAAAGGGCCCCTGGTCCTTTGGCACTGTACCGGACCCTTGGTCCTGGGGCCCAAGGACCCAGGGCGGTCCAGTACGGTGCCCAGGGACAAAGGGCTCAGGGCGATGCAGGGTAAGCTCGGCCCCGATGATAGGCTTTATCTCCCTCTCCCTGGCAGCCCGATAGAAACGAACTACTCCATAGAGCCCATCGTGATCGGTGATGGCCAAGCTGTCCATGCCCAATGCTTTAGCTTGATCGAGGAGATTTTCAGGGTGCGAGGCCCCGTCCAATAGAGAGTAGTTTGTGTGACAGTGGAGTTCAACGTAGTCATACATAGACGACCTAATCGTAGATGCGCTGAAGATACCAGTTGCCTTTGAGGCCCTGGTAGATGATGCAGAGAAGCCCGCTGTCTGCTTCTAGCTTGAAGTAGTCCCGCCAGACCTCCCTGCGCCACCAGCCATCGTGAACTCGCCAATGCTTGGAGATCGAAACGATATGATGAACCCTCCCGTTCCACTCAAAGGCAAGGGGAGTGCCACTACCGTCAACCATAACCTCGACCTCCTGACCTTTACGCCAAAGCCTGGTCATCCCTTGGCCTCGTATTCCGCTAGAACGAACCTTTTCTCTGGCAAAAGGGCTTGCCTGTCCACGAGCAACGCCTGATATAAGCGATCCGAGCCATACTTGAAAACGAGATGGTTGAGAGCTTGATCCAGGTTCCCGTTTATTCCGCCTTGCCCCAAAAAGAGATCGAGCTGTCTCCCATTCTCAGAGCAGATTCCCCTGAAAGAGATGCTCACACCGCCTACACCGCATGGGTACTCGAAGCTTCCTAGAAGCTGAACGATATTGAGCTCGATCTTTTCCTGATTGGATGTGGGCTCATGGAAAGCAATGCTTAACTCTTTGGATTTACCGTTGTCGAAGTGAAGGCTTAGCATGAGCTTCTGGCACATTCTAAAGGAGGCATGGAGTTGTCCAATGAGGCTCCCCGCAAGCTCTTTAGCTGTTTCCAGGAGTGTGTCCATGTTTTCTATGGGGCTATCAAACTCCTTACTGGCCTCAAGTGAAAGCTCTTTGTGCCACGGTATTACCTTCCTCTCGTCTTGGCCACAGGCCAGGCGGTAAGCCAGCCCTCCCTCTCTGCCGAATTGAGCGACCACTGCTTGAGTTGGCAGGGAGGCAAACTCTCCCATGGTCTTGATCCCCAGGAGCAAAAGGCGCCTCCTCATCTCCTCACTCATCGGCAAGAGGCTTATGGGGAGATGCTCCAGAAACCTCGTCTCCCTGCCCGGTTTCACTATCAGGGCTTTGTTCAGGTCAGCAGAGCAGGCGGCTACACAGGCAACAAACTTATTGCTTGCCAACCCTAACATCGCTTCCAGTTGAGTCCTCTCCTGAACCGTAAGGCCGATGCTCCGGCACAATCGGATATCATTACCATACAGGGCGTTCAAGCCGTTGACCTCCAGGTAGGCCTTTCCCAGGCCGCCTGTCTCGACCTCGGGACTGAAGGATTGCAAGACCCCCAGAAGCTCCTCAAAAGCTCGCAGGTATTTATCCTCGGCAAGGGGTAGAAAGATGGCTTCTGGACAAAGCTCCTCAGCCTGTCTCAGGGGAATCTCCTTCTTTACACCGCTCATCGCTGCTTCCTCAGAAATGTCGTAGACCCTTCCCTCTTCGTAGGGCATCCCACCAACCACTACTGGTTTCCCTACCAGGGAATCATTCTCCCTTCTCTCGACGGCTACTGCGAAATGAGGGACTATGATACAGGCGATCTTTGGAGAAGTGTTCTTAAGTGCCATTTCCCTTGACGGTTCCATTGAAGGTGATGGATACGCTGACTCTCTTACCGGCCGGGGCCAGCTTGTTCTTTACGACCGTTACCTCAGCCCTATATCCCGTAATATCGCTATACCTTTTGATCCACTTCTCCCTCCCAACCAGCAATCGGACCGAGGCATAGTGGCTCAGAGCGAACCCGCTGAGGTAATTATCCTTTGACGATGGCCCGCCCTGTGTAATATCTGTGACACAGGGCCCGCCACGTGGAATACTTATTCCACAGGGCCCGCCGAAGCAAAGGGAGGTAAGGAAGATCAAAGCACAAGCTGAATCAGCGAGGGGGCCTGTGAGCTGCCTCAATGCCTCAGACATAAGCTGCGGAGAGGAGGTCTCCCCCAACAGGCTTGAAACAGAATCAAAAACTATGGCCGCTAAACCCCTGCTTGAGACCAATGAATTAGCGATTGCCAAGGCTTCTCGGCCGCTATCGGGCTGGACGATCAGGAGCTTTCTTAGATCCACACCGCACCTGAAGGCATAATCAGGGTCAAGCGTTCGGGAAAGATCTATGTAGGCAGCTATGTCCTTTCGGTCCTGGGCATAGGCGATGATCTTCAACGCTATGGTAGTCTTGCCAGAGGTGATAGGTCCGAGTATCTCGGTGATGCGACTGCGGGGGATGCCTCCTATTCCTAAGGCTTTATCCAGCTTGTCAAATCCGGTTGGGATATGGGGGATTTCAATTCCAGCCGTGGAAGCCTCTAACCTGCGTAGTGCTTTCGGCCCCCAACGCCTCTGGATCTGGAGGACCGTCATCTCCAGCTCTCTCAGCTCCGCCTTGTTCTTTTTCGACCCCAAGACTGCCACCTTCTCTCAAAAGTAGAACAAACGTTCTATTATTATAGCCGAAAATCTGTTCTGTGTCAAGGGGGTACAGAGGCGAAACGAAAATTTTAAGGTTTGAAGGAACGGATCGGGGTGACAAACTAAAAAACACTGCCAGCAAGATAGCAGTGTTCGGTATATTTTGAAGCTCAAAGCGCCTAGAGTCCGCTCTTCATCAATAGAGGGAATGTTATCCATTCAAACCGAAGGTGGAGGGGTAGCTAGTACAGGCTCGAGCTTAATCGGCAAGGGATAAGTGCGACTATGTGATAACTGATGGCTGAAACCAACCGGCTTCGCACATGGCGATAGCCAAACAGTATTGGAATATCTCCTTTCTCTCTTGTTGCGCTCAGTATAGCAGATTTCAGTCCACTACCCAGGTCAGGCGGCCAGCTTTGTCCAGAATCTGTCCCATCACGTGGTGACGATGTTCCTGGCCCAGATATAATAGGGTGTTGCAGTCTGTGGGATTTTATAGTATAATTATCAATAGCAGCTTCCAACTTTGCTGGAAGCCACGTTGATACCTTGGCTGTCGGCAAGGACTGTGATTCCGAAAACGACATCAGTAAGCATTGCCGGTAGTCTCCATCTCCAGACCACAAGGTTCAAATAGCTGAAGGGCCCGCTGTACAGAAAAGGATCACTGCTAGCTTACCCCAACTGAGCAAAACCAAAAAGAGATGGCCCGCCTGGTTGTGGACAACGAGAATTTTGTAGCCTTTGCTTCGGCCGGTAAGGTAGGCGATAGGGTAAGCGCCCCATCTCCAGGAAGCCATCAGAGAGAGCTTCCCTGAGCGCTAGCCAACTATTTTGGAGAGCATCGAGGAGACATCTAAATGAGGAAACCATTATTGGCTTGTTTCTCGGTACTTCTGATTTTGGGCGTTGGCTGCAGACCTGCTGCCGAGATTCCCCCGACACCGACCGCTACACCTGGGCTGCCCACCTCAACTCCGACCCCAACCGAGATACTGCCCACTCCCACACCGAAACCGCCTACCCCAACGCCGACCCATACCCCGAGCCCCACTCCTGTACCCACTCCCACACCGAAACCGCCTACACCAACGCCAACCTATACCCCGGTCCCCACTCCTACTCCTGTGCCTACTGCGACACCTACACCACCTCCGCCAACACCGACCCATACCCGGGTTCCCCCCATTTCCACTCCTGTGCCTGCTGCCACCCCCACGCAGGGCCCCCCGCCCGCAAGTGTGGAAGCGGCAATGATCGCTATCCCTGCTGGCGAGTTCACCATGGGCAGCGATGTTGAGGACGAGAGGCCGCCTCATGCGGTCTTCGTTGATGGCTTTGAGATTGACAAGCTTGAGGTGACCAACCAGGAGTTTGAGAGGTTTGTTTGGGAGACAGGCTACGTCACCAGTGCGGAGAAGGCAGGTGAGACGTCCTGGCGGTACTATGCTAAGGACAAGCCCAGCCACCCTGTGGTGAAGGTGAGTTGGAACGATGCCGGGGCTTATTGTGCGTGGGCTGGGAAGAGGTTGCCCATCGAGGCGGAGTGGGAGAAGGCGGCCCGGGGCACCGATGCGCGCGCCTATCCCTGGGGTAACCAGTGGGATGCAGCCAGGGCAAACGCCAAGGAGGCAGGCAATCGCGGGACCACCGCTGTGGGGAGCTTTCCAGGCGGGGCCAGTCCCTATGGTGTGATGGACATGGCGGGCAACGTGGCCGAGTGGACGGCTGATTGGTTCAAGGCCTATGCGGGGAGCGACTTCGCCTCCCCCTACTTCGGTGAGAAGTACAGGGTGATAAGGGGTGGTGGTTGGTTCAGCGACAAGCAATTGGTGCGCACCACCGAGCGGAGCTGCAGCGGCGTTGACTTGGCCAACGACGACGTCGGCTTCCGCTGCGCGCGTTAGTTTATCGCTATTGGCCAGATGTCATTCACTCACCCATCAATTGTAGAACCAGCTCCCGTGAACGAGGGCGATTGTCGAAGTCAATGAAGACGATCTGCTGCCAGGTGCCCAGGGTGAGCTTTTGGTCCACGAAGGGCACGGTCAAGGAGGGGCCCACGAGCGCAGCCCTCACGTGGGCGTGTCCGTTGCCATCGCCCCAGCGCAGGTTGTGCTGGTAGGAGATGTTGGAGGGAGCAAGGCGGTCGAAGAGATCCTGGAGATCGGAAATCAAGCCCGACTCGTACTCCACCGTGGTGACCCCTCCCGTCGAGCCAGGCACGAAGACGGTGACCGTCCCGTCCTTTAGGCCCGAACCCGCGACCTCTTGGGCCACCTGCCCCGTTATATCAAGGATATGACAATTCCCTTTGGTCTTCAATCCTATTCTCCTGGTGACTACCATATCACTCCTCACTTTTGCCACGAATTACACGAATTTCACTAATTTATCCTATTTTCTTTGTGTTAATTCGTGGCTGATTTATGGTGCTCCCCCGAAGTTCTGTATACACCCCTCCTCAGTCTACCTCGATCTCGAAGCCTAGGGGCACTACCTGGATCCAGGTGTTGCCCGGCTTCAATGGGATGGGGTCGCCCGCATCGTCAACGAAGCGAACCATATCGGGACGTTGCGACCTGACCCATTTACCCTCGAAAGCCCGGCCATCGCGGAAGACTATTGCCCGGCCCTCCCCCCATATCTGGATCTCGATGGAGTAGTAGATACGAGGCCCGGTGCTGTCTTCGACGATGTCCGTCTCCAGGTGATTGGCGTAGAGCACCACCACGTTCCTGGCGGCGATTTGCTCACTCGTCAGCTCGTCTCGATGGGGCTCTCCGAAGATGGAACGCAGGTAAGCCTCGCGTTGCCGGTCGTATTGGTACTCGGCCGAGGCATATTTAGGCGTGTAGAGGATCTCGATGCTCGTGGCCGGGCTGCCGCCCACTGGCGGCTCCTCGGAGAAAGCCCATCCCGCAAGGTCCTGGCGTTCGTTCAATCCTCTCTCCTCAGCGATCTTCCACAGGGTCTGGGTGTCGCTGAAGAGGATGTGTTCGAAGGCTTTGCCCTCACTGGGAATGCGGCGAAAACCAGAGTGGCCAAAGTCGGGGGATATGACCCTCTCGAAGAAGTCCGATTCTTCGATCCTCTGCTTCACCCCGCCGCTGGCCCCGCAGTAGGCGAAGATAGCCTTGAACATGGCAGGGATCTCCAGGTCGGGGAGGCGGGCGCTGCGGATGGAGCCCACCTTTTCAGCATCCTTGCTCAGGAAGATGGCGGTCAGGCGTGTCAGCCCGGCCTCGGACAGGTGCTCGAAGACGACGTCGGCGTAGCTCAGGCCCGCCTGGGGCCGCACTATCGGAGGGAAGTTGGAGATCTTCACCGCCAGGGGGCGTCGCTCCAGGACTTTGACATCGCTCACCTCCTCGCCAGTGAGGGGACAAACGTTGAGCGACGACGTCGGCGTCGGCAGGGGTGTAGTGGTGGCTGTAGGGAGCTGGACGGTGATTGGAGTAAGGGTGGCGGTCGGTTTGGGGGTGGCCGTGGGCGGCACGTTGGGGGTGTCTGTGGGCGGCGCGGTGGGCGTAGCTGGTGGCTTGGGCGTCTTGGTGGGTGTGGGAGTGGGGGATGGGGAGGGCCTGCAGCCGCTAAGGAGGAATAGTAGGAACAGCCAAGTGATGGCGCAAAGGCAGAGAAAAGCACCCTTCCTTGAAGCTGTTTTAACACCTATCATGATTGTTCTGACCTCCGGCAAGGGATTTCGAATAGCCGGGCATATTATATCACATTTGCCCCAATTAGACCACTTTTCTCACTGGGAGCTTACGGGCGAGACCCCGTGCTTGCCCACGGATGGCCACGGGGTGTCGCCCTTGCGCCGTTCGGCTGAGCTCACGACGAGGCCCGCTGCCGACCCTACAAGAAACTTGTCCTGAGCGAAGCCGAAGGGAACGACAATCGCTTCGTCGAACAGCCGCCGGACCGGAGGCGCTCCCTCCGGGGCTGGAGCCCTCTCCGAGCAAGAGGCCTCTGGGGCGGAGCCTCGTCCGGAGGGAAGAACGCAATCGTGATTCGGGCCTACCCTTCGGGCTGAGCATCGGGACGAAGCCTCAGGACGAAGCCTGGGCTACGATCGGCTCGACACCGTCGCCCAAACCCTCGCCGTCAACCAGCTCTACGACAAGATGTGGTTGTACTACAACTTCTTGCAGCCGGAGATGCGCTTGACAGAGAAAACCCTGGTCTCTGCCGAGAGGCAACGTGCACGTGTAAAGCGTCGCTACGACCAGGCCCTGTGGAATAGAGTATTTCACGGGGCAGGCGCGCACTCCCTTGGTCCCCTCTGCGTCACCACTGCCATCACCCAAAGACACCGAGAACAACTAGAAGCCCTACGGGACCGGACGAACCCCCGTCAGTTGCGGCAAGAGATCTAGGACCGGATTGACCACATCTTCTCCTTGCCTGGCGGTGTCCCAGGGAAAAGCGAAGATGTCTATCAGGTACTGGGGTTACCGCCAAATCTGCACATATTGAATGATAGCTCCCAACGTGGGGATGCCCAACGCCTCTTCGACATCCTTCTGCGTCTTTAAAGTGTCGTCCAAATACTCGATCAGCAAAGCCACACCCAGCGCCAGCATTGCGCCTACCACTACTGCCAAGAGGGTGCTGGGCAAGACACGCGGGGACACCGGCTTTTCAGGCACCTTTGCCGCCTCAACAAGAATTACGTTGTCTCTCTCCTGAGCCTCGGCAACGCGGATTTCTTCATAACTCTTCAGCAAGGAGGATTAACTCCCCCTGTTGCGTGGCCACAGCGGTCTGGAGCTCTGCTACCTCATCTGAGCCGCCACCCGATTCCTGGAGGGCCGCAATATCCGCTTGAATCTTGTCCATCTGTGCCAGAAGACTTTCCTTCGAGCTGAGATAACGCTGAGCTTGCAAAACTTGATTCTGAGCGGCGAACACCCTTGGGGTTTCATTGGCGATGCGCATGTCCAGCACAGGGTCGGTGTCTTCCACGCTCAGATCGATTAACTGTGTGTCCCTCACGATGTTGACGTCTACGTTACCCGCTAGCTCTGAAGGCTCGACGCTGAGCCCCAGATTAGCGACAACCTGTTCCAGAACAGAGCCCTTTTTCAGTAATTCCGAGTAAGTTCTATCCAGTCAGTATTGCCCTGCAACATTTGCGCGGATCGCGCAAATTCTTTCTTGCCACCAAGGCCTCGGCGTGAGTTCAGCCGAACGCCACAAAGACACGAAGGTGTTTTGAGACGCCACTACACGCTGCTTTTCACTGCCCTTCGGCAGGCCCCTGGTCCTTTGGCACTTAGTCCTGTACCCTTGGTCCTCTGGCACTTGTCCTGGACCCTTTGTCCCCTGTGTCCTTGGGCCACAGGACCAAGGGCTTGGGCCCTGTACTTGTCGTCCAGGACAAGTGCCAAAGGACCAAGGGCGACAAGTACAGGGCCCAAGGACAGAGGGCGGCCTAAGTACAGGGCCCAGGGACAAAGGGCTCAGGACACAGCGTGGTGCCTGGCTTCGTTGGCGCGGGGATAGTAGAGGTCACAGACGTGCAACAATTGTGCGACACGGACGGCGATGGGGGTGTGGATCAGGAACCAATCATGCTTTCTCTGGTGGTGGTGAACAAGGGCACTGGCCCCGGGGACGCCACCTGGGTCTATGAGGGCATCCCCGTGAATAGGCCATCGCACCTCATTGGCAGCCAACAGAGAAGCCACCAGGATTGCTCTGGTGGCTTTTTCGCATTCATCCGGGGTGGATATTGGTTGGAGGTGAAAGCCCCCGCGAAGGTTGGTAGCACCAATCGCAGCTCAGGGCAAGGGGCGACATCGCGAGGCTTCGTCGTGAGCCTTCGGCCCGAGCTCAGCCGACGGCGGGGTCTGGATAAAGCTGGCAAGCAAAACCGCTATCGCTCAGTTGAACATTCGACCGGGCCCGCATTGAAAGCTCGCTCCGTGGCCTGGTTGCGGTGCTGCGAGAGGAGGCGGAACGATCCCTTCTCGCGATGGTTATGGCTCGGGGACCAGGATTCGAACCTGGATTTTAGGATCCAAAGTCCCGCGTCCTGCCGTTAGACGATCCCCGACCGTTCCCCATGGTTTGCACTATGGGGGGAAGGCAGCGAGGGTGGGCTTCGAACCCACAACCTTCCGGTTAACAGCCGGGCACTCTACCAGTTGAGCTACCTCGCTGCGTCTAATTCTTGCCAGCGCCTCAGAACTCTTTAGTTATCTCAAGTGGGCCGCGCGGGACTCGAACCCACAACTCTCGGCTTAAAAGGCCGATACTCTGCCACTTGAGTTAGCGGCCCCACTCACATTATATCGTACTTATCATCAGTTGTCAAAAGGCCCAAGCTGGGCTATAATAACTCTCCGGAGTCTGTTCGCTTGCAAGGAGGAATAAGTGACCCAGCCACACAAATATGATCTTGTCACCATCGGCGGGGGGCCAGGAGGGTATGTTGCCGCCATCCGCGCCGCCCAACTGGGGGCCAGAGTGGCCCTGGTGGAGAAGGGGCGCGTCGGAGGCACCTGCCTTAACCACGGCTGCATCCCCACCAAGGTGCTGGTGCGGAGTGTCGAGGCACTCCATTTGGTGGAGGAGGCTTCAGCCTTCGGGGTGATAGTCGAGAAACCCACCTTCGATTTCGCCCGCATCATGAGTCGCAAGGATGAGATCGTGGCCCGCCTAGTGGGAGGGGTGGAGGGGCTGTTGAAAGCTCACAGGGTGGAAGTCGTGTCGGGGACGGCGACAATCGTCGAGCCGGGTTTGGTTCTCGTAAAGCCGGCGAGCAGCAAGCAACAGGCAGCAGGCAACCAGCCTCCTGCTTCCAGCTTTCAGCAACTAGCTTCCGGAAGCATCATCATCGCTACTGGCTCTGTCTCCGCCTGCCCCCCCATCGCCGGTTTAGATGCGCCGGGTGTCCTTACCAGTGCCGATGTGTTGGAGTTGAAGGAGGTCCCGGATAGCCTAGCAGTGATAGGCGGGGGTGTGATTGGCCTGGAGCTCGCCGGCATCTTCCACGGTCTGGGTACAAGGGTTACCGTACTGGAGATGCTCCCCACCCTGCTGCCCACTATGGACGGCGAACTGGCCCGTCGCTACAGGAGCTACCTCCAGCGGGGAGGGGTGGAGGTGCACCTGCGAGCGCCGGTGGAGGAGATCCGGCCGAAGGGAGATCGGCTGGCGGTCAGGATTGCCGACTCTGAAGAGGAGGTTGAGGCGGAGAAAGTGCTGGTAGCGACGGGGCGGGTGCCCTACACCGAGGGGTTGGGGCTGGAGGAGCTGGGAGTCAAACGGGAGCGGGGAGCTATCGTGGTGGACGAGCATATGGCCACCAACGTGCCGGGGGTATACGCTATCGGCGATGTGACCGGGGGAACGATGTTGGCTCACGTGGCCAGCCGCCAGGGGGAGGTGGCGGCGGAAAACATCCTGGGCCGCCCTGTAGCCATGGATTACCGCGCCGTGCCCAATTGTGTCTTCACCCTCCCGGAGATGGCTGGCGTAGGGCTGACCGAGGAGGAAGCCAAGGAGAGAGGACTTGACTACGAGGTAGCCCGGTTTCCCTTCTCGGCCAGTGGGCGGGCACTCATCATTGGGG
>Ga0209991_10000799_pt1 | contig 14082 bp, 17 predicted proteins | sample ChitaG_FD_183167 | JGI IMG/M metagenome (GOLD analysis project Ga0209991, IMG submission 183167) | Deep subsurface microbial communities from South Pacific Ocean to uncover new lineages of life (NeLLi) - Chile_00310 metaG (SPAdes)... | ecosystem: Environmental > Aquatic > Marine > Oceanic >...
TATTGCGGGAAAGAGAGAGGATTAGACTTACATAGAAATAGTTGCAATAAAGGAGATTTAAACAAGATAAGGGCTGCCTCTAACGGCCCTTAATTTTTGAAAGGAGGATTATATGGATTGGGGTATTGAAAACAGGCTTTCCAGATTAATCAAGGAAGATGGTCGTTGCCAGTTTTTGCCCATAGATCATGGCTATTTCCAGGGTCCAACCAGTTCTTTGGAAAAACCATCAGAGACAATAAAAGGACTCCTTCCCTATGCCGATGGCCTCTTTGTTACCAGGGGTATAATACGCTCCTCTATTCCTCCCAACTGTCAAACCCCAATCATCCTGAGGGTTTCTGGCGGTACCAGTATAATTGGATCAGACTTAGCTAACGAGACCCTCACCACATCAATAGATGAGGTCATCAGGCTCAATGCCAGTGCTGTGGGCATCTCCATCTTTGTGGGCTCTGACTACGAGAAGCAAACATTGACCAGCCTTGCCCAGCTTGTTGATCAATGTGAACCATATGGTATTCCTGTTATGGCCGTAACCGCAGTGGGTAAGGAATTAGAACAAAGAACAGCCAGGTATCTTGCCTTGAGCTCTCGAATTGCCGCTGAATTGGGAGCAAGGATTGTAAAAACCTATTATTGCCCCCAGGACTTTGAAAAGGTAATAGAAGGATGCCCCGTTCCTGTTGTTATTGCAGGTGGCCCCAAATGTGAGACAGAACTTGAGGTATTTGAATTTGTTTATGATGGTATTCAAAAGGGAGCAATAGGAGTTAATCTGGGGAGAAACGTCTGGCAAAATCCGCATCCAGTCCCTATGATGAGGGCATTAAACGCTATTATCCATAAAAATACAACGCCACAAGAGGCCCAAGATATTTACCAAGAACTAAGCAGTAAGCAGTAGGGAGTAACCCACGGCAACGTCAAAGTTCAGAGCATGTGTATCTTTTTTCAAACACGAAAGAGCAGATGCATTATGGCCAGCCAGAGGTGAAAGCTAAGGCGGGCGGGAAGGCCCAGAGAGGATTACCCGTCACTTCTTCCTTGCGAATCTCAGATTGCGATGGCCGCCTGCTTCCGCGTTCCGAAGGCCCACGGGCTTCGTAAACTGGAGCAGCGGCAATGGGAGGAGCATAGGTATCTCTTTTTTTATTCAATGCCCTAAACAAAGGGCCTCACAGGATCCCGATAATCGGGATTTATAGCAGCTCGTCTATGCTATTATATACTCCGCCTGGCAAATCCCGATTATCGGGATCACGCTGATGCATTTATAAGGGCATAATAAAAAAAGAGATACCTATGCTCCCAATGGTAGAGAAGGCTTCCAAGCCTGCCCTGTTGAATAATTTTTTTTCCATCGCTTGTGGAACTGGCCTACTATATTCAACAGGGTGAATTGTTTGAAAAAAGATACCCATGCCCACAAATAATCTTAGAAATCAATAGGTTATGTTTCACTATGACGAAGCCCTTGGCAGTAACCAATGACAAGTGACAAACACTATGAAATGCGCAATGTATTATAATAACAGGGATATAAGATTAGAAGAAATCCCTGTACCCAAAATCAAAGCAGATGAATTATTAGTCCAAATGCATGCGTGCGGGATCTGTGGTAGTGATGTTCTTGAGTGGTATAGAATAAAAAAGGCCCCTATAGTCCTCGGTCATGAGATGACAGGGGAGATAATTGAAGTGGGAAAAAATGTTAACAAATATAAGGTAGGCGATCGGGTCTTTGTATCCCACCATGTCCCCTGTAACACCTGCCATTATTGTTTAGGTGGTCATTATACCGTATGTGACACCTTAAGAAAAACAAATTTTGATCCTGGAGGATTTGCCGAGTTTATCAGGGTTCCGGGAATCAATGTTGACCGGGGGGTATTCCTTTTACCTGATGAGATCTCCTATGAGGAGGGAACTTTTATTGAGCCATTAGCCTGTGTTTTAAGAGGCCAAAAAACTACTCACCTAAAACCAGGCCAAACAGTCTTTATAATCGGGGGAGGAATTTCAGGCCTGCTCCATATTAAACTGGCAAAGTCATTGGGAGCAAGCTCTGTGGTGGTAACTGACATAAATAAAAAACGGCTGGTATACGCTGAAAAATTTGGGGCAAGAGCAGGTATTCTGGCTGATAATAACATTCCCAAGCACCTTAAAGAGGTCAATAATGGGCGTCTGGCTGAGGTGGTAATAGTTGCAACCGCTGCCTTAGAGGCATTTTATACGGCCTGGAAAACCGTTGATAGAGGGGGAACTATCCTTATGTTTGCCCCGCCAGAGCCAGGTATCGATATTGCTCTACCCTTATTTGACATCTGGCACGACGGCATAACAATTACTACATCTTATGCCGGGTCTCCCTTAGATATAAGCAAGGCCATAGAGTTAATCAGTTCAAAAAATATCACGGTAAAGGATATGATAACCCATCGCTTTCCACTCGCAAGGGCAGGTGAAGGATTCTCCCTTGTTGAAAAGGCTCAGGATTCAATCAAGGTAATTATCGAACCATAAATTTTTCCCCTTTTACCATGGGAACAAATAGCACATCCATTACCGCCTTTTTTATTATCATTCCCTTTTCTTTTCGAAGAAGAACCAGCATCTGTATGCCTCTCTTCTCTCCTACAGGGATGATCATCCTTCCACCATCAGTAAGCTGATCAATAAGTGGTCTTGGGATCTTCTCCGGAGCACAGGTAACTATTACAGCATGAAAAGGCGCTTTTTCTGGCCAGCCTTTATACCCGTCACCAATCTTTACAAAAATGTTTTTGTATCCCATCTCTTCCAATCTCTCTTGAGCTGTCTCACCCAATTTAGGCCTTATCTCTATTGTATACACCTCTCTCGCAATCTCTGCCAGAATAGCCGCCTGGTAACCCGAGCCTGTTCCTATCTCCAATACCTTATCTTCCGGAGATAGATCTAAGGCCTCAGTCATAAATGCCACTATATATGGCTGTGAAATTGTCTGGCCCTCTCCAATTGGAAGAGGCCTATCATCATAGGCAGATTCCCTACTGTTTTCAGGTACAAAAAAATGTCGAGGCACCTTCCTCATAGCTTCAATAACCTGTGTATCTTTTATTCCCCTGGCTACTATCTGGTTAGTGATCATCTTCTCCCTAAGATCAGAAAATAGATTTTCTCGAGGTGAACTATTAGATATTGTGCAAAAAATGAGTAGCAAAAGAAAAGAAAAATATGTTATTTTAACCATGGTAATTTTCAGATAAAATTATATTATAGTATTTTATCAAATTTTTACATACTATTAAAGAAAGAGTTTTCTTTTCCATGAGCTATAATGCATATTTTCGCCTCTATGAAGAGCTGAATGATTATCTCCCTGCTAACAAGAGAAAAATGACCTTTGGTCTATTCCTAAAAGGTCCAACCACAATTAATGAGGCAATTTGCTCTCTAGGGGTGCCACCTGAAGAAGTTGATCTTGTTCTTGTCAACGGTGAATCAGTTCCCTTTGAGCACATTATAGCTGAGGGAGATAGAATCAGCATATACCCTATTTTTGAGTCCTTGGATATTAGTAATGTAACAAGGCTCAGAGATAAACCTTTAATTAAATTGGCTAAAGATTTAAAAAGTATACACCTTGAAAGGAGTTAAAAATGGCAAGAAAAAAGATTAATGAAACTACAAAGCAAAAGGTTATAAAGGCCCATGCAAGCGGACAATCCATGAGAAAGATAGCCAAAGAATTTGGAGTAGGTCTCTCAAGCGTACATAGAATAGTGAAAGAGAAAGACCTGCAAAAAGGTCAAAAAAAGATAACTAAAAAGAAGGACAATATAGAAAGAAAAAAGAGGATAGAAGAGCTTGAAAAAAGAATAGCTAAACTTGAAAATAAAATTTTTGACCTAGACTCCAAGAAAGGGTAATGGAGAAAAGATTAAAAGATCCAACTATCTTTATTCACGGACAAGAAAGCAGCAGCCAAGGAAATAAAGGAGTATTTTTTAGAGGCCTTTTTCCGGAGATGATTATCCCGGACTTTGTTGGTGATGTATCAACCAGGATGTCAAAACTGAACGAAATCCTGCTAGATAAAAGAGGGATAATTATGATAGGCTCTTCTTTAGGTGGGCTAATGGCTTCCCTTTATGCTTTCCAAAATCAAGATAGGGTGAAAAAACTTATCCTACTAGCCCCGGCTATTAACCTCCCTGACTTCAGCCCATATCTGTCGGAAAGACTCACACTTCATGTTTATATCTTTCATGGGAAAAATGACGAGATTATTCCTCTAAAGCCTATACAGGCAATTGCTGAAAAGGTTTTTCCTGATCTAACATTCACCTTGATGGACGATGACCACCGCCTATCCAAAACATTTACTTCAATTGACTGGCCCCGACTCATTGCCCCTTACTCCTCTAACTCCACATTCCAATAAATATAGTCCCTCCATGACTGGGGCGTATGCTTAAAATGTAATGTGATCTTTAAAATGGGCAACCATTTTGGTATGCTTGGTTTCTTAACCAAGGACATTGAAGCCTCTGAGGGAATCCTCCCCCCCTTCTTTCTGTTGCATTCAATGCAACAAGTAACAACATTTTTCCACTCTGTCTTGCCTCCCCTTGCCCTGGGTAAAATATGATCCCAGGTAAGCTCATCTGGAGCAAGTTTCTTGCCGCAGTACTGACACTTGTGATTATCCCGAATATAAATATTCTGTCTGCTAAATCTTACTGGCATTTTTGACCTTCTTACAAATCTTAAAAGCCGGACAACTGCTGGCAACTTAATTGCAAAACTGACTGAATGGATCTCCCTGGTATACTCTTCAATCACTTCAACCTTACCCAGTGTGAGCATAATAATTGCCTTCTTCCAGTTGATGACCTTAAGAGGCTCAAAAGTAATATTTAAAAGCAATACCTGTTCCATGCCAACAAACCCAAAGTGAGTTAAGGTGATAATAATTCCTAAATTCCTCAATCCCTCAATTTTAAGTAATCAATTCAACAATCTAATGAACCTGGTCGGGGCGAAAGGATTTGAACCTTCGACCCCCTGCTCCCAAAGCAGGTGCGCTACCAGACTGCGCCACGCCCCGAATACTTTAACTCTAATACCTTATTTCCCTTCAAAAAATCAAGAAAATTATGAAATTGTTTAATTGGTTTGGTTGGTTTAAAATATTGAACCAATAAAGCTGCTTATTATTTAAAATATCTTTTTGTTGACTTTGTAAAGATTAGATAATATTTATTCTATCAAAAATAAGAGAGTAATGAGCAATGTTAGATATTCAAAATCAAAAAGATGATCGCAATATTGATATAGACAAGGTTGGAATAAAGGACATCAGGTATCCAATAACGGTTCGGGACAAAGAAATAAAAACCCAACAGACTATAGCCCTGATTAACATGTACGTTAACCTTCCCAAGGACTATAAAGGCACACATATGAGCCGGCTTATCGAGATTCTGAATGAACACAATAGAAGTATCTCTATTCAGAATTTCTCAGATATTCTTTCAACCATGAAAAAAAGGCTCGATGCTGAAAGTGCACACATAGAAATCTCCTTTCCATACTTTATCATGAAGAGCTCCCCTGTCACACATAGCCAAGGCCTGATGGAATACCAGTGCACATTTAAAGGCAATCTGAATAAAGTGAAAGACCTAGTGGTTATAATAAATGTGCCAATTACTACCCTCTGTCCATGCTCAAAAGAGATAAGCGATGTCGGCGCCCATAACCAGAGGGGAGAGGTCAGATTGCAGGTTAGATTTAAAAAGTTTATATGGATAGAGGATCTCATTAAATTAGTAGAGGAGACTGCCTCCAGCGATGTCTATTCTGTGTTAAAAAGAGAGGATGAGAAATACGTAACCGAAAAGGCATATAACAATCCTAAATTCGTAGAGGATATTGTCAGGGATATAGCCAAAAAACTTGAGCATGATCCAAATATAACATGGTTTGCAGTTGAGTCAGAAAATTATGAATCCATTCACAATCACAATGCATACGCATACATAGAAAGGAATAAAAATAAATTATAGAATGAAATAAATCATGTCTGATGAGTTAAAAAAGATGTATAAAACGGTGATGGATGACCACTTTCCTCCTCAGATTACAATAAGTTTTGGAGATCAAAAACTCATTTACCGTAAAAGGGTTTGGAAAATAGCTGACGAGAGTTCAGGGGAGTTGATCGAGAAAGGCCTCAGGTATGGAGAAAATCCGGGCCAAGAGGCAGCAATTTATGAGCTGATAAACGGAAACCTTATACTTAGTGAATGTCAATTTATTGAACCAGGAAAAGGGCTGGTTTCAGCCATAGCTGAAGAACAATTGATCCAGAGTGGAAAACATCCAGGAAAAATCAATCTAACAGATATAGACAATGCCTTAAATATATTAAAATACCTTTTCTCAAAACCGGCTGTGGTAATTGTTAAGCATAATAACCCTTGTGGGGCTGCCTATGGATCAAGCCTTGCCGATGCCTATCAAAAGGCAAACATGGCAGATAGAATCGCAGCATTTGGTGGTTGTGCAGTCTTCAATAGGCCCATTGATAAAGAGACAGCCCAATTAATTAGTGATAATTATCTCGAGGTTGTGGTCGCACCCGAGTTTGAAGATAAAACTATATCTATTATTAAGAAAAGTTCAAATCTCAGGATTATTAAGATCAGCAGGATCGATAGATTAGCCGAATATACAGAGAAACGTTTCGTTGATTTTAAAAGCCTCATTGACGGGGGAATAATCCTACAGCAATCACCTATAAATAAGATAAAATCACCAGATGATTTTGAACTGGCATCTATTGAATATAAAGGAAAATTATACAAAATTGCCAGGAAGCCTACCAAAGAGGAATATGCTGATATGCTCTTTGGATGGCAGGTGGAACAGGGTATTACTTCCAACTCAGTTATCTATGTTAAGGAGGGGGTAACAGTTGGCATTGGCACAGGAGAGCAAGATAGGGTAGGTGTGGCAGAGATAGCTATTTACAAAGCCTATACTAAGCATGCGGATTCCCTTTGTTTCACCAAATTCGGTATCCCTTACAAAGAACTGGAAGCTGAGATAAATAAAGGAAAAAAAGATGCTGCATTAAAGGAAGAGATAGATAAGGCAACTACTTTAGAGCATGGCGGTCTCATAGACTCAACCATGGTATCTGATGCATTTTTTCCTTTTAGAGACGGAGTAGACGTGGCTATAAAGGAGGGAATAAGGGCCATTGTTCATCCAGGGGGATCGTTGAGGGATTTCGAATCAATTGAGGCATGTAACGAGGCCAATCCTCAAGTGACCATGGTATTTACCGGCCAGAGAGCATTTAAACATTAACCTTAATGTTCTCAAAAAATTAATTTGTGAAATGTAGGTATAAATCCTAAGCCTTTTTAGGATTTACAATCATTGAACTAAAGGGAAGATCAACTCTCATAAAATCGGATAATTGACAGGAATGAGTCAGCCTCGAGGCTTGCCCCTCCAATCAATGCGCCATCAATATCTGGCTGCAACATGAGTTCTTTAATATTATCGGGCTTTACACTTCCACCATAAAGTATCCTAATGGTTTCCCCTGTATTGTGGTCAAAATTTTCTATAAGCCACCTTCGTATAAAAAGATGTACCTTCTGTGCCACCTCAGGGGTGGCTGTTTTACCTGTCCCTATGGCCCAAACAGGTTCATAGGCAAGAATTATGCTTTGTGGTAAGTTTCTTTTTTTGCAATTAGTCTTGAGTGATTTATTTAACTGGGTTCTAATAATATCAAATGTCTTTTTATCCTCTCTCTCTTTTAATGTCTCGCCAATGCATACAATGGGTATCAATCCTGTCTCAATTGCTGCATCTACCTTTGAATTAACAATATCACTGGTTTCAAAAAAGAGTGCCCGCCTCTCTGAGTGCCCAAGGATTACATGGCTACAACCTGCCTCCTTGAGCATCAAGGGAGAAATCTCACCTGTAAAGGCTCCCTTTGACTCCCAATGCATATTCTGCCCTGCAATAAGAATATCCGTTCCGGCCAATAATTCATTTGCCAATTGCAGGGTAGTAAAGGGAGGTGCAACAAGTACATCAACCTTATTAAAATCTATTTTAGCACTCCTAACTCCATTAAGGAGGCCCCTTGCCTCATCAAGGGAGAGATTCATCTTCCAGTTAGCTGCCATTAAAGGTTTTCTGTTTTTCATTTAATTAGGCCACAGATTTTCGCTGATTTTCGCTGATAAAACATATTTTATATTATATAATAAAACGTTAATAATCTGCGTGTGTCTGCGGTAAAAAAGGAAATTCCTAAGCTATAGACTTATTACTCTAAACTTTTGGCAATATATACAGCAAGATCTACCAGCCTGTTTGCATATCCAAACTCATTATCATACCATGCAAGTATTTTTACCATATCTTCCCCAATAGACATTGTTGATAGTGCATCCACAGCGGTAGAGGCAGTAATACCATTGAAATCAATAGAAACAAGGGGCTCGTTAGAATATTCAATGATACCCTTCATGCTGCCCTGAGAAGCCTCTTCAAAGGCCTTGTTAACCTCTTGAGCAGATGCAGGTCTGCTAAGCTGGACCACGAGATCAGTTAAAGAGACATTGGGGGTAGGAACCCTTAGTGCCATCCCGTTCATCTTACCGGCCAGTTCAGGAATAACCAGAGAAACTGCCTTTGCCGCTCCTGTGGTTGTAGGAATCATAGAAACAGCTGCTGCTCTGGCCCTCCTAAGATCCTTGTGGGGAAAATCGAGAAGCCTCTGATCTGTAGTGTAAGAATGTATTGTTGTCATAAGGCCTTTTTTAATACCAAACTTGTCTAATAAAACTTTACAGATCGGGGCCAGGCTGTTTGTTGTACAAGATGCATTTGAAATGATATGGTGATTCGTTGGATCGTACTGTTCATGATTGACTCCAATTACCAGGGTAATATCAGGATCCGGGGCTGGAGCTGAAATGATTACCTTTTTTGCCCCAGCATCCAAATGCTTAGAGGCCTGGGATCTATCTCTGAAAAGCCCGGTAGACTCAAAAACAATATCCACGCCGAGATCCTTCCAAGGAAGGTTACCAGGGTCTTTTTCCGAGATAACTCTTATACTCTTTCCGTTAAATATAATATTATTCTCGTCTACTTTAATGTCAGCCTTGAGTATCCCATGCACTGAATCATATTTAAGAAGATGGGCAAGGGTATTGGGATCTGTAAGGTCATTTAGTGCTAAAAATTCAATGTCATCTCTTTTGTATGCTGCCCTAAGTACCATTCTACCTATACGCCCAAAACCATTAATCCCTACCTTTACTGCCATACTTACCTCCTTTTAGTATGCAGAATAAACAATATGCATTATTTCTGCTCACTCCTTACTGCATATTGCCTACTTTATTTCTCTTGTGTGGGTTCAAGTAATTCGCTCGCCAGAGAAATACTTCTTTGTCCTGCGCTCTTTGCTATATCTGCTACTTCTGCAAGACTCTTCCTCTCCCTATTATGGGCAATAGCTATTACCATGGGTAAATTTACACCTGTTACTACTTCTGCTGTGTCTTTCTGAAGAAAAGACAGGGCTAGATTTGATGGTGTCCCTCCAAACATGTCTACCAGAATTAGAACACCATCTCCTTGTTCCAGAGACTCTAATTTTTTTTTGATCATATTTCTTAATTTCTTGCTGTCCTTTGATGTCTCAATAGAAATACACTCCGCTGCCTTGACAGAGCCTACGATAAATCTGGTTGCCTCAAGGAGTTCTTTCGCCAACCGAGAATGAGTTATTATAAGTAAACCAATCATTACAAAAATTAAAGTTCCTCATCCATATCTATTATAATCTTATAAATCTCTTCCCTTGATTTTGCGCCCATCAATCGCTGCCTAAAATTACCATTTTTTAACATCCTTGATATCCTGGCAAGGGCCGTCAGATGCATACCAGCTGAATTCTCAGGTGCAAGCAAAAGAAAGAAAAGATATGCAGGTTGTTCATCTATGGAATCAAAGTCCAGGCCATTAATGCTTCTACCAAAAGATATTAAAAGATTACTCAACTCCGCTAATTTTCCATGAGGCAAAGCAATTCCATCACCTATACCTGTACTGCCCAGTCTTTCTCTTTCTAAGAGAACCTGGAGCAGAGACCTTTTGTTTAGGGATGGATTTTGTTCAATGATAATCTGTGAAAGCTCTTCCAGAGCCCCCTTTTTATCATAAGCCTTCAGATTAGAAATAATAAACTGCGGTTTAAATATTTCTGAAAGTTTCATCTCTTTATCCTTGACAATAGCTATTTAGTAGAAGTTTCAATAAGGCCTAAATTTCCATCTTTTCGTTTGTAAATAATGTTAATGCTATTAGATTTAGAATTAGTAAATACAAGAAAATTTCTTTTTGACATATCCATTTGCATTGCTGCCTCATCTATATCCATAGGCTTAATATCCACTCTCTCGGTCTTTATTATCTCAGGCTCTGATTCAGCTTGCCTTTCTTGGGTTTCTATGTCACCAACCGAGAAATCACTACTTTTAATATTCTCCAACCTGTATTCCTTTTTTCGAGACATTAACCTTCTGAGCTGCTCTTCTATCTTATCCATCACCTGATCAATAGACAAATACATATCACCACTCTCATCCACAGCCTTAATTTTGTTTCCATCAATAGATATAGTCATATCAGCAATGTGTCGAAATTTTTCTACCTTAAGAACAATATGGGCCTCAACAGGGGAATCAAAATATTTCTTTACCTTATAAACCTTTTCTTCAACATATGACCTCAATTCTGTTGATGGTTCCATATGCCTAAAAGTAAAAGATATCTCCATCCTGCCCTCCTCAAAGAAAAAGGATAATTAACAAAAAAATAATGCAAAGTCAAACTTCAATCTTGACTGGTATAAATCAAGATCTTAAAATTTATGCCATAATGATTACATGCTTTGCCTGTTTGAAGTAGAGCTTAGCTATTTAAAAGCTTAAAATAAATCAGCAAGCCTAACTGTAAGTATTCTTTCTTTGATTTGATGGAAGAATTCCGAGCATCTCCCTATATTTAGCCACGGTTCTGCGTGCAATATCTATATTCGATCGCTCTAAAATACGAGCTATTTCTTGGTCGCTAAAAGGCTTAGACTTATTTTCCTCCCTTATTATCTTCTTAAGCATCTCCTTAACACTCAAAGAGCCTATTTTATCCACTCCATCAACTGATTGAACAGTGCTGTTTAAAAAATATTTTAGCACTAAAATCCCAAATGGGGTGTACATATATTTGTTATTCATGACTCTGCTTACAGTGGATTCATGCATATTTATATCTTCTGACACATCTCTCAAAATCATTGGCCTCAAATGTGAAGGACCAAATTCAAAGAAGTCCCTCTGGAACTTAAGAATGCTCTCAGATACCTTATAGATCGTTCTCTGCCTTTGATGGATGCTCTTGATTAGCCAAGAAGCGCTCCTAAGTTTATCCCGAATATATTCTCTTGTATCCCTGGATATATCATCTTTCATTGCAAGGGCCTCTTTATAAAAAGAACTGATTCTTAATTTTGGAAGACCATCCTCATTTAACACAATAAGAAACTCATCCCCTACTTTATAGACATAAACATCAGGGATTACATATATAGTCTCCTCATCGTTATAGAAACGACCTGGTTTAGGATCTAAAGAGGCTATACAAGAAACAGCATTTAAAACCTCTTCTATAGAAACATTCAGGCTTTTAGCAATCTGATTGTATCTTTTTCTCTCCAGTTGCTTCATATGATTAATCAAGATCTTTTCGGCAATACTCCCACCTAGGCCCTGAAAACGGAGCTGAATCAAGAGACACTCCCTATTATCTCTTGCCCCGACACCAACAGGGTCAAACTCTTGGATTATATCCAATATCTTCAATACTTCCTTTTTTGATCTATGGGTGAACTTGATAATATTATCAATTGAGGTCTTAAGATATCCATTGGAGTCTATATTACCAATAATGTATCTCCCAACCTCTCTTTGTACTTCATCAAGATCGGTAACCTGTAATTGCCACATAAGATGGGAGTAAAGGTTTGTTTTAGGAGAAATCAAATTTTCAAAGGACGGTCTATCTTCTGAACTTTCCTGGGACGAGGTTGCCCATGCTGTATTATATTCTGAGATGTAAGCCTCCCAATCAATATCTTCCCTTATTGTCTCCTTAATGGTTACCTCTGGTAGGGGGGGATCGTTGTCTTTAATAGATTCCTCTTCCTTTTCCTCTTCCTGCAATTTTTCTTCCACATCATCGCCAGAAACCTCCTCCAACAATGGATTGATCTCCATTTCTTGATTTATTGTCTGGCAGAGTTCCAGCCTGGAGAGCTGTAACAGTTTGATGGCCTGTTGCAACTGGGGAGTCATTATGAGCCGCTGGCTCATCTTGATTGATTGTTTAAGTTCAAGTGCCATAATATATAGAAGAATTAATTGGGCCGCAGATTTTCGCTGATAAAAGATATTTTATAAAATATTTATTAATCTTTACAATCTGCGCGCATCTGCGGCAATAAAGGAAATTCATAAACTATAAATCTACAAATTAAAACCTTCTCCTAAATAAACAGACCTAACGACCTCGCTAGTAGTTATCTTTTCAGGCACACCGGATTCGATGATCTCTCCTTTATTAATAATGTAAGCAAGATCACAGACATCCAATGTTTCCCTAACATTATGGTCTGATATCAATATTCCCAGATTTCTTTCCTTAAGGCCTCTAACAATTTGCTTAATATCATTAATAGCCATAGGATCAATGCCTGCAAATGGCTCATCAAGTAAAATATATTTGGGATTAGTAATCATGGCCCTTGTAATTTCCAATCTTCTCCTCTCACCGCCAGAAAGAGAATAGGCCTTTTGTTTGGCCAAATGTCCTATGTCCAGCTCAGATAAAAGAGACTGGAGAAATGTCTGTCTTTCCTGAACTGGTATATCTATAACCTCCATAATAGCTAAAAGGTTTTCCTCCACGGTAAGTTTTCTGAACACAGATGGTTCCTGAGAGAGATAATTAACCCCCTGCCGAGCTCTTATATACATCGGTTCATGGGTAATATCTTTCCCATCTAAAAATATCTGACCTTCCTTAACCCTAATCAAGCCAACTATCATATAAAAAGTAGTGGTTTTACCTGCACCATTTGGTCCGAGAAGTCCAATAATCTGCCCTTTGTTAACTGCTAAATTAACCTTATTTACAACAGCCCTCTTCCCATAGAACTTAACAAGATTCTTTACCTTTAAAGAGCCTCTGCTATTCTTTTCTTTCATTATTTCCCTTTCCCCCCTTAGGAAATATAGTGGCCTTGACCCTTTTCTTTTCACCCCCTTCAACTATACTCCGATTTTCATTTAAAAATATAATTATCCGCTGCCCTTCTACAAAATCCGGACCTTGCTGGATAAAGGGATTTTCTGTAAGCACAACCTTCTCCTCATTCTGATAAAAAACTGCCTTTCCTGCTCGGGCCATACCACCATCAGAGCGATTAATAATAACATCCCCTAAGGCAATAATCTTATCTATCCTGCTGGATTCTACATTGGATTTTTTCTCTGTAGGGCTACCAAGATAGTATACAAGCATCTTTTGGCACTCTATCACCATGTCCTCTGTTTTGGCCCGCACCTTACCTTCAAATACAATTAATTTTTTTTCCTGATCAAGCTCAAGGGTGTTTGAGTAGACAATAATGGGGTTTTTTTCGGAAATATTGTTGGATTTCTTGCCTTCCTGAGAAAAGGAATTTAATTGAGGGAACAGGAAAAAAACAAGGGAAATGATTATGTTGAAAGAAAAAATGGAAAGCATTATTCTCATTAAAATAAACCCTCACCCAAAAAGGTTGTACAAACATTTTTTTTTACTATAAATTTCCTCTTAGTGAGATCAATATAAAGACCGTCTCCCTTGATCCTAAAGAAAGGACCAATTACTCTTATAGCCTCATCAGTTTCCACTTTATTGTCTTTCTGTCTATAGATTAAAAGG
>Ga0209991_10000801_pt1 | contig 14058 bp, 14 predicted proteins | sample ChitaG_FD_183167 | JGI IMG/M metagenome (GOLD analysis project Ga0209991, IMG submission 183167) | Deep subsurface microbial communities from South Pacific Ocean to uncover new lineages of life (NeLLi) - Chile_00310 metaG (SPAdes)... | ecosystem: Environmental > Aquatic > Marine > Oceanic >...
GGCCATCGTAGTATTCGAACCCTGCCCCATATCCTGAGATCCAATATAGAGGTCAACCTTTCCATCAATATTTATCTGAATCACAGCTGAGGAAAAGGCATAGGGTGTATCAAACCAGTTGAAGATTCCCCCTGACATGAAACCATAAGCAGCAATGCCTATACCTCGATTGGGAGGGAGTTTTTTCCGGGATTTAATCCACTTTTCTACCTTATCGAGACACTGGCTGAGGCCGCAACTCTGAATTGTTGCCTGTCCGGGGACTTCGTAACCAGGGTACATGGCATTCTTCCTCCTGATCTTTATGGGATCGATCCCCAGGTCATTCGCTATTAGGTCAATCTGAGTTTCCGCACAAAAGGTTGCCTGGGGAGCTCCAAAACCCCGCATTGCTGAAGTAGGCGCCGTATTTGTGTAAACCCGGTATCCATCATACCGATAACTCGGCCAGACATAGGGGAACGCCTGGAAAAATCCTGTAAGATAGAGGGCCGTGGCTCCCATGGAGGTATAAGCACCTCCTTCGGTAAATACCCGGCCTTCTTTTGCAATAAAAGTACCATCTTTCTTAACACCTGTCCTCAGATAATAGAACATTGGAGTTCGGCGTTTAGTCGCCATAAACTCTTCCTCGCGTGTAAGCGTGATTTTTACTGGTTTAAAAAGCTTCATGGACAGAAGCGAACTGCAGAACTGAGCCGAATCCAGTTCAAACTTGCTTCCAAAACCTCCTCCTGTATACCGCGAAATTACCCTGACATCATTCTCTCTCATCCCAAGAATCCAGGACAACAAAACCTGAATATAGTAGTGGGACTGGGTTGACGTCCACACGGTTAATTTTTTGTCATGTGTAAAACTAGCCACTGCATTATGAGTCTCCATACATACATGGTGCTGCGATGAACACCTGAACCAATCTTCACGAATATAGTCTGCTTTTTTAAATCCTTCGTCCACATCACCCCACTCAATATGGCGCGTTACATTTATATTCCGCTCAGCATGTTCGTGGAGCTGTGGAGCTCCTTCCTTAATAGCCTCGAGAGGCTCAAACACGGCTTGCAAAGGTTCATACTTAACTTCAATCAAATCCAGAGCTTCTTCAGCCGTATCTTCATCAACAGCAGCCACGGCTGCCACGGGCTCTCCAATGTAGCGGACTCTGCTTCTCGCAAGGATTTCCTCATCGCAGAGTTCCTTAAAACGCCTCCAAATTCCCTGTTTTTTTCCGAGTGTATCTTTACCGGTAACAACTGCTTTCACTCCGGTTAAGCCTTCAGCTTTTTTTGTGTTTATCTTGAGGATCTTTGCATGGGGATAGGGGCTTCTCAAGATCTTACCATACAGCATATGGGGCAGCTTGATATCAAAGGCATACTCCGCCCTACCGGTTACTTTTGCAATTCCATCAATGTTATGGATGGGAGTATTTATAACGGTGTACTTCTTCATCACCCTTCCTCCTTGTACTTACCTTCAGCCACTGCTTTTATAGCTCTGATAATGCTGTTATAACCGGTACAGCGACAGATATTGCCATGTATAGCTTCTCTTATTTGTTTCTTCGTCGGATTCTTGTTTTTTTCCATCAATGCTGTTGCTGAAATCAACATTCCCGATGTACAGAAGCCGCATTGATAGGCGCCGTGATCCAGAAATGACCTCTGGATTGGACTAAGTTTTCCTCCTTCTGCCAGCCCTTCCACGGTAGTCACCTCAGTGCCGTCAGCCTGCATCGCCAAAATCGAACATGACTTAACTGGAACACCATTAAGCAGCACCGTGCACACACAACACGCTCCAGTGTTGCATCCCCTTTTTGTGCCCGTAAGCTCCAGTTCATCTCTCAACACTTCAACCAGCAGTCTCTTGGGCTTAACGTAGAGTTCGTGGGTTTCGTTGTTGACTGTTATTCGTAACAATTGCTTTTCCATATTCAGAGATCTCCTTATCGGGCTTGAGTTTTGGCTTGTTCCCATGCCTTCCGCACCATTCTTTTTGTAAGAGCTTCGACTAAATATCTTCTATATTCCTCAGTAGCATGAATGTCGGCAACAGGATCAGCCTCTTTAGAAGCTTTTTTTCCGATTTTTTCCAGCAAGCCATTATTTAGCTTCTGCCCTATTAACAACTTCTCTGCTTTTTTTGCCCGGATAGGGATTGAGGCAGCTGCTCCGAGAACAATCCGTACATCTCTGCAGCTGGAACCTTTTTCGTCCAAAGTTATTGAGGCAGCAACAGATACAATGCCCTGGTCATTCTTGATGATATTAAACTTCTCATATACTGTGGCTGTTTTTGGAGGGACAACTGGCAGCTGCACTTCAAGCAGAAGTTCACCGTCCTCAAGTACTGTCTCAAAGTAGTCAATAAAGAACTCTTCTAACGGAATGGTCCGTTCTCTTTCTTTGTTGGCCATTTTCACCGCTGCATTTAAGGCAATAAATACTGGTCCAGGATCGCCTGCAGGATCTGCATGAGCAAGGTTTCCGCCAATAGTACCCCAGTTTCTGGTTTGATTAGAAGCCAAATTCTTTTCCATATCAATCAAAACAGAGTAATGCTTCTTGATTATCGATGATTTTTCTATCTCACTGTGGGTAGTGGCAGCACCAATCTTTAACCCTATTTTTGGTTTGAAGTTGATATAACTAAGCTCTTCAATGCTCTTGATATCGATGAGATTTGCCGGTGCAACCAATCCCTGGCGCATCAGAATAAGCAGCGATTGCCCGCCACAAATGATCTTGTTGTTTTCCTTAAACTCTTTAAGTAAATCAAGAGTTTCCTTTACAGTCTTTGCTTTTGAATAAACAAAATCCCGTATCATTTCCCTTTCCTTTCTGCAAATTCATTGAGGATTAACCACGTTGGACTTTGGGGAAGCTTTGAAGGCATTTTAAAAGGTTTGTTGATTCTGCTGCTCCACGATTTCTGTTCAGCTTCTTCTTCCGGATTCCCTAAATATCCTCGATACTTGGTGTAAAAACATAGATAATAATGCCTCCCTCTATACTGGGGACATTCCCGGCACAATTCTTTTGAAAAGGGGCATAACATCTCTGTTTTTGCCATATGTTTTCCTCCCCGAAGAACAAAACTTCATATACAAAATAGCACAAATAAAATAACCACTATCGGTTGCCAACAATAATCAAAAAAAGATGCTCCTGTCAAGAAAAATTCTTTATTCTCTAGGCCTGGATTAACAATTTGACAAGAATTGATCACATAATTCAGGAGTGTTTTATACATCGAATGGCGGATGATATTCCCTTCCCTGAGGAAGCACCGGATCTCATATTGACAGGAAATGTTTAGCACCACATCGGCAAAAGACCTGAAAAATGAAGTTTTACCTCCGGATATTCTGCCAGTTATTATTTTAAGCGGTTCGGATTATGAAATGGGCTTCCAGTATGGCCGGCAAGCCGGTAATTATATTGAAGTAAATATGGAAGCAGCCTGGGCAGATGCTCTTGAAACATTCAGCAGGGAAGAAGTCATTCGCACATTAAAAGCAAATCAACATTATATCCAAAAATTTACACCGGAGTGTATCGATATCATGAAGGGGATAGCCAAGAGATATAGATAATAATTATGGACTATCCTGGTCCTGTTCCCTGACTCATTTGATTCGTTTTTCGGATAGTGCATTTCAGGCCAGAGACATGCTTCTACCCTGGCTGCCGATCCTTATCAGGGCAACAAAATGCTCAACAAAGCACTTTTAGCTAACAGCAGTAGCCAACTTTTTTTGTTTGCAAAATCGGCAACATACTTTTCACGCAGTCAGGCACACGCTGTGCAGGTTTATGAAGCACTGGTTCCTGCTCCCACCAGCCCTTCGGATTTGGGATTAAAACCATTCGGCGGAGATTGGGCAGAATGGGAAACTGAAGTTGGTAAAGCTCACAAATAACGCTGATGTTTTCCGTGTATGTCCATTTATCCTTATGGGTGACAATTAAATCAACATGAAAATTCTTATCCCTCATTGCATATTTCTCGTTGATCAGTGCTTTTCTCCTCCTAATTAAACATTCTCAGCCATTCATCCTCAATCTCATTATAAGGTACAGGGAGGTCTGTTCCCTTTTCCTTTATTTTTTCGGAAAGAAGATTAGATGGACATCCCGTATGTAGGGGACGAGGGATAGCTTCTCTCATTCTTCTGTATATGGATGAAAAATTTTCTTCCATGATGCTGCCGAAGGAAATGGGCAAAAAGACACAAGGCTGGACATGGCCCAAGCTGTTAATGTAAAGAAGTGAAAGTCCACCCATCATGCATCCCAGACGTTCCGGAGCTTCTGAATAAGCCTCATAGACGATCAGAGGATAATCCCTGTATTTTTTGCCATGGTTGGCTTCAAGGTAGAGTTCGGTGGTGAGTTTCCGGTCGTCCTCCGTGAAGAGATCATTCACATGTTCTGCGTAATAACCTCCACAAGGTTTCGGCTCGAGCCATCGTACAATTCCCACACCTAAATTTCTGGAAAGCTCAAAATATCTCTGTATTCCCCCTGAACGGGCCATATCTTTCGTCAGACAGGTATTCAGATATGTAAATATTCCTGCCTGATTAAAATGTGAGACAGCCTGAACCGCTTCTTGAAAAGCTCCTTCGTAACCGCGCAATGCATCGTGTCGAGTTGAATCGGCATCATCCAGACCAATCCCCGCTCCGCAAAGCCCTGATTTCCAGAGAGCCATGGCCCTTTCTGAAGTAACCTCGTGTCCTGATGTGTGTACGTGGAACTCGGATAAGTCTTTATCGGCAGAATTCAGAAGTCCGAGCATTTCATCGTACCTGAGCATTGGCTCTCCGCCGGAGAAAATTATGTGGCTTGTTCCCAACTCCTGAAGTTCTGAGATAACATGCTTCCAGCGATTGACAGGGACATATTCCTCATTACTCAAGTTAAAGTATTCATAACAATGTTGGCACTTGTAGGTGCACTTTCTGGATATCCCCAGAATAGCCGTGTCTATATGGGATTTTTTCGGAGTTCCGGCTGCGGTGATGTTTAAACCTCCATTCGCAACCATACTGTCGAACGGTTTTGAGGGCCACCGTGGAACTGTCAGAGAAAAGTAGTGATGCCGGCCGAATTTGACGACTTTGCAGAATTTAAGGTCCCTTAAAGTCTGTTGAGTCTTGATCAGACCGCCTTGAGAAGGACTCAACAGAAACAGAGGGTATTTATTCCTGTTCAGGAGATACTTCCCCATCGCCAACCTGAATTTTAATCTTATGGGGATGGCAGAAAAACCACTGTAAAATTTGGGCCTTGGGTGGGGCGTTGCCTTTCTCATTAACGTAGGATCTTTTCCAGCCTCTCCTTTTTCCACTTCAGATATTCCTGAAATCCATACTGGATGGCAAAACCGGGCTCAGTCAGAAAACGGGATAGAATATCATTCCGGGGTTCCCCAGTAGCGTTGAGATGAATATCATAATACCCACTGGCCTTCAGTATGACCGACCGCTTCATGTTAGAGTTTAATTGCGGAGCTTTGAAGGTGAGATCGGCATAATCTCCAATATTAGGCATAATGTGGTATTTTTTATCATTCTGTGTGAGGATTTCAGTGATGTCTTCACCCCTGTGATCCTCGGCATGGACAGGTTCCAGTTCCAAAGTCGATACAGGTAAATCATCCGTATAATCGACAGCGATATAATTCATCATCCAGAAAGCTGCTGGAGGAGTGAGCTTGATTTTGAGCGTGTTTCCGGGAACATCCCTGACGTCCAGCGTGTAAGCCTTGTCCTCCGAGACAAAAGGACCTCCTCCAACGATTGTCCCCTTTGACCTCCATCCCTGATCAGTTTCTACTCGGATCTGGAGACGGTAGAGTTCTTCTTTTTCATTCCAGGCCATGACAGTTTGATAGGAAAGGCCCTGGCTGTTCATTTTGGCATAGCATTCCTGCACTTTGTTTCCGTAAAGCTCCAAATATCTTTTGACCATCTGAGAGGCCCAGAGGGTGTTGCAGCCGTTGAAGAGAAGCTTCGCCTGTTCTGCGCCTTCGGGTTTGGGGAATTCAAAGATGAGCTCTTCCTTCAAGCTTTCTTTTTTCGCAGGGTCTTTGTCTTCGCTTCGGGTCTGCCAGAATATCCAATCATTATCGGAAAAATAGGGCATAAGATTCCGGCCTGTGCTGTCATAGGCTCGATTCGGAGAGATCGGCCGGGAAAAGGTGTGAATCTGGCCGGATTCATCGGGAACCACCTGGACTCCTCGTGGATGGTCGATAACCACTAATCTCAACTCATCCGTGTACTGAGTTTCTTCGACCTCATTGGTGATTCTGAGCCTGTATTGGCCGTCAACTTCCTTGATGTATTGAAGACCGCACCATTCTGTCCTCTTCAGTCCTTCGCAGGTTGCGCCCCCGTAAGGTTCGGCATCAAAGACATAGTTTTCACCGTCAAAAGAATAGATAAAGGGGCAGGATTCTTTAAGCAAAGCGATTAAAAGCAATCCTCCCAGCCCTATACCTGCAATGGCTCCAATTGTCGCCAGAAATGATGCTCCAGCGTCGACTTTTTTGATCAACACTAATTCCACATCCTGAATTGGGATAGAAGTTGTTCTTCCCCGACTCGCAATAATAATTTTTAAGGGAGTTTCAGAAACAACAATAGGATTGAGAAAGGCTTGTCCATCCTTTGTCCTGAGTTCTTTAATTTTTCCTGCTTTGGGGATCCTCTTTTCTATTTGAGATTTTCTTATCTCTATTGTGGCCCCGCCGACAATGAAGTTTTTTTCAATTCTACCGGGGTTTTTTTCAGGAAATTTGATTTCCTCCCCTGATTTTTTAAACACGGCAATGATTTTTACTTTTTGATCTTTCTGACTCGCGATGGTTTCAATTTTTTCCTTTTTGGTCGTGTGAATAGCACAGGAAAAAGTGAAAATGAGGAAAGAGAATAATGTGAATGAAGCGATGATTTTTTTACTCATGATATTCCCCTTTTTTATTCAAAGACACAGTATTGATTTGAAATAGATTTGTCAAGGCTATCAGAAAGTGGAACATGATAAGGATTTAAAAATGCAGGCCCAGGTTGAACCCAATACTCCCGTTTCCCAAACGGATTTTCTTCGCCGGCAGGTTCATACGGGGAAATTCCGGCACCTTCTCTGTGGGAGACACGATATAATCGGCGCTTAATCCCATTGACAAAGAGTTGTTCAAGTAGAATCTCAGTTCTGAAAATAGAACACCGCAAAAAAATATTTTATTGATTGTGTGTTCTTCCGGGATTTCCAAATAGTCTGGATATTTAGACCAACGATAATTTGTGTCGAGCTTGAATTCCGTTTTCATTAAACCCAATCCAAATCCTGTGACTATTGAAATCCGTCTGGAAGAAGAAGGAAGCAAGGATTTATAGATACCGATGGCATAGTACCCTTTTGTGTCGAGCTGGAAATTCACCCAGTATGATTCTGGGGAGGTGTACTTCCATCCGTTTATAGATGGTTCCCCCAGAAAGTAAGCCGCCGCTCCAACTTCAATCCGCGGGGAAATTGAGACGGTCAACTGTAACTTCCTGAGAAGATTCAAAGAGCTGACCATATCTCCCATCCCAAGATAAAATCCGTCAGTTTCCAGAAGATCCTCGTAGTAATCTTTTGCTGTGGTCATTACCTGCCCCCCTGCAACCGAGATGTGGACTCTTTTTTGCCGAAAATCGATACCCAAGATATAGCGTCGCATCTTTTCCCACTGAGACTGTCTATTTTTGAGATTTCCTGCAAATTCAAACTCAACCATGTCCTTTTCAAATAAACCTCCTGCCAGATAACCGATACCCACTCCAGCACCAGCAATAATAGCGTTCCATAGGATCAATCCAAGTACACTATAGTCTTTTGCCATAAACGCTGTAGGCTGATGCCTCGCGCGATATTGTACAAGGTTTCCAAGATATGTTCCAAACAACATCCCCGAAAGAGCATAAGAATTTTTTTCTTTTTGTCTCTCAATAACCACTTTCTTTATCTCGGCCGAAGGTATCCTTTCGTCCTGTCCTTCTCTTTTTATGATAAGCGTCTTGCTGTCAATGCCGACCAGCGCTCCTGAGACAATGACGCCTCCGGAAAGCTCAATAACCACTTGGTTGAAAAGGAATTTTACAGGGATTTCGGCGGATGATTGTAAAACCTGATCTTTACTTTCCTTTCCCATTACCCCTCCTGGAGCAATGAGCAGAACAATAATTACGACAGATGTAATCTCTTTTTTCATGTCAGTCCCCCTTTTTGAAGTATCTCCGTAAACTCGATCCTAAAGGCGTTATACATGTTTTCCTTTTATAAGATAACCTCCTCATTCGAAAAAGTTGTCAAGAATTTGTTAAGATTTTGTTAAAAGTGTGTCAAATCTGCCAATTTAACCACTTGACAAATTTTAGGTGAATTTCTATAAATAGATTATCCAAAGAAGATAAGGGAGTATCGATTGAAAGTTTTATATATTTTCAAATCATCAGATTCTTCAACCATCCTTGAAAAGATGATCATTCCCCAACTGGAAAAAGAAACTCATGGGGCGGAGGTAGTTGGATTGTTCTTCTTTGCCGACAATGTTTACTTTTTTCTCCCTGAAAATCCGATCGGAGAAAAGCTTTCCAGACTTTCTGTAAAACTCAAGTTTTTCGTACTCTGCTGTGATTACTGCTGTGAGCAGCGGGGAATATCCGGCCGACTTTATCCAGGAATAGAGGAGGGATGTTTCCCCGATGTGTACAAGCTTGCTGAAGAAAAGGGAGCACAGCAGGTGATCACATTATAGGAAGGATGATTGAGGCCCTGCGACCATGAAAAAAAAAGAATCTTGCTCTGTCTGCATAAGAGAGTGTCCCTTGGGAGAGAGCTTTTGTGGTCGAAGGGATAATCGAGGTCTTCTCAAGCATCCCAGTCGACTTTGTGCGGTGTTGGTGGATTCTCTTTTTGATAAACCCGTGATTCATTTCAAAGAGAACATAAAAGTCCTGTCCATCGGCTCATGGGGATGCAACCTCAGATGTCTGGGATGTCAGAATGACGCGCTCTCCTGGACAACATCGGGAAAGGAGCTGGGCAGTCTGGATTTGGGACCGGAAGCAGTGGTGAAGATGGCTCTTGAAAGCCAGTGCAGAGGAATCTGCTACACCTACAATGAGCCGGCCATCCTGCTTGAAGCCGTAGAGGACATCGGACGGAGTGCCCGAAAGGCAGGTCTTTACAATATTTTTGTTACCAACAGTACGCTTACAGTGGATTCCACGAGGAGAATTGCTGCCGTCATAGATGCTGTTGCTGCAGATATCAAAAGCATGAAGGATGATTTCTACTACGATTACTGCGGGGCCGCAGGAATTTCTGAAGTTGCGGAAAAAGTACTGCAATGCATTAAAACATTTCATGATTCGGGCACTCATGTGGAAATCCGCACAAATGTGATACATGGGACAAATGACCAGGAGGAAAATTTCAGGAGCATATCTCACTGGATCAGGACGAATCTCGGAAAGCAAGTTCCCTGGCATATTACCAAATTTTTTCCAGCATACAAACTGAGTCATCTTTCCCCTGTCCCGACGCAGGTGATGCTTAAAGCCCAGCATATCGGACTGGATGAAGGTTTAGAATACGTTCACACCTACTTCAGCAAAGGTTGTGACTGTGCGGGAGAAATGTGTATGATCGATGAAAATGCAGCACGCGGTCAATTCAAGATTAAATCCTGCTGTGATTGAGACTCGAGATTGAGTCGTTCATTCTAATATATATCTGATTTTTATACGTTCTTTGTCACCCGCAAAGGGCCCTGCTTGGAAAGGAAAAACTCTGACTACAGGTTCTGACTTATCAGGACTCTTGGTGTAGGCGATTCTGAAACAGGGATTGGATTCCAGCATTTTTGAGATAATCACATCGCCGAATCTTTTAGCCGTAGACTCCTGCACGAATGCTCCAGCCCGAGCCTCCAGATAGATGAACAGACGGATGGTTTTCGCTTCATCCATCTCGACAGACAGCTTGAAATTCCTGATAGAAGCGTTCATTTCAACATCAGAGAGGATAATTTTATAAATGTCATTCGGGGAAATGAGGGCTCCATTGATGGTGACTGTCCCATCGCTCCGTCCGTATAAATACAAGAACGGATAAGGGACAACGGGGGAAAATCTGTTTGTTTCGACCAATGCCTCGAAGTCATACCCCCTGTTTATTAAAATCTCTTTCATTCTGAGAAAGGGAACAACACCGCCTTCGTCGCCGATATTGTATTTAATCATCGGTACGGTGCATTGGAAATTGAGAAGAGTTGTCTCCAGTTCTTTTATCTCTTTTTCATTTACAGCTTCCTGGATATGGAAGTGGAAAGGGGAGTACTGGCCGAGAAAACAGGGAGTGCGGTCCGTTCCCAGAAGTTTTGAGCTGAATTCTCTGTCGCGGTCCATGAGTCCTCTGAGAGCCACAGAAAGAGGAGTTTCCATTGCAATCCCCACATCAAGATCTATAGCTCCATAGATAGAGTAGATTGTTGCACCCTCCCTGAAATGCGAAAGGACATAACTCCTCCATTCTTCGACAAAACCTTCCCCTCCAGTGAGAAGATGAACGTCAAAATCTTTCCAGTCAAATTCTTCTAGTTGCTTGCCGTATTCAACCATTTCTTTGAGAAAGGGAGGATATCCACTGATAAGAAATGTGTACTCCAAACCGAACTCTCTGATGCACTGGAGAATCTTCCGAGAGTCTGGGCCGGTGTTTTTCATGATCCCAAATCTGCCCATCCGGCTCGAAAAACGTTGACTTCCCGCCCATGATCCGAGTATGAACCCATTTATCAGAACATACTTTTTGTTTTTAGGAAATCTGAAGAGGTAGGTCATAGAAATTTTATTCAAGGATAAATAGGATTTCTCTTCTTCATCAGATCTGATCCAGTTTGTGGGCGATCCAGATGTCCCCGCACTCTCATCCAGGCTTCCTGTTCTAGGAAGCTGTCCCTGAACACATCTTTCAGCAAGAGTATATTTATTGATATAGTTTTCCTTTGATAATTGAGGAACCTGCTTCTGGAAGTCCTTGATGTCACGGATACTTGAATACTGAATATTATTCTGTGAAAGAAACATTCTGTAAGCGGGAACTAGCTTGCAAGCTCTTTTAAATGTGAAGAGAGTTTTTTTTCGACTGATATATTCAAAGAGAGAGGGTTTAAGGATTGATATTAACTTGATTTCCGATGAAGTGGACAAACGGGACGAAGAAAAAAAACGATCGAATATCCGGATGGGAATTAAACGAGATCCGATTGTCAGGATGATGTTTATCATTGCAATTGGTTTTATGGCTGTTCGTATCCCTATGCCTATATGCATAATACATTTACCTGAAATTTTCAATATCCTAATTGATGGAATTCCCCATTATCCTCCTATTTTATGAGCCGCCCTGCTAAATCAACTTTAACAATAAGCCATCCGCCTCTGTAATCCTTGGGATCCACATTCGATATCCGCACAGTCTTACGCCCTTTTTTAGACATGGTGGCAATCTCCACATCAACAGGGCCTTCTTCAGGTAAACCAAAATGAATAGCCATGGCGTTTTGGGAGTTATATCCGGAACCTGTGTCGAATATATTTGTGCCCAGCAATTCCTTTGATCCGGCTTTAAAAAGCCTGATTTCAGTGCCTGCCTTGGTGTAATGCCCTTTCTCATCCAGAACTAAAATCTGGATCGACCGATTCGTTTGTTCGTCGGACAGTTTATTTTTAAGCAGATGATGCATGCCTTCGGGTGCGGCTCCTGTAATAGCCAGATCGAGGTCACCATCGTTGTCAAAATCCGCGACAGCATTGGTTAACGACTCACCCTCTTTAAACAGATCGGGTTGATGCAGTTCGAACTGTGGATCCCAATTCGTAAATGGCTTTCGGGGGAATTTCTTTTCCCGCATGGCCGCATGGTAAACAAAGCTGGCCATGACCACGGCATTGATTTTCAGATCCTCAGGCAAAACATGGTCATATAAATCCATATTGTAATGCCAGGTTCGCGTACGATAATCGAGCCGGTCCTGAAGGAATTGGAAACCCGGAAGACCAGCGCGATCAAAGGACAGATGATCGGTTCCACGATTGCTGAACTGTGAAAGGGTCTTGACTTTTAGGTCGTTGAATGGCTTCATCCAGGCCTCAAATATCGGAGCCGCCGCCGGATTTCCGAAATGCTCTTTCACATAGCCTTTTGAACCCCTTAATCCGCCTTCTTCACTGCTCCAAAGAGCCATGCGGATGGTACGCCTTGGTTGAACACCGATGGCCTTCAGGATGCGCATCGCTTCCAACGCCACTGCACACCCTGCGGCATTGTCCTGGCGACGCTTTTGGATATTGATATCTATCCCTTTGGTTTCGTAGGCTTCCAGCGATTCTTCATCGTGACGCAAAGCATCCGGCATGAGCCTGGGGCCAAACTCCCGTTTGGGCGTTGTGAGAATGATCTTGTCTTTGAGCTTTCCCCTGTATTTTTCCAGATCTTCTTTTTTCCGGATATCGACGATAACGGCCTCTTGGATAATTATTCCGCCGGTTCCCGGAGTTAACGCCAAAGGATACCCGATTATCATCTGATAATCCGGTTCCAGCATGTGAATAGAGATGTATTCCACATCCCAACTGGCGAAGGTGTCGCCAAATGGTTCGAGTGACGTATTATCCAGACTGATTTGATCCATCCGCCGAGTTTCTCGTGGCGGAGCCGCGGAGTAAAATCTGCTGCTGCGAATTGTTATGGATTAATATTCTTATTTTAAGATAATACTGTTCCTGAGAAAAATCCTATGCTATTTTTCCACTGCTTTTCTGATGGCTTTGAGTTCATTGAGAATTTGCCTCAGTACATCACTTCCAGATGTCTCCGGGACCTTTTCCGTGACACCCAGTGCTACTGAAACAGGATGAAGAGTCTTGATTTTGTTCCTTAAATTCTCGTGTAGTTCGTCCCATCCGATAAGCCCGGCCATGTTGCCTTCATATCCTGTGGCATTTTGTGACTGACCGGCCGTCTGTATCCTGATCGAGGCAATTCCAAGGAACCGGTCGAAAAGAGAGCGTCGGAGGACAAAGTCGGTGATGGCCCGGTAGGGGATATTTTTCTGGAGTTTTGTGAGGATACCTTTGTGGATGATGATCCGGTCCTCTTCGAGCACGTATTTCAGATTCTTGATCCAAATCGTCAGGATGGGCACAAAAAGAATCCATTTGAAAAAAATGACGAGCATTGTGATCGGCCAGAGAATGACTGCAACATCTTTGGGATCCTCAGTCTCGTCCAGAGGAATAAGCACCTGCAGAAGAATGGCTGTAACAAGCAATAAGATGGATATAGTCAGCAGGATCAACCACTGCTTAGTGAAAAACCTTTTGTCGGGTTTAATGATGTTTTCCATTTTTTACTCCCACTTAGAAGTACGCCTTCAGCATAGCCTATATTCAATACTTTCTTCAAGCTCTTCTCGTCAAGACTGTGTACTAACGTTTTTGAAGCTCGATGTACTTCCCGTCGTCGATACGCACTAAATATCTTCTGTCTTTTATAATCCACATAATATTAAACCCTTCCCTCGCTCTTTGACCCCATTGAGAAGGTTTGTTTCTGTTTTGCTCGATAAATCTGTAGCCGAATAAATCAACATAGCGAACGCCGCTGCTTGCGTACTTATTTATCGGATATTCTATACCGTCGATGTCAACGTTCGATTCGTCGTTAAAAATGGCGGTGTAAATTTTAATACCTATTTCTTTTAATTCTTCCACCTGTATAATCCTCATTCAACAGTCGGTTCAATCTATCATGTGTGTATGAAACTTCATAAGAGTCAAGACTATTATGAAGAAAGCTTCAATTTAGTCAGCTTCTTGAACTGAGCTTAGTCCATTGGATCAAACTTCATGAAGAGTCATGGTGTTTCTTGGCTGATCAGGAAGTTTTATACACCTTCCCTTTCTCAGCGACCATTTTTTTAATCTTTATG
>Ga0209991_10000802_pt1 | contig 14049 bp, 19 predicted proteins | sample ChitaG_FD_183167 | JGI IMG/M metagenome (GOLD analysis project Ga0209991, IMG submission 183167) | Deep subsurface microbial communities from South Pacific Ocean to uncover new lineages of life (NeLLi) - Chile_00310 metaG (SPAdes)... | ecosystem: Environmental > Aquatic > Marine > Oceanic >...
CCTTGTCTTGGTTCAACGTCAACTTCTCAAATACTTGATGAAGCCACTGATCATCTTCTTAACCTCCGTTGCTTGCTCGTAGATCTGATCGAAGTCTTCTCCCGATATGTAGCCTTGGTCAACAGCCACGTATAAGTGTGATTGAACTTCTGTTGCTGATCTCAACGCATACCTCAAAAAGCGGACAAATTCGTCATCCGAGTTACTATCAAAGCCTTCCGATATGTTTGCCATGATAGAAACGGCAGCTCGTTGGATCTGATCACGCAAGCCGAAGTCTTTAGTAAACTTCCCCTGAGCCGTTGCGCGATAGATCACTCGCGTTAGCTCTCGAGCGGCTTTCCATGCCTCAATATCCTCAAAACGCTTAATGGCCATTATTTTTTCTTTTCTCGTTGGACTTTGGTCTTCATTTTAGACTTTGGACTTTGCACCTTAGACCTTGGACTTTATTTTAGACTTTGGACTATTTCAGTATATCGGCTAGATTGCCCACGACGTAGCTTACTTCATCCTTAGTGAGTTTATTGTAGAATGGCAAAGCAATCGTCCGGGCGGCCACGGATTCCGTGATCGGGAAATCCTCCTTGCAGCACTGCCTGTGACCCATGCTCGGGCTTGCCCCCGGTTAAGCTTAGCTGTGAATGCTACCCCTTGACCCTCCTGCGCAAGGCCTTATAGAACCCCTCTCTCGGGCCGATCATTATGACCAAGACGATCCCATCTTGAGGATAGATTTCATAGACAATCCTGTACTCGCCTCCATGGTAGCTGACATGATAGGACCAAAGACCGCCAAATTCATGAGAGAGCGGATAAGCCTGGTAAGGATCTGCCTCAATGTTGGAATAGTGCTTTTCCAGAATCTGTTCTTGTACTCTCTTATCTAGCTTTTTAAGGTCGCGTTTGACCCCGCTGTAGGTTTCGATCCTGTATGGGCTATTACTCTGCAACCAAATTCTCCTTGGATAGAGTCTTTCCCTCCTCGAGCTCCCTCCTAGCCTTTGCCCAGCGATCCTTCAGTTCGGCCCTCAACTCTGGATTGAATCGGATCTCCAGGGTCTCGAGCTCACCGGGGGACAACTCCTCCAAAGCCTTTGCTAATTGGTCCAGATTGACTTCAACCTTAGGCACAATGACCACCACCTTGCTTCTTGAGCCTACCAACTCGTTCGCACTCTGTCAAACCAGGGTTCAGCCCCACCACGGGATCCTCGAATCGGGACCATAAGGTCGACGTTCTAGTCTTCTTTCCCGGGTTTCGCCTGAGCGCTTTGATTTGAGATCTTCGACTCACAACTCTCGATCCTTGACTCTGAAGTTGCGACTCTGGACTTTGAACCTTGGACCTTGGACTTTATTTTAGACTTTGGACTATTTCAGTATATCATCTAAATTCTCCACAACATAGTCTACCTCACCCTCGGTTAGATTGTTGTAGAAGGGCAGAGCGATCGTCCTGGATGCGATGTGCTCTGTAATTGGGAAGTCTCCTTCTTTGTAGCCAAACATCTTGCGGTAGAAGGACTGCAGGTGGATCGGCTGGAAATAGTTGCCACAACCGATGCCCGTTTGCTTCAGCTTCTGTAAGATTTGATCTCGATCTTTACGGGTATACTGGTCTGAAAGCCGGATCACGTAGACGAACCAACCGATCTTTACATCGGGGGAGACATAAGGGATCGCTACTTCATCAATATCTTTCAGCCGCTCGTTATACATTTGGGCAACTTGCTCCCGTTTCTCCAAGATTTCATTGATTCGCGCCAATTGAGCGATTCCTAGGGCGCAGTTGATATCGCTAAGCCGGTAATTATATCCCAGCCGTTCGTGTTGGAGCCAGCCATCCCCTTCACCGCGACCTTGGTTACGCAAACTCCGACAAAGCTTAGCGATCTCTTCATCATCCGTCAGGACCATTCCGCCTTCGCCGGTCGTGATCTGCTTGTTCGGGTAGAAGCCGAAGATTCCGGCCCGACCGAACGAGCCACAACGCTTCCCGTCCAACTTAGACCCAAGCGCTTCCGCGGAATCCTCGATCAACAACACGTTGTGTCTCTCTGCCAGTTGCTCCAGCGCCGGCCAGTCGGCCGGATGGCCAAACACATCCACGGCCAGGATCGCCTTCGTCTTCGGCGTGATGGCGGCCTCCACGCGACCGGGATCGATGTTGAAGGTCAGCGGATCGATATCGACAAAGACGGGCTTTGCGCGCTCGTACAGAATGCAGTTGGCCGACGCGATGAAGCTGAACGGCGTGGTGACGACCTCGTCCTCTTCGCCGATCCCAAGAGCACGGACGATCAGATGTAAGGCGCTCGTCCCGCTATTAGTCGCCACAGCGTAATTGACACCTGCGTACTCAGCGATTCTTTCCTCAAAAGCCTTTAGCCTTGGCCCAAGTGCGAGCTGCGGCATTCTCAGGACCCCAAGGACCGCCTCGATTTCAGCTTCAGTAATATCAGGTCTTGCCAAGGGGATTTTCATCTAAACTCCTTCTTTATGTTGGCTAATCACCTTCGCTGGAAGCCCTACGGCGATAACACCACCAATGATAAACCGATGCATCTTAAGCGCGATACCGTGGGAAGAACTTTTCATCAACCGCACCCCTACTGAGTCTTTCATCTTCTAGCTTCCTCTGGATCAACTGCTGGTATAAAGCAGCATCATGGATACGTCTATAAGTATAAAATGGAGCTCGCTTGCTGGAAAAGCCTGATTTAAAAATAAACAAACCATCATTCACCTGAAGGCCACCGCCCAGGTGGAAAAACCTCGCTCCCTGCTGCTGTGCCCACTTCGTTACCTCATAAATCAACAGGTGATTGGCACACAAACGAAGAGAGTCTTCATCTGAACCCGAGAAGTGGTAATGCACATAGTCTCCGTAATGCATAAAAATTGCGGTAGTTACCACCTTTCCGTCATGTAATGCAACGAATAGAGATGCGTGGTGTCCCAGTAGATCTAAGATATCGTCAAAGAAACCGAGAGGGAAGAAATATGAGGGAGAAGCTTGCTGTCTCCTCATCGTCTCCGTATAGAGTTTATGAAATTGCTTTATACATTTCCGGCCTTCATCTCGAACGACTTTGACCTCGAACCGAAGGGCCTTCTTAATACTGCTCTTATGGCCTTTCCGGGTTTCCTTCCAAAGTTCCCGTTCGCTTTGCCTCAGATCGATATAAATGGTCTCATGGTGGAAAACCTTACTTGATTCGGGTAGCATTCGGTGATTGCCCAGCAGGGGATGAAGACGAGCGAACTCACTAACAATGCGATGTCCATCGCAATATGTATGAAAGCTTTCTAGAAAACCTCTGACTAGTTGCGGCAGGGATTGCTCATCAGTCGCTGAATAGAGAGGACCGCCATAACCATAAGGGGTTATGATGTCCCAGCATTCTTCGACATTCTGAAATAACGGTACATCATTAATACGGCGCAGCAAAAAGGGATATAGGACCAGCCCGTCAGCTGAACGATATACATAACAGTGAGCAGCCCCATTTCCTGCACGTTCGTATATCTGGGCGTATTGTGGCGAGAAATAGATATCAGTACCGGGAATGTCCTGCCACAGACATTCCCAACGCGGGAGGTCTTGCTTTCGCGACCCGATCAATACTTCATGTACTCCATGGTTTTTTTTCATCTTCCTTTCTCAAGACTCCCTATTGAACTCATCATTCAGTCCCGCATTTCTCTCATAGAGCCCTTCACGCGTTATCAACACCACCCAGATCGTTTTGATCATGATCCAAAGGTCAAGCCAGATAGACCAATGATCTACATACCAGACATCGTATTTGATCCTCTCTTCCCAGCTCAACAGATTTCGCCCGTGAATCAGGGCCCAGCCGGTGATCCCAGGCTTGACAAGAAGCCGCTTGCGCTGGAAGTCGTTGTATTGCTTGACCTGATACTTCAGAGTCGGTCGAGGGCCGACGATGCTCATCTCGCCCTTCAACACATTGATGAGCTGGGGAAGTTCATCTACCCCCCAGCTTCTCAAGGATCTGCCGACCCTGGTAATCCTTGGATCGTCCTTGGCGACATTATAGCCCAGCCCTTGCTTCACCGCCCCAACAACCATCGTGCGGAACTTCCAGGGTTTAAATTTACTGTCGTTTAGCCCCACCCGCTCCTGCCTGAAAAATACGGGACCCTTAGAGTCGAGCTTGATCGCCAGGACGATCGCAGCGAAGGGAATAGCCAAGAGGATGAGGCCGATAAGGCTTATTAGAATATCGACAAGCCGTTTTAGAATCAGCTGAACAGGCAAACCAATGGAACCCTTCATCTTTCAGGAGAGCGCTTGATTCGATAGCTATCCGGCTGATCGAGCAGGATCACATCATCTTTGCCCCTGTCGAAGATGACGACGCAGTATCGCCCGTGGAAGATCATAGAACCATCACCCGCGGCTTCAGCGGGATGAATTCCACATAGGGATCGCGCTCCGGATATTTTGCCTTGGCCTTCTGCTCCGCTTCCCCAAAGCTATCTCCCACAAAGACCTCTTTATTCACGACAGCGATATATTTCCCCTTAGACTGCTCTTCAATCTCTCGCGAATGCCTGACAAGCCACTCAAAGTCCTCCTGATCCGCCTTGAATCTCTGCAGATCTTCCTCGCTTGTTCTCTTGGTTCTAATCAATTTCAAGGGCATATCGCTCCCTCCTTTGGGCCAATGATTTGACGGCACCTCTTAAGATAGCAAGTCACCATGCTCAAGACAACCTCTGGGTCTGTCCTGCCGGAAGTAGACCGGACCCCTCGAGTCGAGCTTGATCGCGAGGGCGATGATGGCAAAGGGCATAGCAAGGAGGATGAGCCCGACAAAACTTATAGTAAAGTCTAACCCTCGCTTAAGGAATAGCTGAGAGCTCATTCGGAGGAACCTCCGCTTTTTCCTCTAGGAACCACTCGACAAGCCTTTCCCCATTCACACTTTCCAACCTTCAGATCTTCACTGTTCTTAGCCCTCAAGATCTCATACATGACGTGATAAGCTCCACGAGAGAAGCGGACGAAATCCGGTCAGAGTATATCCCATACGTCCCCTCAATGGTTCCATCTTGAGAACTTCCACGCATCTAAGTCTCATCGATCTGTGCCTCTCGGACCTCAGAGCGGATATAGGACCACTTGCCCGAGGGTAACGGCAGAATCTCATTCACCTCCTCGACCTTAATCATCGCCTCCGGACCCAACACCTCTTGATAACGGCGCACAATCTTCTGAACGTCCGCTTCGTCAAACCCTTCGTCCGGGACCACCTTGATCATATAGCTACTCTGAGACTGTTGGACGAACTGAAACTGTCGGATCTCATGGAGATCTCACAACATGGCTTCGATGCCCAGCGGGTCCAGCCATGCGCCGTTTGGGGACGTGATCTGATCGACCCACGGCCGTAGACCGCCTTTGAGGAGGGAAGACTTACGACCGCAGGGACAAGGCTTTCTATCCAGCACCACTATGTCCTCAATCTCATAGCGGATGAACGGCATTCCATAGTTGAACAAGTCGGTCACAACGAACCGAGTAGGCTCTCCAGCCGCAGTGGGGCGGTGACCCTCATGAGGGAGGAATTCGATGTACAGACTTCCTGCGTTGAGATGCAATTGTTGCCTCTCGCACTCGCTCGCGATCACCCCAAACTCCCATGCGCTGTAGCGATCGAAGACCGGGCATCCGAAGGCTTCCTCGATAGAGGCCCGAGTTTCGGGCAGCAGGGGCTCCCCCACGGAGATGACCGCTCTCATAGAGAAATCCCGAAAAGGAATCCCCCGGCGGAGGCCGTGCTGAGCTAGGAGGCTCAACACCGAGGGATGACTGATAAGCACTTGCGTCCTTGAGCGGGTGAGCAGGGTCCGGATCTTCTCCAGCTTGGCCTCGTCCACGGAGGTGGTGTCAATGATGAGTTGGTTCTCTAGCCAGCGTTGCAGGAACCCCTTGGGCCGACCAAACAGGTAGCGCAGGTAGCAGTGGCGCATTCCGATCTCATATCCCGCCCAGTGTCCAAAGTACAAGATCTCCGCGCGCACGCGAGCTCTCCGGTTGTGGTCCATCCAAAACACGAATGGCGTCCCAGTGGACCCGCTGGTGGTGCCCGATGGAGCCTCGTGCGGGGAAAGGCACCTGACATAAAGGCTTCAGGATCAGCTTTGATCTGAGCCTTGGTCATGAGAGGTGAGGCATGCACGACGTTAAAGCTCTCTTCTGGCGACAAGTCCTGGGGGATGAGCTGGCGGTAAAAGTCAGTCGTTTCCCGCGCGTGACATAGCAGAGCGTGCAGTCGCTCTCTCTGCCAGAGAGGAGAGCTCAAGCTCCTCAGGACTCACGGTCTGAGCTTGCTCTAACTCTTCCAGGTGGTGGTGGACCGGAGCTCCATGCAGCCGATCCTAGACGGAAAACCCTAACCTTCTTACGCATGCACCTAGTTTCATTGTGGTTCTTCCAACTGTCCCACCGTGCGGCGCGGGCGTTCCATAGCAGAAGACCCAAGGCGGAACACCCTCTAGTACTACCGATCCGGCCTCCTCCACGATCGCTCCACCCCCGAGACTCACCCCGGAGCGAGCTGCTCGGCCAACAGACTCCAGCTGTGGCAAGTACGTACTCCCGACTGCGCAAGCCCATCTCGTGGCGCTCCATCGGCGAGCGCCTCGGCGATCACGGCAGGACCGTGTTTCGCAACCTGCACATTCGACGTACTTGTATGCGATCTGCCCACCCAGCGCGGCGGGCTCCCCCGCCCGCCATGTAATCGAACAGCTTGTTGAGAGAGACCCCGTACTTGTACAGCGATGTATCTTAGAGCAGGACAACCACGACGTCCGCTTCACGATGTGCCTCTAGCGCGCGCTACCCGACTCAAAACCTGTCTGAATTTGCCTCCGGGCTCCGGATGGAGATCCTCCACCTCCACGACCTGCACGCGCATGGAAGGGTGAAGCGCCTTGAAGTTTGAATCCAAATTCTTCCAAAGGCCTCGGGAGTAGGCCGGTCCAGGGACTGCCCTCACGACAATCAGATCGCGCTCCTCTTGTACGATCTGGAACGCCCGCGCCGCACGGTAGACGTCATTGCCCAAGCCGTGTAGGGGCAAACCTTGCACCGCAATCGCATAGATGACTCTCGGGGAGATCTCGCGATCGTCCGGCAACACGAAGAAATCCTCATCCCGTCCCCCGATGAGACGGATCGTCCGTCCAACGAAGCCGCAAGAACACCTCGTCGGTTCTAAGAGCGCCGCTCGATCTCCGATCTTGTAGCGGATGAACGGCATGGTGGTGTTGTAGAGGTTCGTGACAAGGACGCGGCCCTCCCTCCCGCAGGGTGCGGGCTCACCCTGTTCGTCGACCACCTCCAGCACGACCGTAGCCGGGTTCACATGCATTCGGTCGGGGATTTCGGGGCACTGCCAGGCGATGTTCCCAACTTCTTGGCAGTTGTAGTAGTCGGCCACACGGCAGGAGAACGTGTCTTGGAGCAACTTCCTCACGTGTGGATACAACACCTCAGCAAAGGAAACCACCAGCTTGGGGCGTACTGAATCGATGCCCTGCCTCGAAAGCTCCTGCGCCAGTACGCACAGCATGCTCGGTCTTCCCTCGATTACGGTCGGATTCACTTGGCGAAGGCACTCGGCCTGCTCTCCCATCGGGAGAGATCGTACAATTCGAACAACGTTGACGAGCCCGAGTCGCTGCACAATGTCCTTTGAGTCTGCCTCGCGATCCCCCCCGACATCGACAATCGTCATCGGGAATCCAAGCCTGGCGTTGCGGAGGAACGAGTCGATCAAAGACGCTTTTCGGAACAGAGATTCTGCACGATTCATGTATACCGTGATCGGCGTCCCTGACGTTCCAGATGTGTGTCTCTTGAACAGGGATTGCCGATCGACACCGCACCTGAGGTGACCTTCGTGTCCGCTCGCGAGGAGCCTGTCCCGGTCCGTTATTGGGAGCCTGGGAAGATCCTCGACGCATTTGACCTGCGCCGGTACGACCCCCGCTCCCTCGAACGCGGTACGGTAGTAGGGAACGTTCGCACCCGCATCGGAGATGACAAAGCGTAATGCTCGCTCGATATCTACGGGAGTCTTCCGCAGCTTGAATCGAGCCAGCCGGCCAACCATTCCCATTTCAGAACCTCACCAGTTCGTGAGCCTCGATATGACCAAGCTAGGTGGATGATCCTTTCGGGTGTGGGAGCTCATCATCTCTGAGCGGCCGAATCACCCGCGCTGGCGCACCGCAACAGAATGAACGAGGAGGTTGATCCTCGAGCACGATCGAACCTGCCCCAACTACAGACCAGGCTCCGATGGTGACCTGGGGTGCGACCTTGGCACCGATCCCGAGGAACACGCCCTCCTCGATGACAACGGCTCCGGCAAGGTTGACTCCGGAGGCCACTTGGACGAAGTCGTGAACGATGCAGTCGTGTCCCACCGAGCTGAGCGTGTTCAAGATCACCCCTCGGCCAACTTGCGCGCCGCAGTTGACGACGGTTCCCGCAACGGCGATCGTTCCCTCGGCAATACACGATCGCGGAGAGATGGCCGTATGCGGATGGATGATCGAGATCAAGGTTTTCCCGGCCCGCAGGAGCCGTTGCGTGATCTCGTACCGCAGCACGTTGTCCCCGATTGCGACGAAGACCTCCTCAAATTCATCGGCGTCGAACAACGCAGAGATCGGACCGCGCACAGGGATCCCTTCGACGTCACCGATTTCCTTATCTCGATCGTCGAAAAAGGCGACATTAGGAGTATCCGACCGCGAAAGGCCAAGGCATTCGAGTGCGACTCGTCCGTGCCCACCAGCACCCACAATGGCGATTCCCATTCTGCTCCCCTTACCGCTCCTTCTGAAGCCAAGTTTGCTTTACCGAGTTCCTATATCGCTCCCCGAATTGGATAACGGTTTCGTTTACACCCGCTCAAGCCTATGCGACGGAAAGTGACAAGACAAGTTGCCGACCGATCTGGGTCATCACCGCCCTTCGCTGATCGTTCCGAAAAGAGAGAGCTTCAACCGTTCAGAATTGCTCACATTACTAACGGATCTAGAAGGTCGGAGATCCCCGCGGGACTTACGTTCATCGGGAAGACACCTAGGATGTGTCCGGTCGTCTAATGCTGGAGATCACCTTCTTGAATTTGCCCGACGGCTCGAGCGGGAGATCATCAACCACCTCGATCGAGCAGTGCAGTCCCGGGTGCAGTCTCCTCAAGGCGGGAGCAATGACCTCATGGAAGTCGCTGAGACGTTCCGCCTCGGGAACGATGCGAATGGTTAGGTGATCCAGAGCGTCTTGAACGACTTGAAATCTTCTAAAGTGACGGTCGAATCCCCCGAGGGGAGACTCCCCTGAGAAGGCACGATTGACAGCCGTAGCGACCAAACGCGGGGACACTTTTCGCTGATCGGGCAAGTATACGTAGTCGTCATCCCGTCCACTCAGAACAGCCATCCGTGGGTGTCGACTGCCGCAAGCGCAACGATCCCGTCTGGAGCTGATCATTACGCCTTGGTCGCCGAGATCATATCGGATGAATGGCATGGTGCAGTTGTAGAGATTGGTCACGATCACGCGCCCCTCCTCTCCATCGCGAACCGGATGGCCACACGAATCAACAATCTCCACCACACATCCGTCGGTGTTAATGTGAAGAACCTTCGAGTCCTTCGGACACTCCCACGCAATGTTGCCGATCTCTTCACAGTTGTAGTAGTCGGCCACACGACAGCCAAACGACGCTTCAAGGGTCTTCCTCGTCTCCTCGGACAAAACCTCTCCACGCGTCGCTACAAGCCGCAGTGAAGAAAGATCGGAGCTCCCTTGCGGGGCTTCGGCAAGGATGCTCAATGCTGTAGGGTACCCGGAGATGATCTGAGGTCGATGGCGCCTCAGCAGCTCGATCTGACGCTCCACCGGAAGCGCGATCGATACTCTGACGACGGTAAGAACGCCCCTGTGTTGAATGCTCATCGGTGCCTCATCCTCAACCCAAGAGCCAACATCCGCCACGCTAAGCGGGAACCGGAAGCTGCTCAAACGCTGCCAAGAACGGAACACCAACAACCGCCGATACAAAGCCTCCCCTCGACTCATGAATACATTCAGGGGCAGTCCCGTCGAACCGCTCGTCCCGACGCGAACGCATCGGGAGGGATTCGCGAGGCGATGGAGCGTGTGACGCAGCGGCACCCGCCGAAACAGCGTTTCCTTGCTGACAATGGGAAGTCGGGAGAGGTCGTCAACTCCGTGGATGTTTGCAGGGGAGGCGCCTGCTTCGTCCAGGACGCAACGATAGCCCTCAACGTTCCTGCGCGCGTGGCGGATCAGGTATCGCAGCACGCGGTCAATCTCTGCTGGTGACTTGCTCGGTTTGAATCTCAAGAAACGGGACACCGCCATGTCAGCTCCTTCTGTTTGCTCAGCTCGATGGGTGCATCGTTTATCTCATACTGATGCAAACCAGGCAGATCGTCAATCGGAATGAGCCAAGACGGCGATGAGGGAGCCTGACACTACGAGGAAGGAGACAGGAGAGGAGCGAGAGACGCCCCGAACGCCTGCGGCCATGACGCGAGGATCGTCTCGGGTGAGTGATTTCGCCGGTTCCATGTGAGAAGGATCATCCCACGTATCCCCTGGGTTGAGGAGAGTAGAAGGTCGCCTATGCCGCCCAGCATACACCTGATCCAGGATGTGTGAGATGCCAAACCAAGGCCGGAATCCCAAGGGGAACGGGAAGACAAGCAATCCCCATGCGGAAACGAGAAGGTCGAATGCGAAGCGCTTCCAATTGACCGCGCCCTGCATGGCTGCCCAATCGCCTGGGGCTGGGAACCTGCTCCAGCTCAGATTGCGCCGTCCACTTCAAGGTCATGCAGGGCTTCAGCCTCGAGGTCGAACAAATTCCCAAGGATCGCATGGGTATGTTCCCCCAACTGCGGAGCGGGACGGTAGGTAACGTTAGGATGAGCGGAGAGACGGACGGATGCTAACCACAACATCAAACACGCGTTTGAGGGTTAGCTGAAGCTGTCCGCTCGCCTTGAACATCACGAGGCTTCCTCAATGCAGCGAATCAGTTTGTCGGCCAAAACAGGGATAGCATGATGCTTCTCAACATATTCCCGCCCGCGCTGGCCCATTGCCTCCCGCTCTTCTTTGAACATTTGACAAAGTCTAAGAATGGCTTCAGCCAGGGCTTGTAGATCTCGCGGCGGAACGGTGAGGCCACAGGCAGATTCCTCAACTGGATTATTGATAGGATGTCCAGCAAGAATAAGCGGCTTTTTTGCAGCTAGGTAGTCAAAGAGCTTGTTCAAACTGATGCCATATCTGTAAAGAGGGAGGTCATTTAAGACGAATACTGTCGCGTCAGCCTCGCCAAGGGTCTTGGGCACCTCTTGCTTTGGAACCGGATCCCGGAATTCTATATTCCTAAGCCCTAGGTCACCAGCTAACCTCATTAACCTCAGCTTCTCCGGTCCGTCGCCGATCAGGATAAAGCGAATATCCGAAGAACCTTGATCCTGTACGATCCTCGCTGCCCGAAGCAACACATCGAGGGCGTTGGCCTGCCCATGGGCTCCCAAATACATGATCTTAAACTCTTTACGATCTTTCTCTGCCGGCTCAATGTCCTTAAACCTCGAAAGATCGACCCCATTAGGGATCCAGACGATTTTCCCCTCGCTGATCCCTCGAGCAGAAATATATTCTCCCATGCGAGGGGCAAGGACGATGATCCGCTCCGCCCGTCGGTATAGAAACATCTCCAGCATTCGTAACAGCTTAGTAATAGGATTCCGCTCGCTCAGTTCGCCCATATCGACAATCGTCTGCGGCCAGAGATCACGCACTTCCATGATGAACCTAGCTCGATGCTGCTTAGCTACCCAATAGGCCGCTAACACTGCGAAGAGGTGCACCGAAGAGCCTATGATGACGTCCGGTTTTCGAATCTCTGGAGAAAGCTTGGGCAACTTTCGCCCGATCCACCAGGAGCGGACCATGTAACTCACCATGTTCAGCACCCGCCGCCAGTTGTTTTTTTGATACGGAAATGTTCCGAGCCAGACAAATTTTACGCCATCAACATCCTCGATCCTCCAAGATTCGCCAGGTGAGAGTTTCGTTGTCCGGCGTTCAGAATGGCGAAAACCAGAGGCGAGAATTACTACTTCATGGTGCCGAGCGACCAGCTCTCTCCCTAAGTCAAAATGGCGAGTGCCACCGGGCAAGTCAGGAGTAACGGCGTAGTGGTTGAAGATCCAGAGGTTCATCTTTTCAAGGAAACAATAACTTCAGCGATTCGCTGGCTGGCCCGACCGTCGCCGTAAAGGCCAACTTGCGGTTCAGCTCGCTTCCGGCTATTGAAGTGCTCTACTGCTCTTAAGATGTTATCTTTGTTAGCTCCTACTAGCACGTTCCATCCCGCCTCTACGGTCTCCACCCACTCGGTCTCCTCCCGTAGGGTGATACACGGCAACTTAAGAACGAAGGCCTCCTTCTGCACCCCACCGGAGTCGGTCAGGATCAGCTTGGCGTTCTTTTCCAGTAACAGCATGTCCAGATAAGAAACGGGTTTAATAATCGTAAGCCTAGAGTTCATGGTCCGTAGCTCGTGGTCGGAAAAGGATCGGTGCAACGCCTTTCGGGTACGGGGATGAAGTGGCGTAACTACCGGCACTTTCGCTGCGATCTCAGAAAGAGCCTTAAAGATCGCTTTCACTCGCGCAGGATCGTCAGCGTTCTCCGCACGGTGAACCGTGGCCAAAGCGTAATCCATAAGCTCATTGGGTTCGTTGGGTTTATTGAGTCCATTGGGTTCGTTGGGTTTGAGATGGAGCTGATCGAGAATCGTCGACCGCTGCTCGGCGAGTTTCAGGTTATACAGGACTGAGTCGAACATTACATCGCCGACGTTGATCACCAGGGGGTTGTCCGGAGAACACTTGAGGCCGATCTTGCTTGCCTCGATCGGGACCAGGGATCCATCCTGTTCGATGTTGCTAAAGCCCTCTCGCTTGAGGTTTCTCACCGCCGTCTCCGTGGGGCAAAATAAGATGGTGGAAACATGATCGGCCAGTACGCGGTTGATCTCCTCGGGCATCCGCCGGTTGAAGCTGCGCAGACCGGCCTCGACATGGGTAACGGGAATGTGTAATTTAGCCGCGGTGAGCGCCCCGGCAAGGGTGGAGTTGGTATCGCCGTAGACCAAGACAACATCAGGCCGCTCTTTCAGCAAAACCTGCTCGACGCGCTTGAGCATCTCGCCGGTTTGCTCCCCATGGTTCGCCGAGCCCACCCCCAGGTTGTAGTCCGGCTTGGGGATATGGAGCTCGTCAAAGACAATCTTAGACAACTCATAATCGTAATGCTGGCCAGTGTGGACGATCAGCTCTTGAATAAGCTTATCGGAGCCATGTTCTTGGTTATATTTAGCCACCGCCCGCGAAACAGCGGCCATCTTGATGAACTGGGGCCGGGCACCGACGATGTGAATCGTCTTCATTCTGGAACTACGCTGAAGTATTGTCTATTCCCCTTACCGAACCGGTAGATCCGGAAATGAGGATCGAACGTGAAGGCCCGCTCCATCCCCTCCCGCTCCATCACGGCGAAGCTAGTAGCATCGACCAGGGAGAAATCCTGATCGGAAAATCTTTTGATGATCTCACGCGCTTGGTTTGAGTCCTGTGACTCAACCTTGATCATCTCGACGATCCCTGAACGCAGCCCATCCCAGAACTCTATCGCCACCCTTCTCCCCAGGCGGTTTCCTATGAGGAACCAACACTCAAGTAAAATATGATCCGTGGTCACCAATTGCTCCCTGATAAGCGATCCATAAAGATTTCTAGCGTGGGGATAATTTCGATCGCTCTCGTCTGCCAAGGCATAGAAAGCAGAGGTATCAACGAAGATTTTCATCCCGGGAGATAGCCTCGCTTATGTAGCGATCGTGCTCTTCAGCTGCATCGCTGCTGCCACTCTTGCCCAACCCG
>Ga0209991_10000803_pt1 | contig 14047 bp, 12 predicted proteins | sample ChitaG_FD_183167 | JGI IMG/M metagenome (GOLD analysis project Ga0209991, IMG submission 183167) | Deep subsurface microbial communities from South Pacific Ocean to uncover new lineages of life (NeLLi) - Chile_00310 metaG (SPAdes)... | ecosystem: Environmental > Aquatic > Marine > Oceanic >...
CAGGATGTTTCGCTGACCCTCTTGCCGACTTACGAGCAGGAGATGAGGGATATGGAACTCTCGAAGCAGGAGACCCAGACGAGGCTTCAGCAAATTCAGCCGGAGCTGGGGGCTGCCTCCTCCGAACTTCAGCAGTTGCGCAAGACCGAGCAGGAACTAGCGCGATTGGATAGCTCATCCCGCGAACTTGAGGGCACGATAAATACATTGGGTCGTCAGCTCGAGCAGATCAAAGGAAGGCTTGGAACTGCGGTTGGGGTTGCCCCCGAAGAGTTCAAACGACGAGTGACAGATTTCGAGCTGGCCTGCCGCAAGGCCGATACTCGAGCGAGCGAGCTCAACTCCAATTTGACTATTAACAGTTCGAAGGTGCGGGAATTGGAAACTAGGATAGGGATGATTCGTGAACGCTTGGAAAGGCTCGTGAGCGAGATAGAGCGGAAAAGCAAGTTAAGCGAGGAACTTGAGAAACTAAGACCCAGGGAGTTGGTGAAGCTGATTGAGGGACTGCAGCTTGAGTCCAGGAGCGCCGGCGATGAACTTGCAGCTTCTCATGCTCGCTCGCAGGATCTTCGACAGGCGATGGATGAGCTTGCAGCGGCAGGCTCGACGTGTCCGGTCTGCGAAACCCCCCTTGAGGAGGGCAAAAAGCGGCAATTGTTGGGAGAGCGCAAAAGCCAGCTTGAGGCGAAAGTCAAGCGCGTGGTCGAGCTCGAGGCGCGCGTTAGAGAATTAAATAAAAATTTGGATGAGAAGCTCGAACTCCAGAGGAAAGCCCAGTTATTCGCAAAGGAGATTGAGGAGCTTCCTGCGCGGGAGGCTGAGCGCTCTCAGCTCTTTCAACAACTTCAGGATTTAGAACGGGAGCTTCCGGGCGTGCAGGAAGCAACAAGGAAGCTCACGGTTGAGGTCGGGGGGGCACGCAAGGAAGCGGAAACGCTTCGTGAGCAGCTCACCGCGGCCAAACAGTCGCTTCAACTGCGGCTCGACTTGGACCAGCTCGAGCTCGAGCAAAAGCAGAAACTCGCCGAGCAATTACGCGTGCAGCGTGAGCTGTGGCAGGTGAAGCGCACCTACGATGAGGCGCGGGCGAAGGAGCTCGAGAAGCGCCACGAGGAGCTCATCCGCACCCACGAGCACTTGCGCACCGAGCTCCTAGGAAAGGAGCAGCTTATCATGGAGAAACGAAAGCTCATCGAGACCATCAGGGAAAAGCGAGAGATGATCACGCGATGTGAGACAGAGATAAAGCACTTGGGGGATGCGGTGAGGGCCCTGACCACTATCCAAGGCGCGCTCGTGCGAACCCAGACGTCGATGCGCAGGGAGTTCATCGATGGGGTCAACGAGGCGATGAACGAGCTCTGGGAGAGTATTTACCCTTATGGAGATTTTACGGGCATCAAGCTCGCCGTCGAGGGGGGTGAACGGGGAGGCGATTACGTGCTCCAGCTCAGGGATCGCGCGGGAAATTGGATCCCGGTCGATGGGATCGCGAGCGGGGGCGAGCGTACCGATGCCTGCCTGGCGTTGCGGATAGCGTTCGCGATTGTGCTTGCGCCCTCACTCAGCTGGATAGTGCTTGACGAGCCGACCCACAACCTCGATGAAGAGGGCATCAAAGAGCTCGCTCGAGTCCTAAGGGAGCGCTTGCCCGAGATAGTGCAGCAGATTTTGATCATAACTCACGAGCAACGGCTGGAGGAAGCGGTGAGCGGTTACCTCTATCGTTTCTCTCGGGACAAGGATGTGGATGAGCCGACGAAGGCTGAGCGGGTAACGGTGCCTGAGAGATTTGATTGATTCAGATTTCAGCAATTTCGAAAATCCTCACAGTCACGGGCACAGCAATGTTTTCCCCACCAGCCATGGTCAAGCGCACCTCACCCTGCCTGACGAATTGTTTTTCCGCGCCCAAACCGAGCCCAGCGCCCTCGGGCCATGAAAGCTCCCACGATGCATTTTCGTAACTTAGGCTGACCGCCACGGCGTATCCGGACGGACGAAGGTATTCGAGGGCGTTCTCCATGGCGGAGCGCAGGTAGGAACCAGGCACGATTGGTTGTTCCACCAGGAGGTTCTCGGCTGCCCCGCGCAGAAAGCTCACGCTATATGGTTCGACCCAAGCGAGTTCCAAGGTCTTGTACAAATGCTCGCTCTTGAGCTCGAGCTGGCGATTGGTGGCCGCTCGGAGTGGCCTCAAGCTGTAAGAGTGCATGAATACGGCTGCGAGGACGAGTATCACGAACATGAATGCCATCGCCAGTACGTCTGCAACGCCACGATTGTTCAGGCCCGCCATGCCATCACGCTCAGCTTAGCTGGAAGGAAATGGGCGTTCTCGTAAATGACGCAAGATACCGCAAAGGATCCTCTTGTCCCATCCTCGGGTGGGGTTGAACCGAAGGGTCCGAGGACGCGCTCGCCCCTTGCTTCATACATCACGGACACTTGAAAATCGAAGTTTTCCCCGCCGAACTCCCGTCTGGTGGATAGACTTTCAAGTTTCGCTGGATCGATTGTGTACATGTGCAAGTTTCCATCGTTGTCGACGTATGCCAGCTCCTCCACAGATAGACGGGTGACGATCGCCGTAGTGGCATCGCTCAGCTCCGCGAGCGCGGAGATTCTGCGATGTTGCTGGTAAGCGGAGACGGTCACGAGTAAGAAGGAGATCACGAGAATGATTGTGACGAGCGTCTTCAGGATCTGGGTCAATGTCACTCGCTCACCACAACCGAGTTATTTTCGAGTGTTATGGTTAATTGGTGAAAGCCCTCGTCTAGCTCGGGACCAATTACCGGCAGCTGGTAGCCATTTTCTGGGACGACGAAACCATTTATTGATACGCGTTGGTTCTCGAACTTGAGTTTGTATCCTGCGGGCACGGTAATTTCGACGGTTTGTGGATTTCCAGTCGCGATCACAGTTTGCACGCCGTTGTTAAGCTCAAGCGCGGCGTCCCTCGCCCTGCGCTCTCGGTTGAGGGCTTGAAGGAACTGGTAGCCCATAAAAAATATTGAGACCACTAAGGCGGCGAGGATCACGAGCGCGAGGGTCCTGAGAGCCGGCATCTCCACGACCTATTGAATCCTCAGAACGAAAGTGTCGGACTTCTCAAAATCATCCGCGCCGGAGCCCTTGACCGTTATCGTGACATCTTCGGGGGTTGCTGTGCTATCGACTTTTATCGTCATCGTTGAGCCGAAATTCGGGACGCCGCTCGAAGGGTTGAAGGTTATGGTTACGCCGGTACGTGATGGGCTATAACTCAGTGTTATGGTCTCGTTGTAACCGCCCAATATCTTCTCGACGTTTACTTGAATGGTTTTTGAGTTATCGCTCGTGGCCGGCTTTCCAATAACAACTTCGTTTGCATCCACATCCACGCTGAAGCTCAATTGTTCCTCGATACCCCTACCGGCCCATCGGTAAACCGCAACCCCTATGCCAAGCCCCACCGCGAGCAAGATTATGCCGGCCATTATTTTCATCACGGTTGGCTCGACACCAACTTCATCCTTCGATAAACCCCTCAAGTTCCTCGGTCCTCCTCGATGCTATTCGATTTTAAAGCACCTGGTTAATAATGTTTGTTGGTTGAGTTAGGTTCGACGGAGTTGTGAGAAATTTGGCAAGAAAGAGGAAACGCACGGCCGGGCAACGCTATTTGATGTGGGCCATAATAGCGTTGTTAGTCTTAGCTGCCTTGTTCTACGCAGGCGATTGGTACTCAAAATACACAACCCGTATCGGGGTAATCCGCGTGAGTGGGAGCATCGACGACTTCACGTATGCAGATCAAGCATACGATGCGCTCAGGGATCCCAACATTAAGGCCGTTGTCGTAGTGGTCGACAGCCCAGGTGGAACGGTGCAAGCGTCATTTGAAACCGAGGCCATGCTTAGGGAGTTAAACATGAAGAAGCCCGTCGTCGTGACAATGGGAGAATACGCTGCATCAGGAGCTTATCTCGTCTCTACGGCGTCTGATTACATCTTCGCACGCAGTGCCACGGTTACCGCTGGGTTGGGCGTCATCGCGGTATGGGTCAGTTATGAGAACAAATGGAAAGGGGAAGGCATAGAATATTACAGATGGACCAGTGGGGAAATGAAGGACCTCTGGGCGCCGTATCGCAGCCCAACCCCCGAGGAAAGCGTTGAGCTGCAGAGTTTGGTCGATAATTTAATGAACGACGTTATAGCGAGAATTAAAATTAATCGTCCCCAAGTTGTGAATATTGAAGAGTTGAGAGACGGCTCGACCATATGGGGCTACGAAGCATTGCCGTACAGGCTCGTGGACGAGATCGGCGATTATGAGGGCGCCCTGTATAAGGCGGCCGAGCTCGCGGATCTTGAGGAAGGCAGTTACACAGTTGTGGAGCTAACGAGCTAGGTGCTATGCACATAAGCTGCATTAGGTGCAGGCCGAAATTAGTCGGGAAGGGTCTTTACAGGCGGGTTTTTAAAGTTAAAAATCTCGTGCTAAAAATTCAGAAAGATCGTAGCAAGGGGATCAAGGAGCTGCAGAGAAGGGCGGTGGCAATAGATTCTCACCAACGGAAGATCAGGCGGGAGCTAACTTTTTTACCTGCATATTACGGGACGGTTTTGGCCGAGGTCAGGGATGGCGGTGCCCCCTCTCCAGTGATAATTACTTTTCACGAGTATGTGGAGCCCCTTCCCATCTATTCGATCGGGACGCTGAAGGCGATTTTCGGCTTGATTGGAAAGGCAAGTGAGAAAGGTTACATGCTTGATATAAAGCCATCAAACTTCGGCAGGAAAGGTAAGAGAGTTCTCTATCTAGATGAGTACGGTATCGGGAAAGGACCAGTGCCCCCAGACTTGCTCGAGGATATCAATAAATTTGTCAAGTTCGCGCTTGGAAAGCTAACGATAAAAAGAGCCGGTTGAGCCCTACTTCCTTGCCAGGGGCCGAAGTTCCTTGACCACGCGCTCCACGGTTGCGGCAGCGCCACCGAGATACTTCCGCGGGTCTATTAGTTTCTCAATCTCCCGATCCGGGACGTATCGCGTCACCTTACGCTCTCGACGCAGCACCGCGGCCAGCGGGGCGTTTGTGCGCACCGAGGCCGAACTACACTTCCTCAGCAAGGCGTGGGCTTCCTGACGGTTCATCCCTCGTCGGGTGAGCTCGATCATCACCGCCTCGGCCATGTTCAACCCGCGGGTCAGTTCGAGGTTGCGCTTCATTTGTTGGGGGTACACAAGGAGGTTGTTGAGCACGTAAAGGGATGTCTTGAACATTTCGTCGATGATTAGGAAGGACTCGGGCAAAAGCACCCGTTCGCACGAAGAGTTTGTAAGGTCTCGCTCGTGCTCAATGACGATGTTCTCGAGCCCCGCCTGCGCGTTCGCGCGCAAGACCCTAGCGAGCCCGCATATTTTTTCGCACCTTATCGGGTTTCGTTTATGGGGCATCGTGCTGCTCCCTATCTGTCGCGCAGCAAATGGTTCCGCTAGTTCCCCGATCTCAGTGCGCTGAAGGTTTCGGATCTCACGGGCGATTTTGTCCAAGGTGCTCCCGACCAACCCAAAAAATGAAACGAGTTCGGCGAAGCGATCACGCTGAAGAATTTGGTTAGAGGTCTTGGCGGCTGGTATCTTGAGTTCCTGCATTACGATCTCTTGAACTTTTGGTCCTTTGTTTCCCCAAGCGGCCCCGGTCCCAACTGCTCCGCTCATCTTTCCGACGATCACACGGGGTCTGATTTGTTCAAGTCGCTCCAAGTGCCGCCCGAGCTCGCACGCCCAGATTGCGAACTTCAAGCCAAGCGTCGTGGGCACGGCATGTTGCCCGTGGGTTCGTCCGACCATGATGGTTTTTTTGTACTTGGCGGCTTGCCTGAGGATTATCTTGAGCAGGTTCCGAAGGTCACGTTCAACTATTGTTAATCCATCACGAATTTGCAGAGCTGCAGCGGTGTCGAGAATGTCGTTGCTGGTAGCGCCGAAGTGCACATATCGCCCAGCTTTGCCCGATACCTTGGCCAACGCAAGGACGAGGGCCATCGTCTCGTGTTTGACCTCTCGCTCGAGTTCTCGAATCCGCGTGACCCCCACGTGCTTGACCGATGCGGTTTGGGCAATTTTGCGCGCGTCTGCATTCGGGATCATACCCACGTTTGCGAGGGCTTTCGCAAGCGCCGCCTCGACATCGAGCATACGCTGAAAACGGGTTTCGAGTTCAAAAATCGAGCGCATTTCGCGGCTTCCATAGCGCTCCTCAATCGGATGGGCGGGCAACATCAACCCCCAATCGACAAGTTTTGGCGCGCAATAAAGCTTTGCGGTTGATTAGGATACAATTCTTCTCTCAAACTTCAGCGCATTCACACCCTAGTCGCTAATTTGCAATCATTCGGCCTGTCGCTTGATGCTCCGCGCGATCTCGGTGCCGATGTATGAGACCCGGGCTAGCTCCTTTTCATCCGCCCGCTTGATGTCAGCGAGTCTTAGATACCCAGCTTGGAAAAGGCTTCGTGCCCGCACGCGCCCAATGCCCCGAAGTTGCACAAGCTCCAACAATTCCTCTTTAACGCCATAGCGCACGCGCTCCCGCAGTTTCCGAAGGGGCCTCAACGCCGGCCTGGCTTTGAATAGCCCAGCGAGCTCGTGGGCAGCGTAGAGCAGCCACTCGGCGGTGTTCACTTTTCTTCGGATGTCGCCGGCTCCCACGCCGAATTGCTCGTGGATATCGTCCTCATAGGTTTCATCAAGCCAAGCCTGGAGCATCTGCGCGGTCTTCACCTCCGCGAGGAAGAACTCATATTTGTCGGGCTCGTCGTATTGGTCTGGGGTGGGCGTCAAGAGTTCATCGGCGTGTTTTATAAGGGATTCTTCGAGGTTGGGGTAGTCGTGTCGTCTCAGGTAGAGTTGTTCCATGTCAGGTGTGTGGCAGATAAGATGAAGTAAGCCGAGGGCCGTTGGCTCCTTGGCGGCGATGCCCTTGATGCCGTCGCGCAACACCACAGCTGAGAGCGGGTCGATGTAGAGCTTCGAGACGCGTTCGCCGAAGGGAGTCGCGAGCAAAAGTTTCCCCTGCTTACGGATCATCTCCTCATGCTCGAGGAAATCGAGTACCCGCTCGACGACCCGCGCGACATCGCTCGTCCCATACTGGTAAGCGAAGAAAGTTTGTCCCATGAACTCCAGCAGCCCATCGGCGTCGTTCACGTAACCCGCTGCGATCGAGGCGAGCACGTGGGTCCGGAGCGCAGGTTCGGTTGCGAGCTTCGAGGTTATCCGCTCTGGATCGGCTCGGATGAACTCCTCGAACAGTGCCTCCAGCTCGCCCTTTCCCTTCGCGATGAGCACAGCTTCACCGTACTTGTCATACTGCGGCCTCCCGGCTCGCCCAGCCATCTGGTGGAACTCAAGCACGGAAATGAGTTGCATCCCATAAGGCTCGACGTAGCGGCGATAGTCGCGGATGATCGCCCGGCGCGAGGGGAGGTTGACACCAGCGGCAAGCGTAGGAGTTGCGCAGACTACCTTTATCAGATTTTGTCTGTATGCGTCTTCAACAGCTTTTCTCTGGGCGTGGTGTAGCCCTGCGTGATGGAAGGCCGAGCCCTGTCGAACACAATCGGCCAGATTACGGCATGTACGGGTGGATTCGCCAAGGACACTTTCGATATGTTTAGCAATCTCAGCGAGCTTCTCGCGCTCCCCCCGCGAAAGGAGTTCTCCCACATGTCTTGCCACAAGCGCAGCCGCGGCTTGAGCCGAGCGCCGGGTACCTACGAAGACCAATACTTGTCCGTCCTCTCGCACGGTGTCGATGGCGAGCGCTGCGAGCTCGTCTCTGATGTTAACTTTCACCGCCCGCTTGCTCCCGTCGTCAAACTTTATATTTTCCTTGTAATACACTCCCTTCTTCAGAGGGACGGGGCGCCATTCGCTTTTAACAAGTTTCGCGTTGAGCCACTCGGTCATCTCATCCGCATTTTTTATGGTTGCGCTGAGCGCGAGTGTCTGGAGTTCGGGGTTGACCTGTCTGAGCCTGGCCGTCAAAATTTCGAGTGTAGGGCCACGTCCGGGATCATCAATTAAATGAATTTCGTCAAGGACCACAACCGAGATGATGTCAGCGAGCCATTTTGCGCGGTGGCGGAGTAAGGAGTCGACCTTTTCGGAAGTCGCGATGAGAATGTCATAGCGAGCGAGCCTCGGATCGGCGACATCTAAATCGCCTGTACTTATTCCAACTTTCACCCCAAGTGGCCCATACTTCTCCTTGAACTCCTCGTACTTCTCACTCGCAAGCGCGCGCAGGGGCACGATGTAAAGGCATTTGCCTCCTCGCTCAAGCACGGATTTGAGCATGCAGAACTCGGCGACGAGCGTCTTACCTGACGCGGTCGGAATCGCCAACACGAGGTTTTTTCCATCGAGGGCGCCTTTTTTCACCGCATCCACTTGTGGTGGGTAAAGGGTGGTTATGCCAGATTTTTCTAATGCAGTAGCAACTTCTCTGGGGAGCCCGTACTTCTCGCACAGCTCTTCAACTTTCACTCACACACCACTAAGAAAATACCCTTGAACACAAATTAACTTAGGGGAAAACATGGTGGGTGCTCGATCGGCTGCTTGCCACGCTATCTTACAAAAGATTTCGAGTGGCAAAATCGTCGATGCTCAAGGGCTGGCCAAGATTAAAACACAATCCTGTCGCGAGTTTGAGTTATCTGGGCTGCTCAGCAACTCGGAACTCTTGGCAGCCGCGACGGGGGAACAGAGGGCCAAAGTAATCCAACTGCTCAGGCTGAAGCCCGTGCGTTCGATCTCGGGCGTCTCGGTCGTCACGGTGATGCCCAAGCCCTATCCCTGCCCGAAGGAAGAGCCGTGTATCTACTGCCCGGGAGGTCCAACAGTCGGTACCCCTCAATCGTATACCGGCCGTGAACCAGCCGCCATGCGCGCGATTCAACATAACTTTGATCCTTACGGTCAGGTGAAAAGTAGGATAGAGCAACTTCGCGCGATCGGGCATGGGGTCGATAAAGTCGAGTTAATAATTTTCGGTGGTACCCTCACCGCTTACCCGCAGGATTATCTCGAGTGGTTTGTGGTGCAGTGCCTGAATGCGATGTCTGGGACAAACGCTGGGACAATTGAGGAAGCCCAACGAGCCGCTGAAACAGCATCCATCCACAACAGTGATATCGCATTCGAGACTCGCCCCGACTACTGCAGGGAACCCCACGTCGACCTCATGCTTAGGCTAGGTGCCACACGAGTTGAACTTGGTGTACAAACTACCCACAATTACATTTACAAACTCGTAGAACGGGGGCACACGGTAGAGGACGTTGCGGAGGCGACGCGAATAGCAAGAGATGCTGGGTTTGTCGTAGTTTACCATATGATGCCAAACTTGCCCGGCTCCAGCTACGAACGGGACTTGGATACATTTAAAACCATCTTCGAAGACGAGCGATTCAAACCCGATGCTATGAAAATTTACCCGACGCTCGTCATGCCTGACACAAAGCTCCACGAGCTGTGGCAGCGGGGCGAGTACAAGCCTTATCCTTTCAAGCAAATTGTGGAACTCATCACTGAGGTGAAGCGGGGTGTACCGAAGTGGGTTAGAATTCAGCGCATCCAGCGAGACATTCCGGTTAACCTGATAGCGGAGGGCGTTAAGCGAGGCGACCTGAGAGCTATGATTCAGGAGAAAATGAGAGGAGAGGGGGCACGCTGTCGTTGCATAAGATGCCGTGAGGTCGGGCACGTGCAATACAAGCTCGGGCTAAATCCCAACCCGGATGACATAAAGCTCGTGGTCGAGCGATATCGTGCATCTGAGGGTGAGGAGCTCTTCCTTTCGTTTGAGGACGTGAAGCATGATGTCCTGATTGGACTTCTCAGGCTGAGGGAACCCTCCGCGAAAGCGCACAGGCTAGAGGCCAAAGCCACTCGCTCGATGCTCGTGCGGGAGTTGCACGTCTATGGTCCACTCGTGCAGGTCGGTGAAGCGGCTAGAGCGAACGAGTGGCAGCACCGGGGTTGGGGCGAGCGTTTGATTAAGGAGGCGGAGCGGATATCCCTTGAGGAGTTCGACGCGCGGAAGGTCATCGTGCTTTCAGGTATAGGGACAAGGAACTACTACCGGCGATTCGGCTACGAGCGAGAGGGGCCCTACATGGTCAAGGCGATAAAGTGATGCTGTTTGATTTACGAACCTAACTTTTTTCACGGGAACTCAGGACTTGTATGAATGGAGCTTCAGGCACGTTCTTCACTGCACTGTGAACAATAAATGTCTCTGTCTCCCTCACGCCTTTTAGCTTATGAATCCGCTTGACGAGCTTAGTCAGCTTCCTACTGTCCTTTACCAAGACCTCTAGGACCGCGCTGTACCTCCCAAAGAGACGATAAAATTCTGTGACCTGATGGAATTGTTTGATCGCTGCTTCGTTTTTTCTTCTGAGCTCGCCCCGTGGATCCTCGCGTAGGAGGATGTAAGCTTTCGTAGTCAGGCCAAATTTTTCTGGGTTCAACTTGGTCGTGAATGAGATAATTGCTCTTGTCGTCTTGAGCTGTTCTATTCTCTTCGCAACGGTCTGCCTTGAGGCTCCTACCCTTTTCGCAATCTCCCTCACTGGCTGCTCACTGTTTTTTATGAGTTGGAGCAGTATTTTTCGATCTAAATCCCTCATCTTCATCCCTTAACATTTTGTTAACAGAAATGCTTAAAAGCTTAACGTTTTTAATAAGGTGAGGGTCAAACGTGAAAAACGTACTCCAAGAGAAACTGAGGAAGGAAAACTACGAAAAACTCTTGGCGATAGATAACCCAGTCCTCCACCGATTCATCGCCAGGTACGTGGAGCTCTGTGGTTCCGATGAAGTATTCGTCTGCACCGGTTCGCCGGAGGATGTCAACTACATCAGGGAACAAGCGATATTGGGCGGTGAGGAGAGAAAACTCGTCACCGAAGGGCACACCGTTCATTTCGATGGGTATTACGATCAAGCAAGAGACAGAAAGAACACGAAATTCTTGATGCCGAAAGGCCAGGGTTTTGGTCTGAGTTCTTTGACGGGTGGCAAGGTCGGTGCAGAGATCGAACGCGGGGAGGGACTCGAGGAGATCCATTCACTGTTTAAAAACATCGTGAAGGGGCACAGGCTTTACGTGCTCTTCTTCTGCCTCGGTCCCGTGAGATCAGAGTTCTCGATTCCCTGCGTCCAGCTGACCGACTCCGCCTATGTGGCTCACAGTGAGAATTTGTTGTACCGCCAGGGTTATGAGGAATTCAAAAGATTGGGGAGGTCGGCACGTTTTTTCAAGTTCGTCCACTCAGCGGGTGAACTCGAAAACTGCGTTAGCAAAAACATTGACAAGAGGAGGATATACATCGACTTGCAAGACGAAATCGTTTATAGCGTCAACACTCAGTACGGCGGAAACACCATCGGTCAGAAGAAGCTGGCGATGAGGCTAGCGATCAACCGGGCGTCGGAGGAGGGCTGGCTCACCGAGCACATGTTCATCATGGGGGTTCACGGGCCCGGCGGGAGGATCACGTACTTCACTGGAGCTTTTCCATCCCTTTGCGGAAAGACTTCGACCTCGATGATGAAGGGAGAAACGATAGTCGGTGACGACATAGCCTACCTGCGTGAGAGGGATGGTGGAGTCTGGGCCGTCAATGTCGAGAAGGGAATTTTCGGAATAATCCAAGGAGTCAACTCCAAAGACGACCCGATATTGTGGAAAGTGCTCAATAACCACGGCGAAATCATTTTTTCAAACGTGCTAATGGCGGAGGATGGAAGTGTTTATTGGATAGAAAAAGACGGCGCCACCCCAAAGAAGGGCATAAACTATTCCGGGGAATGGTACTCTGGGAAAAAAGACGCTGATGGTCGTGAGATCACACCTTCTCACAAGAACGCTAGGTTTACAATCGACATGAAACTCCTTGAAAACCTTGACCCGAAACTCGACGATCCGGAAGGGGCGAAAGTCGGAGGAATGATTTACGGGGGGCGGGACTCTGATACATGGGTTCCAGTAGAAGAAGCCTTTGACTGGGTTCACGGTGTAATCACAAAGGGCGCGTCATTGGAATCGGAGGCTACGGCGGCGGTTTTAGGAAAAGAGGGTGTTCGAGAATTCAATCCAATGGCGAACTTAGACTTCCTTTCGACCACGCTGGGGAAGTACATCAAAAGTCACCTGAAGTTCGGAGAAAAACTGAAAAGACCCCCAAAGATTTTCTCGGTGAACTACTTCTTGAAAAATCGAAAAGGGAAGTTCCTGAACATCAAGATGGACAAGGCGGTTTGGCTCAAGTGGATAGAACTACGCTCACACAATGAAGTGTGGGCAGTGAAAACGCCCACGGGATTAATCCCGATGTACGAAGACATTAAGAAGCTGTTCAAGCACGTACTCAACAAGGGTTACTCAGAAAAAAAGTACTCCGAGCAATTTTCCCTGAGAGTTAGAGAGCATCTATTGAAGATCGACAGGATTGTGAATATTTACAGAACTAAGGTTCCCCAGGCACCCGAGATCATCTTTGAGGTATTGGAAGAGCAGAGGAGAAGGTTGATTGCTGCAAGGGATAAATTTGGTGACTACGTCGCACCAGAAAAATTCCCCGCCGTCCCCAGCGGGAAATAGAAACTGGATGAAGGGAGGTTAAACTGTGCGTCTATCAAAAAGGGTGAGTTCGATCGGCCCATCGCCGACTTTGGGGATCACGGCAAAAGCGAAGAAGATGCGGGCTGAGGGCATTGATGTCATCGGGTTTGGCGCTGGAGAGCCGGACTTCGACACACCCGTAAACATCAAAGAGGCGGCGAAAAAGGCGATAGATGCTGGATTTACAAAATACACCCCACCTTCAGGCATTCCGGAGTTGAAAGTTGCCATTTGCGAGAAGCTCAAAAGGGATAACGATCTCGATTACGAGCCGGAAGAAATCCTCGTTTCTTGCGGGGCAAAACATGCCATATTCAACGCCGTCCTCGCCTTGTGTGATGACGACGACGAGGTGATTTTGCTCTCCCCGTACTGGGTCAGCTACCCCGAGATGATCAAGCTTGCGAGGGCAAACCCAGTCGTGATCAAGACTACTCAGCAAAACAATTTCAAAATCACACCTGAACGACTACGCGATGCCATCACGCCCAAAACAAAACTCATCATACTGAACTCCCCCTCAAACCCAACCGGGATAGTTTACACCAAGAAAGAGCTGCAACTTCTCAGTGAAATTTTGGTGGAGGCGGAAATCTGCTGCATCTCTGACGAAATTTATGAAAAAATCATCTACGACGGCAAAGAGCATGTCAGCATCGCCTCATTGAGTTCAGAGATGAAGAAATTGACGATCGTTGTGAACGGCGTTTCCAAACCTTATTCCATGACTGGCTGGCGGATAGGCTACGCTGCTGGTCCAAGGGAGATCATCAAAGCGATGTCTAATCTGCAAGCCCATTCTACCTCGAATCCAACATCGATCAGCCAGAAAGCCGCTCTGGAGGCCCTGAAAGGTCAACAGAAGGATATGGAGGAAATGGTTCGGGCGTTCGCTGAAAGAAGAAATTACATCGTGGGGAGACTGAATTCCATAGAAAGAATCCGTTGCATCATGCCCGAAGGCGCCTTCTACGTCTTCCTGGACGTGTCACAGCTCCTAGGGAAAAAATACAATGGACAAACCATAAAGGACTCGTTCCTATTGACCGAGCTGTTGCTCACAGAGGCCAGGGTAGCAGTGGTTCCAGGGGCCGTCTTTGGTGACGACAATCACTTGAGGCTCTCGTACGCTACCTCAATGGAAAACATTGCCGAGGGCATGGATCGAATCGGAGAGTTCATAAAGAAAATCTCTGTATAGTGTAATCTATGAGATGACCGACATGCCCAAGGTTTACATCATAGATGTCACAAATAGGGACGGGGTGCAGACTTCAAGGATTTGCCTTTCTAAATTCCAGAAAACGATGATAAATTATTACTTAGGTCAAATGGGCGTTTTTCAATCAGAAT
>Ga0209991_10000804_pt1 | contig 14040 bp, 15 predicted proteins | sample ChitaG_FD_183167 | JGI IMG/M metagenome (GOLD analysis project Ga0209991, IMG submission 183167) | Deep subsurface microbial communities from South Pacific Ocean to uncover new lineages of life (NeLLi) - Chile_00310 metaG (SPAdes)... | ecosystem: Environmental > Aquatic > Marine > Oceanic >...
TCTTCCCGTTTCATTTCTTCTTCTCCTTAATGTTCACTACGATTTAACAAATCATGGAGAATCTTAAAGAATAAGATTATAAAATATAACTCTCTTAGCAAAATAGTTTCCTTTCTCGAATTATTGGGGAAAACATCAAATCTGCTTTAATGATTAAAGTATTATAATCCCTTATATTTCGTCATACAAAGATATTAAAATCAGAAATTGTTATAAAAATCACGGTAATTAATACTTTAAAATTGTATTTACAATTCTGAAGCATAATCTAATATGACAACAGAAGAAATTAGAGATCCTTATAAAATAATTTTGCAAAATATGCGTGAATACCCTAACGATATCCCTATTGTTGATGGAGATATATCAGAAGCATTTAAGGCGTATATTAAATTATTGTTTACTCCTGAAGAGGCAGAAGTTGCTCAACACTTAACAGTTAAGCCCCAATCCATTAACCGAATAGCTAAGAAAATTGGAATAAGCAAAGAAAAAATTAAAGAAATTCTAGAAGATATGACTAACGCAGGAATCATTCAAGATATCGGAGGTTATTCCTATTTCCTAGCGATGGCACATCTTTTGAATATGGGATTTAAAAACTCAAAAACATTCGAAAGGCTTGGAAAGAAAGGGGCTGAACTGTATCATCAATTCTTCATTGAAGAGAAGTTTTACAAGCGATACGAATCTTCCGATGCTGGTACTCCAATTACCAGAATAGTTCCCATAGATATATCAATTGATCATAAGTCTGTAATATCCAATGCTGAAGAGATACATGGAATATTAGATATGTGTAAAGGTCCAATTGTAGTTACCGATTGTCCTTGTCGTAATAGAACAGAGACCTTAGGAATAAGAGAGTGTAAAGATAAATTTCCAATTTCAGAAACCTGTTTTCAAGTTGGGTTGTTCGGGGAATATTTTTTACGAAGAGGAGAAGGACGAGAAATCTCTCGCGTAGAAGCCCATGACCTAGTAAAGAAATTAGCAAAAAAAGGTTTAGTTTTTACAGTTGCAAACAGTAAAAGCCCAATCCACCAAGTAATTTGTTCTTGTTGTGCGTGTTGTTGCGCTTTTTTAAGAGGAATGACGCGATTTGAAGATAAAAACGAACACTGTACAGCTAAATCGAACTATATCGCTAAAGTTAATCGTCAGTTATGCACGGGATGTGCTCTTTGTGCTAAAAAATGCCCATTTAAAGCTATTACAATAAAAAAAGAGAAAGCTAAAGTAAATCCTAAAAAGTGTTATGGCTGTGGAATTTGTGCGGTATGTTGCCCTGAAGAATCGATCAAACTTCATCGAATAGAACGATCTTATATTTACCCTGACACTGCCCAATTATTTGAAAAAATCTACCAAGAGAATCGAAGAAAAGAATAAACAACTTGAGCACCTAGTTTATAATATAAGATTTCCAGCACAACTCATGTGATCCGCTCTATGCTGATCGGCAAATATTAATACTACATTCATTTTTGAGTTCATATTAAGGTATCAATTGAGTGATGTTTGTTGGTTTCCTTAACCTTTTCTTATAATCCTTATAATACAATCGTTTTCGTTTTGGATCCATTTTATTTAGTTCTTCTATTGCCTTTTCTGGAGGGAGAACAACTAGCTTTCCATCCTCATTTTGAATTACGCATCCAGAATTGGTTAAAAGCCTATAATTTTCTGCTGTATCCTCTGGATCCCCCCAGCATATCAGCTGACAATTGCCACAAGTAAGTTGTATTATTCCCTTTCCACCATAAAATGCTGCTTTATACCCTTGCGAAGAATCGTTGATTAAGGGGCGCTTACTTTGTGCTGTCATTGCCATAGACAAAAGACGAGATACCTCACGATCATCTTCCGGATAATCGTATCGTCCTGGACTCCAAGTTGACCATTCACCCGTTTTATCCAACCCATTGCAACCTCCGCATACAATCAAACATCTTGATTTATTTAATCGCTTAGAATATGTCATTGTATATCCCCCAAGAGTAACTGATGTTTCTTCATTTTCAGAGAACATCCTGAAGCCACAGACTTTTGTACATAATTTACATTTATTACAAAAAGAATTTTCAGAAGGTATGGGGTCTGTAGGAGTAAGCTTTGCATCCGTTACAACACCCCCTACTATTATATTAGCTCCATATTTTTTAATGCCAACATTACCTGACCAACCAAAAGAGGCGACTCCAGAACGAACCGCAAGATATCTTAACGATAGTTCGGGAGGTAATGACGCTTGCCATCCTGGTATATCTTGTCTGTAATAATTATTTGGGATAAAATACTCTGCTTTAAAACCTTTTTCTCTCAAATAATTTCGTAAATCTCTTGATAATCTACCAACTCTAACATTGGTTTCAATATTATCTTTCTCATGAATACCACGAATGTCAGGGTATTCTTTAGCTAAGTAAGGACGAATCAAATCCATGTCTAAAGGCATCGCAAAACTTATTGCGGATTGAGCTTCTGGAAGTAAATAAGTGAGATCGGCACCTGGAGGTCCACCGGACATAGTTTCAAGCGTGGCAAATCCCACTCTAAGAGCGTCTCGTTCTTTTAAAAACTTTTCAATCTCTTTATTTAATGTTATGATGATCCACCTATTTTATAGAAAATTGTGTTAAAAATTCAGCAAAAATATTCAGTTACTATTACTATTGTATAATTCAGATATTTATACTTTTTATCATGAAAATTCAAAAAAGATTTGAAGTGTATTATCGCATTTAAAAAGAAATAATCCTTATGGCTTATCGCCATTCAGTCCCGCATTGACCACATCTATACATTTTACCGTATATTCTCGGATACGTATATATTATTTTGGTCTTATCATCAAATTCGCGAATTTGAGACTTATTAGTATTTCCGCAATTGGGACACGTTTTTTTACGAGTAACTGTTTCTTCTTTTAGCATTTCATTTTCTAACCTTGGTTCTTCTGGTTCTGAAACAGTATCCATCTCCAAGTTATTACTTGGTCTAATCAAATCACTTTTTGGTTTTTGTTCTAGGGGTTCCTCAAATATATTCTCAACTTTAAAGGGATCTTCTATTTTTACTTCCACTTTTTCTTCAAATAAAGGTTCTTGTGGTACAAACTTTTCTGGTGTTTTTGGTGATTCTTTTATTTGAGTTTCCATGACATTTATAGTTTTAGCTAATAATATAGCATCATTTTGTTTAAGCTTTTCATTTGCTTTCTGTAACGCTTGAACATCCTTTTCTAAATTGGCCGCTTTCACTTCGAATTTTGTCAATCGAAACCGTTCAGCCTTTACAGTATTTAATTTTGCAGTCAGGATTTTGTTCTCTTCTTTTACATCGCGATTTATGTTCTCTAGATTCTGTATAGTTATCTCTAAATTATCAACTGTTAGTTCTTTACTCTTTAAGCTCATATTATAATCCTCAAGAATTTTATTAACTTCCTCTAAATTACTTACTTGTTTTCTTAAACGGTACATGTCTTCTTCCAATTGTTCCACATTTGAGGATTCAGCTTTTATAGTTTTTGCGCTTTCTAAAAGGCGTTCGTTTTCTGTTTTTGTTTCAGAAATTTTCTCTTTGAGCTTTATATTTATATTCTCTAGTCTTCCGTAATCTTCAATTAAATTATTAAGAGAATTCTGAGTTTTTATTATTACTTCATCTCTGATATCATCGTTTAAACTTTCTTGCATACTAATTAATTCGTCATTTAAGTTTTTAATTTTCTGCTGTAGAGCCTCCTTTTCGCGATTTCTTTGAGACAATTCTTGGTTTTGTGAATTAATTAAATTTTTTAATATGTCAATTTCTCCAGATTCAATACTCTCAGCAGTTGGTTTCACGAGTTCAAGTTTGGAAGAGGATTGATTCTCCTTAAGCTTCGTTTCTAATTTAGCAACCTTGAGTTCTAAATTTTCTACTGTTTTTTCTAACTGAGCCTGTGATTTTTCTTCTTCTTCAGCTTTGTCTATCAAATCCTTTAAGTTTTCACTCATATCAAATAACACTCAATTTTTTTCATTAACTGATTACACTTAAAATATAATAAACCTCTAATTAAAAAAATTTAGGAAAATTAACTATAAATTGACGAACTTCGTTAATAATTTTGTGCTTAATCTAAAAAATAAAAATATAAGTCTGTAATAACACTCTAGATTAGATAATTCTGTTAAGAAGGTCAAAAATGGTAGGGTCAAGCAAATATTTTTATAAAGTCTGTATTGTCGGAGATTCTGAAGTAGGAAAAACTACACTTGTCAATCAATATCTAAAAAGGAGATTCGTAGCTGATGCTCAAAGAACAATTGGTTCTAATTTTTTTGTTAAATATATAAAAATTCCCAATGTCAAACACTTAATGACCTTACAAATCTGGGATTTAGCAGGCCAACCTCGTTTTAGATGGGTACGATACGCATTCTATAAAGGTGCGAGTGGGATCGTCTATGCGTTTGATTTAACCAGAAGAAATACTCTCGATAATATTATAACTTGGAAAGAAGAAGTAGAAAGTAAAATTGGTGTAGTTCCAAATATTTTCGTAGGAAATAAGCTTGATTTGATAAATTCTGAAAATTCTTTCATTAATAAAGAAGAAATAAAGCATTTTAAGGAGACATTATCTGCTAGTGTATACCTTGAAACAAGTGCGAAGCTTGGTACTAACGTAAAGGATGTTTTTGATGAATTGGCTCTGGAAATGTACAAAAATGCCAATACATAACTAATTTTTTGTTAATTTAATATCTCTTTATTGATTTAGCTACGGCATAAGCCAATAACGGAGGAACTGCGTTTCCTACTTGTTTATATTTGTCTCTCGTAGTTCCACAAAATCGATAATTATCTGGAAATGATTGTAATCTTGCCGCTTCTCTAATAGAAATCGCTCTATTTTGAATAGGATGAATAAATCTACCCGGAGCACTTACACAACCACAATTCCCCGTGATTGTGTCTGCAGGGGCATTTAATTTGAGCCTTCCATATATATTAGGATAACCTCCTTTAAGTTGGTATTCTTTCGGTAGCGAACTATGGTTGAAACCCGGTTTAATGTGAGAAATCCTATTACGCACTAATTCGCTATGATTGGGGGCAAAATGATCGTATAATCCCGATGAATTTTTTCTTAGATATTTTTGATATAGTGTTTTAGGTTGGCAAGAATACTTTTTAATCATATCGTCCGTGCGCTTTTTTGTAAAAGGATCTATATTAAGAATATCGGAAATTGCGTCCTGAACGGTTAAATAAGAAGGTAGCGCATTATCTCCTAAATCTAATTTCTTTTGAGTAGCATTAATATTAGTTTTTTGGATTTTTAAAGAATTAACTGATTTGTCTTGAGTTCCTATAAAAAATACTCTCTGTCGTAATTGTGGGACTCCGTAGTCTGCTGCTAACAATATTTCCATTTTACAAGTATATCCTATTTCTCTATACAAATTAACAACTTTTTCTACTACTTTTCCCTTCCCCATAGAAAGAATTCCGGGAACGTTTTCCATAACGAAAAATTTCGGTTTAAAGTATTTAACCCATTGAATAAAATAAAAGATTAGCATATTACGAGGGTCGTCTGGGCTCCTATTTCCAACCGTAGAAAATCCGATACACGGAGGTCCTCCAATTATTCCCTCTATTTCTTGGTTTTTAATGAATTTATCAGAAATATCTTTGCAATTTAAATTGGTTATATCTTTATTTAGTGATAAAGTTTCAGGATGATTTCTTTTATACGCTCTATAATAATTTTCTTCTAATTCTATCGCCAAATCAACTTTAAAATTTGCCATTTTAAAACCAAGCGATAAACCCCCAGCTCCACAGAACAAATCTATTAGAATCTTCTTTTTTTCAGACATTATAATGTTGAAAAGGTCAATACTGGATGAATAAATCAACTATAAGAATAAAATGAAATTAATATTTAATTAATAACTAATACGATATGTTGAAAAATTTTAAGAATAATAACTACATTTTGACCAAGAAAAGAAATGAATAAAGCAGATAAACATTCTCTGGTTAGGAAGAGGATTTTAGATTGGTATGAAGAGAACAAACGAGATTTTCCTTGGAGAAAATCAAGCTCTCCTTACCAAATATTGGTTACTGAAATATTGCTACAAAAGACAATTGCCCTAAACGTTTCAAATATTTACAGCGCTTTTTTTACAAAATATAAAGACTTCTCCGAAATTTTTAATGCAGACATCACTAAATTACAATCAGACATTAAAGGATTAGGTTTGTCCAACAAACGAGCTCAAATTTTAAAGGATTTAAGTCAAATGATTATAACTGAGTATGATGGAAAAATTCCTCAAGAACCTGAAATCTTAAAGAAAATTAATGGAATTGCCGATTATGTGAGTAACGCTTATAGTTGTTTTGGATTAAATAACAGAACCCTTTTCTTTGATGTTAATATAAAAAGATTTATTCAGAGGGTCTTAAAACCTCAAGATATGAAAGTTAAAAATGATATAATCTATACTGAATTAGATAAATTATTACCTAAAATGGATTTTAAAGATATGTACTGGGCGATCCTTGATTTTGGATCTAAAATTTGCTCTAAAAATAACCCTAAATGCGAGCTATGCCCTATATCTGATAAATGCCTTTATTTCTCACTTCCGGTTTCTTGAAAGTACAAGATTCGGATTTAAAAACACATTTTGACACATTGGACAGGCATTATGTCTTGCTAACCAATCATACACGCATGAATCATGATATTTGCTACCGCAGAATGAGCATTTAATAATTCGAGTGCTTCTATACCCGATATATTCATGACAAATAGTGCATTGAATATTTTGCTGTGATGTTCTATCTTTGATTTTTAATTTATGTCCACAATAACAACAAAAATTAACCCTTTTGCTATTAGATTTTTGTATTCGCTTACCACAATTGGGACAATAATTAAGATTTGTGTCAGACATATATTTTTCACGCAAATAATAATTCGAATTTAAGCTATATAATAATAAAATAAAATTAACAGTTAAAAAATGATTTCTAGTCCAATTTTTATAAATAAAATCAGCATAATTATAATTATGAAAGAATTTTCTAATAAGGTAGCTGTAATTACCGGGGCTGCAAGCGGGATCGGGCGCAGTATAGCCAAAAAATTTTTACAAGAAGGCATGAAAATTGTTTTAGCCGACATTGAATTAGATGCGTTATCTCAAGCAGAAAATGAACTAAAAGAAATAAGTCCAAATGTTTTAACTGTTCTAACAGACGTTTCGAAAATTGGAGATGTTAAAGCCTTAGCCCAAAAAACCATCGATCATTTTGGCGCCGTCCACATATTATGTAATAATGCGGGCGTAGGTTTTGCTACTAAATCGTCAACAACCGTGTGGGAGAACTCTTTATCTGAATGGAAATGGATTTTTGGAGTAAATCTCTGGGGCGTGATTCATGGAATTCACGTTTTTATTCCAATCATGCTCAAACAAAATTATTAATGTTGTGTAATCAATACGGCTTCTATGGCAGGGTTAATAACTCCAACGATAGGCACAGGAATTTATAATATAACTAAACACGCCATAATCGCGCTCTCTGAAGCTTTAAAGCTTGAACTAGGGCTCATTGGTGCGAAGATAAATGTATTAGCTCTTTGCCCTGGATTTGCTTTCACAAAAATTACAGAAAGCGATAGAAACCGACCCAAAGATCTGTATCATGATGTAACCACTAATTCTGAATTAGAACACATTATGAAAGCTTATCAACAATCAATCGAAAACGGGATATCTCCAAAAGATGTAGCCGAAATTTTGTTTCACGCTCTAAAGGGCGAAAAACTCTATATCCCTACTGATCATCATCGATATTTAAGAAGAGGCGTGAAAAATAGAATGGAATCAATCCTACAAGATTTACAAAAATAAAATCTTCATAATAATCGTGCAAAAATTTAAACATCTTTTTTATATATTTTTAACCCCATTAATCATCATTTAAGAAAATATTTGAGCAAAGCACTACTTTCTTAGAAAACTTAGGAAAAAAAAAGGTAATTCGAAATTGTGCCATTCTCGAAAAATGCAGTAAATGAAACATCACAAGATTATCGAGCTTGGCCGATATTCTGGCTTGCGTTCGTAAGATTAATTTATGTATCCATTTTTGAAAGAGCACTTTCAAACTACCTTTATTTTGATTTAAATATTAGTGAAAGCACTCTAGGAATTATATCTTCTGCGGGAGCAATAGCGTATATTTTTGCTCCTATTCTTGGGCAATGGATTACTTCAAGGATAGGCATCCGTAAAGCCCTCATATTGTCTTGTCTGATAACGCCCTTTTTAACTGGAGCTCAAATTATATACTTTGAGCCGTGGTTTTTAATCTTGTGTCGAGTATTCTTAGGACTAGCAATAGGACTTTATTGGCCAAATTGCATGAATCTGTTAAGCAAATGGCAGAAGATAAGTAGTTCTGAAAAAGCAAAAAGAAATTTTAGAAATTTTAATTTTTCTTGGAACTCTGGTTTTATAATTGGACTTCTCATTGGTTATATATGGAGTTTTTCTTGGAACGATTATTCTGCTATGATTTTTTCTTGGTCTCTGTCGTTTTTACTAATCCCAATTAGTTTTTTTATAAACAAGGATTCCAAAACCCATGATCCAAAAGAACAATTAGAAATCCATTTGGAAAATCCCATATATGAAGAAGATTTTAAAATGTTCTCTAAAACAAGTTCAAATTCAAACTCCTCTATGATTATTTATCCTATTTTATTCTCGTGGATAGGAATAATTTTCTTATCAACTACAAAATCAATAATGCAATTTACCTACCCCGTTTTTTTAAAAGGGGTCACTTCAGAAACTCAATCGACTTATCTTGTCCAAGGTGGAATGCAATTGGCTCAACTTATCGGTTTAACTTGGATTAATGTGATGAATATATATAAGCGAAAAAATTCCGTTTTAATCAGTTTGATTTCCGTTGTTATAATATCATTTACTATTTTTTATATTAGTTCTATTTGGTACATCGCAATAATATTCGCAATTACCGGTCTATTTTTCGGTTTTATTCACGGGACATCGATGAAAATCATGCTAGACTATGGAACTGCTAAGAACACAGCGAGATATTCAACTCTAAATGAAATCATAATAGGAATTGGTTTTGGGATAACCCCTATCATATCTGGATACGTTGTAGAAATTAACATATATGCCGTATTTGTTTTTATTATAATAGGTGGGTTCGCTTTTTTCGCTACTTTAACATATCTTTCCCGTAACATTAAAAGATAGAGATAGAATAGCTCAAATACGCCTTGTTATTTATTTTTAGACTTCAAAATTGGATAATCTTTTATTCAAGCGGTCTTAAATATTAAGTAAATAGGAATTAATTATAAGAAAATATTGTATTTATATGACTTTATTTGATCAACTCAATAAGTATCAATTAAAAGAACTTCTCGTTAAGTGTTGGATGACTCATGACGGTTCGTGGTTCTACACATGTGTCAATGAATTTGGTATTGAGACCGCAAACAAATTAAATAAAGCTGCAATTAAATCACTTTCTCTAATTGAAGTCCAAAGAGTTCAGAAAGCTTTAGGTGTAGAAAAAGCCAAGGTAAAAACCTTTGAACAACTAAAAACATTTATTAGCAACGGATTTTCAATATTAAAAGGGGATTTTATGAATTTTAACTACACTTTTCCTAGGCATAATGTCTTGCATTGGGAAATGGGAAAATGTTTCGCTTACGAGGGAATGAAAAGGATTGGAATAAAGGAAAAATATGAATGTGGTCTTATATATCGCCTTGGTTGTTGGCTAAGTGTATTAGGAGTCGAATTTAAACTTGTACCCGAAATTAATGAGTGTTTATTACATTCTCAAGAAAAATGCGTTGGAGATATGATCTTTAACTTTTAAGACTATAAGAGGATTATAAAAATGGTTCTATGGTTCATTTTTTCCATTTTAGGTATGTGCTTTATGGTTCCACTTCATTTTTTATCTGTCGAGCATCTAAAATTTCAAAAAAAATATGGAGCGGATAAAGGGAATAAAATAACCGGGATACTCGGGCTTACTTCCGGATGGGGGTTTTTTATATTTTGGTTTGGAATCTGGATATCCCCTCAACCTCGATTAATAATCCCCTTTATGCAAAATTCCAGTTTCATTATCCCAATTATTAACTTTTCAATACCAATATTTCATCTAATAATCTCTATTCCTTTTATTCTAATAGGTGCTTGGTTTGGAATTGGGAGCGTAAAACAAACTTCCCTCAAAGTAGCAGAAACGCACAGAACAGAAAGGATCGTTTCCACTAATATCTATTCTTTAATTAGACACCCCCAATACTTTGGTGGGGTATTGGCCCACATTGGAATTTCTTTATTGTTATCGTCGTTATTTTCTTTAATTTTAACACCTTTGGTAATTTTACTAAATTTTCTGGTTGCTTGGAAAGAAGAAAAAGAATTAATTAAAGAATTTGGAGATCAATATAAAAATTATAGAGAAAAGGTTCCAATGTTTTTTCCGAAATTAAAGAAACAAAAGAAAAACCCTGAGAAATAATCAACTCTTCTGATTGATTATCTCCTTGAGTTTAATCTCAGTATGATGATATCTCCCCGTTTTTAACGTTTTGTCCCCAAATTGAATGGATTTCTCAGGACAAAAATTGATACAGGCTAGGCAATGCTGGCATTTATGTAGCCATTGAGGGATTCCATCTGTCAATACGATGTTTTTAACTGGACAGACTTTTTCACATATCCCGCAACTATTGCAATTATCATCAACATAGAAGGACTTATCAAGGTTATTCACTTCCGCTTGAAACCATCCGTTAATTTTTTCACTCCTTCCTATGTCTTTCTTAAATACGCTACTATCTAAATTATCCTTCCCGTTGTTCACAATTTCAGAGAAATCTTCAATTGCTTTTTTAGCTTTTTCGAAAAAATCTATTTGAAGCTTTTCTGAAGTAATATCGTATCCGATAATATAGTTATTGGGCATGTTAATAAGAAGTCCCGCGTTAAGCCTTTTTTCTTTCTCTCTCAGAATCATCTCTAATTGTTGTAAGGGATATTCATTAATATCTTCAGCACTCGTTACACCCGCAAAAAAATAATTAGATTTATCTACATCTAATTCTTTTACAAAATCAAGGACAATTTTCGGTAAGCCAGAATAGTACAGCGGGAAAAAAAAACCAATTTTTTCACTGGTTGACTCAGGATCTTCCATTTCCAAAAACTTTGCAATAGGGGTTAGCTCGCAACTATTTAGTTTTTCGCAGAGATCTTTTGCAGCCTTCAACGAATTACCTGTTCCAGTAAAGTAATATATTGTTGTTTTCATAAATCTACTTAGCTTCTTTAATTTATTAAGTTTTATAATATGGAATCCTAAACTTGCAAGTGTTATTCTCTCTTCTTAACCTTCGGTCTTTTTATAAAATATAGGACCAGAACAAAGGCAATTCCTATCATAGAAACTAGAATTATCAGAAATACAATATCGAAATTCATCAGAAGTTCCTCGTTTGGCCAATACTCGTAACCCGCGGCTATCCAAGCACTAATTCCTCCCAACATATTGAAAATCTTCGTGAAGTTGTTATCAACCAAAGTGTTACTTGCTGTTAGACTTCTAGATCCACTATTACAATATACAATAATCTCCGTCTCATTATAGGATGCCAGTTCAGCCAACCTTCCTTCTAGTTCAGCGAGAGTGATCCAAGTAGCATCATGTAAATGATTCGTTTTAAATTCTTCTGCGCGTCTTACGTCTAAAACAAGCAGATCAGGATATGCAGTGTTATTATTTATCATATCGTATGCTACATGAACGGAAATATCCGTTCTTACTGGATCCGCTGCTATCCCGGGTGAAGCCAAATTATAAAATTGGAACAAAAGCAGAGAAATCATCATTAGATATAGAGTATTTCTACTCCACCTATTTTTCTTAAATTTTATTTTTAACATAAGAAATCTTATTTGATTTACTAAAACTTAGTTTTAATTAGAATTTCCACTTTTTAATTTTTATTATTATTTTATAAAAGCGCTTTAGATTATAGCACTTTCATAAACTTTAAAATTATAAAGAAAATAGTTAAATACTAAATTATTAGATTTATATCCATATTTCGCGTAAGTGAAGTTCATAACCAAAAACTTGAGAAATATGCCTAAAAAAAAATTTTATTATTTGATATTGGTCTTTTTTATTGTATTCTTGACAATAGCAGGAGTAAATGTTAGAGCACACCCGCCGGACGACATGGCTTTATCATACAATTCAAGCACGAATGTTCTAAGAGTAACAATTACTCACGGAGTACCAGACAATACCACGCATTTCGTAGTTTCAGTAGAAGTTAAAGTTAATGGGTCTATAGACCAGACCCACCCCTATACAAGTCAACCCGATTTGAATATTTTCATTTATGAATATACTGTAATAACCAATGACGGATCTACTATTCAGGTAACGGCAACATGTAACATAGGAGGATCCATAACAAAAACATTGGGGGGCACAACTATACCCGGTGGTGGAGAAATTCCTGGATATATGGGGCTATATCTAATACTCGTTATATCTGTAATTACCATGTTACCATTAATTCGTAAAAAACTAAAAAAGGCATAAATAAAACCTAAAAATTAAAAATTTCTTTTTTTATTTTTTTTAAAGGAGTATCACTTGATTTTTAAACCGCAAACTCATTTGATATAGAACCAAATTCCTTTTAAGTGCAGTCTCTTTAAAAATATTAATAATAATACCCTTCTGAAGGTAATTTATTGGTTTAATTAATATTCGCAAAACTTAGAGTTGATGAATGTGGAAGTAGTATTAGGATTTTTAATGATAATTATTATTGGTAGCTTAAGTTTGTTAGGAGCGGTTATGATTTCCATTAGAGAAAAGACTTTAGATAAAATATTATTCATTTTAATAGCATTTGCAACTGGTACAATTCTTGCTTCGGCATTATTTGACCTAATCCCAGAATCTCTTCATCATCTTGAAGAATTGAACACAGAAGGTGCTGCAATAGCTGAAAGTCTTTTATTTATCTTTGTCATTTTTGGTTTTGTGATGTTTTTTATTATTGAGCGATTCATTTATTGGTTTCATGGGCATGCTCACGAAAAAGACGATCAGCTAGTTTGTTATGCTGGTATGGATGAAGGGGATGGAGCATCGCTTAAAAGGGGTAATAAAATAAAAAATTTTGCGCTTCTTAATTTAATTGGTGATGGTCTCCACAATTTTTTAGATGGGGTAATCATAATGGTTGCATTTATGAGTGGAACTAGAAATGGAATAATTGTGACACTAGCTGTTTTATTTCACGAATTTCCTCAGGAGATTGGCGATTTTGGAATTCTGATATATGGCGGTTTTTCAAAAAAGAAAGCTCTCTTCTTTAACTTTCTCAGTGGAATGGTAGCCTTACTTGGAGGTTTATTGGCATTTGTATTGTCAGATGTATTAGAATTGTTTAACTTCTTTTTCTTAGCTTTCTCTGGTGGAGGGTTCTTATATATAGCCAGTGCTGAACTAATGCCCGAGTTATTAAAACAGGAAGATTTAAAGAAATCGATAATACAGGCATTGATCTTTGTAAGTGGGTTACTCTTAATAATGTCTTTAGTAACTCTACTGCCCCATGAATAATTAATTTATAAGGAATAAAAAAAATAATAGTATTATTTATTACAGCTTTTTTCTAACAATATAAGGAAACCTATCAGAGTATTCGAATAACTCTGGATAATTGAGTTTCCACCCTCGAGATTTAAGTATTTTTTTCCTGATTTTTTGTTTATGGAGGATTTTTCTACTTGTTCTGTTTCGAGGATATTTCTTCTTTTTTTTTCTTTGCCTTTGATATATTACTGACATGCTAATCCGTCATATCGAATTAGCCACCTCATCAATTAGGTTTTAATACATTTCTTATTCAAATAAATAATATAA
>Ga0209991_10000805_pt1 | contig 14025 bp, 13 predicted proteins | sample ChitaG_FD_183167 | JGI IMG/M metagenome (GOLD analysis project Ga0209991, IMG submission 183167) | Deep subsurface microbial communities from South Pacific Ocean to uncover new lineages of life (NeLLi) - Chile_00310 metaG (SPAdes)... | ecosystem: Environmental > Aquatic > Marine > Oceanic >...
TTCGACAAGCTCAGAATGACTTTTGCTCATCCGTAAAACGGGAACTTATTTCTTAACGAAGCCTCAGGACAGAGTGCGAAGGTAGAAGAACATCGGGCGTGGACGGTTAACGCTGGGACGCGCCCAGAAGAAAACACAAGCGATCAGGTAGCCATGCCGACAAACCTTCCCCCAGAGTACTTCGAGGTACAAGAGCGATATCGCGCCGCCAAATCGCCTGCGGAGAAAACCGCTTGTCTCGAGGAATTGATTAGCACCGTTCCCAAGCACAAGGGCACGGACAAACTAAGGGGCGATCTGCGCCGGCGACTCTCCAAGCTGAAAACTGCGGCCCAAACCCGCAAAGGCGTCAGCAGGCAAGTTTCTGCCTTCCGTATCGACAAAGAAGGCGCAGGGCAAGTGGTGGTCGTCGGTCCTCCCAATGTGGGGAAATCCGCTCTGGTGGCAGCTCTGACCAACGCCACCCCCGAAGTGGCGGATTATCCTTACACTACCTGGACACCCACCCCTGGAATGATGCCAGTGGAAAACATCCAGATCCAGTTGATAGACACACCACCACTGAACAGGGACTTTGTAGAGCCGGAATCGCTGAACCTGATTCGAAGGTCAGACCTCATTCTGTTAGTCGTGGATCTGCAGACTTATCCTATTCAGCAGCTTGAGGATACGATTGCTTTCTTGCAAGAACACAGTATCGCGCCCCGCCGTCTGAAAGGTCGCTACAGTGAGCAGCGGCGCCTGACCTTCAAACCGCTATTAGTGCTGGTCAACAAGAACGATGACGAGAGTTCAGATGGGGACTTTGAGGTTCTTTGCGAACTTCTCGAGGATGACTGGCCTTTGCTCCCTGTCTCCGCGACCACCGGTCGCAACCTTGAACGCCTGAAGCAGGTTTTGTTCGAGCAGTTGGAAATCATCCGTGTGTACTCCAGACCCCCCGGAAAAGAGGCCGATCTCAGCGCACCGTTTGTATTGAAGAAAGGGAGTACCGTAGCGGATTTTGCAGGCAAAGTCCACCGAGATTTCCTCGAAAAACTAAAGACGGCCCGAGTCTGGGGCAGTGCTGAGTATGACGGGCAGATGGTAGGGCGGGACCACGTCCTTCATGATGGTGACGTAGTGGAACTGCGCATTTAGATGGCGCGCTACCTATGAACTGGATTGGAGAGCATGCTCGTTTACGTGATGCAGGGAATTGGCTACGGCTTTGCGGCCGCTGTGCAGCCTGGACCCTTTCAGACATACATCACAGCGCAAACATTGAACAGTGGGTGGCGAAACACCCTGCCTGCAGCCTTGGCGCCTGTGATCAGCGACGGCCCAATCATCGCGCTGGTCTTGGTGGTGTTGAGCCAGGTACCGGAGTGGGTGCAGCGGTTCTTGTACGTCCTCAGTGGGCTTTTTATCCTCTACCTGGCAGTGAACGCGTTCATCGGGTGGCGCAACTTTGACACACCAGATGCGGTGGCGATCCCATCCAGACGGCAGAGTGTGTTTAGAGCAGCGATGATGAATGTGTTGAGTCCTGGCCCGTATATCTACTGGAGCCTGGTCACCGGCCCCGTCTTGCTAGCAGGTTGGCGCGAAGCTCCGGCAAACGGGATTGGTTTTCTGGTTGGCTTTTACGTTGCTATGATCGTCAGTTTGGGAGGTATCATCATACTTTTCGGTACAGCCAGACACCTCGGTCCGAAGGTGAATCGCGCTATGCTTGGGATGTCAGTTGTTGCCCTGGCATGTTTTGGGCTCCATCAGTTATGGCTTGGGGTATCGGGTTGGTTTGCGGGGGCTGTTGGATAATTGGCAGTCCTACCCCGATGTAGGCTGATCTTATAGCAGGAAAATGGAGGGGACAACTTTTATGAAAAGCTATCGAAAAGAACTCTGGTTCAACGTTCCTGGACGCCGGGCCTTCATCAACATTACGCACCAGGTTGAAGAGTGTTTGCGCGAAAGCGGGATCAAGAGTGGACTGACCCTTGTAAACGCTATGCACATAACCGCTTCAGTCTTCATCAACGATGATGAACGTGGCCTCCATCAGGACTACGAGGATTGGCTGGAGGAGCTGGCTCCACACGCACCCATTAATCGATACCGCCACAACCGCACCGGCGAGGATAACGGTGATGCTCACCTGAAGAGACAAATCATGGGACGCGAGGTGGTCGTAGCGGTCACCGATGGTCGCCTGGATTTCGGTCCGTGGGAGCAGATTTTTTACGGTGAGTTCGATGGACGTCGTAGGAAGCGCGTCCTGGTTAAGATCATAGGCGAGTAATGGCAGCTTTACGAGCATTTCCCGAACTGATATCTCTGAAGGGAAAACGAGCTCTAATCACAGGCTCGGCTGCTGGCATTTTCTTTTATCCGCAAAACGTCAGCCGAAATGGCGGCAGCCAACAATACCAGAAAGGGGGTGATAAGCAACGAAGTAGCTGGTTCTGGTGAAGTCAGGCGCACCGCTTCCACAAATCCAGATTGAAAGGAGGTGATCTGGATATCAATAGAAGAGAACAAGGCCATCGCCCGCCGTTGGATGGAGGAGATCTGGGGCAAGGGAAGCCTGGCCGCAATAGATGAGCTTCTCGCCCCGGACTTCGTCTTTAACTATGCCCCTTCCGGAGTGGCGCCCGACCTGGAGGCCTCCGTCAGTTATACCAAGGAGAGGGTCGTGGTTGAGCCGATGACCCTGGCCAACTTCGATACCGTTCAGAGCACCATCGCCGATATGGCCGTCGCAGTGGAGGCAGCCAGGCTCATTGCCTATCGTGGTGTCTTTCCCGGGGTGAAGCAGGGGCCAGACCCCTTGACATTCCTGGCAGCGGTATTCGGCCCCGAGGTGGCGATAGACGTCACCGGCAAAGCCGTCAGGCTTCACGGGGGGTATGGATGTACCAAGGACTTCCCGGTGGGACGCTACTTCAGGGATGCCAAGACGCTCTCCTTGCATCCGGCACCTGATTCTCTGAGGTTGAACTCTGGGAAGATGCTGTTAGGTATTCCCATGGGCCCTCCCCCTGGGGCTGGCGGGCCACCCAGGTAAACCGCAGTCAGGAGATCGTGCCCAGACTTCGGAAGTCTCCGAGAACGCTCTCGACGAGTGCGATTGAGGCTGAACCTGAGCTTGTTTGGGCTATGGGCATCTTGCTGAAGACTTCCGAAGTCTATTCTCAAACATCCTCTAAGCGAACCGGCTTGTTCATCACAATGGAATGCGCCCCGAAGCGAGCTCTTAATGCCGTGTTGCCGGTTCGCGGCTTCGCTCCATTAGCCGAAATTGCAGATCTATGGTATAATGAGGGTGGAATTGAAGTGCTGTTGGGCTATGTGAGTTCTTTAGAAAAACTAGACGGAAAAGGCTTTGAACAGGAGTAGTAGGCCATCCCCACAGAGAGCTGGGTAAGGGTGGAACCTGGCAGGGCGCCGATGGGGAGCGCCGAGAGGCCGAACTCGCCTGGGAGCCGCAACGGTGAAACGTAGGGGCGGAACGCTGTGTCCGCCCCCGGAGTAGTCGTTGCCGAGCAGCGATCGTTAGATGCTGAGAGCGGATGGAGAGCGTGGGGCTGTAGCGCAGTTGGGAGCGCGTCTCAATGGCATTGAGAAGGTCAGGGGTTCGAGTCCCCTCAGCTCCACTACAACCATCAAGCAGGGTGGTACCGCGGAGAAGCCCCCTTCGTCCCTGAGGCGAAGGGGGCTTTTGTTGACATTAAGAAAAGGAGCAGACAAATGACTGATCGTTATGTCCCTCAAGAGATCGAATCCAGGTGGCAGAAGCGCTGGGAAACGGACAGGCTGTACTATGTCACCGAGCGGGACGACAGGCCCAAGTTTTACAACCTGGTGATGTATCCCTACCCTTCCGGAGACCTGCACATGGGCCACTGTCGCAACTACGTCATCGGTGACGTGGTGGCCCGCTACAAGACGATGCTAGGCTACAACGTCCTCAACTCCATGGGCTGGGACGCCTTCGGGCTGCCCGCCGAGAACGCCGCCATCAAACAAGGCATCCACCCCCGCACCTGGACCGAAAGGTGCATCGCCAGGATGAAGGACCAACAGCGCAAGATGGGCCTCTGCTACGACTGGGACCGGGAGATTTCGTCCCACGATCCCAACTACTACAAGTGGAATCAGTGGTTCTTCATCAAAATGTACGAGCGGGGCCTGGCCTATAAGGCCAAATCACCCGTCAACTGGTGCCCCAGTTGCAGGACCATCCTGGCCAACGAACAGGTCATCAACGGACGCTGCTGGAGGTGCGACTCGGTGGTCACTAAGCGGGAGTTCGAACAGTGGTTCCTCAAGATCACCTCCTACGCCGATGAACTGCTGGAGGACATTAAGAAGCTGGACCACTGGCCCGAGCGGGTGAGGGTCATGCAGGCCAACTGGATAGGCCGTAGCGAAGGGGCCGACGTGGTCTTCAAGTCGGAGCAGGGGGACGACATTGTCGTCTTCACCACCCGTCCCGACACTCTGTGGGGCGCTACTTTCATGGTGCTGGCCCCGGAGCACCCCCTGGTGGAGAAGCTCACCGCCCCCGAAAAGCGCAAGGAGGTCGAGGAGTACAAAGAGTTCGCCGTGCTCCAGAGCGAGATCCAGCGCCTGACCGTCGAGAAGGAGAAAACTGGCCTCTTCATCGGCGCCTACGCCGTTAACCCTGTCAACGGCGAGCGCATCCCCATCTGGATCGCCGACTACGTGCTGATGACCTATGGCACCGGCGCCATCATGGCCGTCCCCGCCCACGACGAGCGGGACTTCGAATTCGCCCTCCAGTTCGGCCTGCCCATTATCCCGGTCATCGCCCGACCTGACGGCGTTGCCAAGAGTCTGGTGTTTCCCGGGTCTGTGCGCGAAGGATTCGCCGACGAACTGAGGGCGGTGGACATCAAGTTCGAGGCCAGGCCGGTTGGCGAGGTGGGCGAGGGGTTGTACGTCACCCTACAGGGTGACCAGCAGATAGATCGTTACATCGAACTGATACAAGAGTACCTCCTGCCCGATAGCTGGAACGACGTGGTGGGCTCGCGCTGGGTCTTCGTCTTCGACGACGGCCTTCGCGAGTTCAATTCCGTGGAAGCTGACCGCGAGATCGTGGCCCGCTGCAGGGTCCTGAGCGCGTCGAAGGGCAAGGTCCTGAGCGCGGCGCAGGGCAAGGTCCTGAGCGCGGCGCAGGGCAAGGTCCTGAGCGCGGCGCAGGGCAAGGAACTGGAGCCAACGGTGCGAGACAAGCCCTTCGATACGCCTGCGGCTACTCAGGACAAGCGCACGGTCATGGAGATGCTTTACTCCCTGCCTTTCTACCGGGACGTGCTCTTCCACGCCGAGTACGGGACGATGATCAATTCGGGCCCGCTCACCGGAACCCCTGGCGACATGGGCGTGAGACGCACCACCGAGTGGCTAGAGGAGAGGGGCGTCGGTGAGTACGCCGTCAACTACCGGCAGCGGGACTGGCTCATCAGCCGCCAGCGCTACTGGGGCACCCCCATCCCCATCATCTACTGCGAGGAGTGCGGCATCGTCCCCGTGCCTGAGGAGCACCTGCCTTTGCTCTTGCCTGAAGAAGTTGACTTCACCCCCACGGGCACGGGCGAATCGCCCCTGGCGACGGTGCCCGAATTCGTCAACACGACCTGCCCCAGGTGCGGCGGCCCAGGCCGGCGGGAGACCGACACCATGGACACCTTCGTGGACTCGTCCTGGTATTACCTCCGTTACTGCGACCCCCGCAACGCCGAGAGGCCCTTTGACCCGGAGAAGGCGGCCTACTGGATGCCCGTTGATCAATACACCGGCGGCATCGAGCACGCCATCCTGCACCTGCTCTACTCCCGTTTCTTCACCAAGTTCCTGCGTGACATCGGCCTGACGGAGGTGGACGAGCCCTTCTCGGCTCTCTTCACCCAGGGGATGGTGCTCAAGGACGGCGCGGCGATGTCGAAATCGCTGGGCAACATCGTCTCGGTGGACGAGATCACCGCGACCTACGGGGCCGACACCGCCCGAGCCTTCACCCTCTTCGTCGCCCCGCCGGAGGTGGACTTCGAGTGGTCGGAGCAAGGGGTGGAGGGGACGTATCGCTTCCTGAGGCGGGTCTGGAGCGTTATTTGGGGGGAGGGAGCGGGCGGCGGGCAGGGGGCGGCGAAGCCGTCCGAGACGCAAATCGCCGAATTGAGGCGGATGACCCATAAGACCATCAAGAGGGTCACCCGGGACATGGAAGCCTTCAAGTTCAACACCATGCTGGCAGCCCTGATGGAGTTCAACAACTACCTGATCAAGGCCAAAGAGACGCCAGTGGTGGAGACGCTGGCATGGGAGGAGGCCATCGAGACCCTGTTGCTGCTGCTGGCGCCCTCCTGTCCCCACATTGCTGAGGAACTGTGGACTCGCACTGGCCGACCCTATAGCATCCATCAACAGGCTTGGCCCGTTTGGGATCCCGAGCTGGCCGCTAAGGAAGTCTTCACCCTGGTCGTCCAGGTCAATGGCAAGCTGCGGGACCGGCTGGAGGTGCCAGTGGACATCAGCGAGGAGGAGGCCAAGGAGCTGGCCTTGGCCAGCGATGGCGCCCTGCGCCACCTGAAGGGCTTAGAGGTCAAGAGGGTCATCTACGTGCCGGGGCGGCTGGTGAACATCGTGGCGAAATAGCAGTACAGGGAAGGTCTCTTAACTGGGGAGTGGAGGGCTTACAAAGCGGGGAGAGGCGCAGGCCTGTCCCTCTACCCACAAGGGGCAGGACGGAGAGCGTCCACTGATGGAATACCTCTGCACCCGTCTTTCTATCACCCTCCACCGGCTGTTCCCGATTTCAAAATCCTTCGACTATCCATAGATTTCGAATGAAATGGTAAGGATGCACTGAACTCAATCAATTATGGCACTTTTGGCCGAAATCGTGTGTCAAGATATTGTGAAAATCGCATGAATTCTGCGTGAAGGGCAGCCTGATTTATTTCATTGTCAATCCGAAGGCTCATCCTCTATGCTTAATGACGCAAATATGCTTGTTTGGATATGCCCTATCCGCAGAATGGGCAAACTCATCAGTGAAAACCCTGCTCTGTCTACGTTCTTCTTCTATTCCTCTTCCGGAGCGCTTCCAGATAGCGAGGCACAGTCACGGCATATGGCCGGTATAGGAAGCGCGAGACGGGGTAATCATAGGCCCCGATGTGGCGTACGAATTGGCCTCCGAAGCCCTCTTTGAACCTATAAACCCCCCACATTGGATCTGATTCGTCTAGGACGTCAGGCGCTCCCCACATGTCATACACTGTGTAGCCTTGGGCCTTGGCCCAGCGCATGGCCTCCCATTGCAGGAGGTGGTTGGGCATCAGGTTGCGGTGCAGGTCTCGCGAGGCACCATACATGTACCAGGCCTTCTTTCCGAAGCGGAAGAGAATAAGGCCGGCCAAGGGCTGGCCCTTGTACTCGGCGATGAAGAGTTGAGCCAGGTTTGCCTCGATGAAAGTCTTCCAGGCATCGCGATAGTAGTTAGAGGGACGGATGATGAACTCATCCCGGGTGCTGGTCTCGACGTACATCTCATAAAAGAGGGGCAGGCTGGCCAGCCCACCTACGCATACCTTGACTCCTCGCCGCTCGGCCAGGTGGACGTTGTAACGGGTCTTGGACGTCATGGCCTTCAACAGCTCGTCCTCTTCCCGTGTCAGGTCTATGAGAATCGTGTTGCGGAATTGGACTTGCTCAGAGGAGAGCCGCCAACCCCGTCCTTCCAGGGTGGTGATGACTTGAGCAGATGGGGAGCTGAAGTCTTCCAGATAGACATCGGGGTCAATCTTAATGAAGATAGCGTGATAGCGCCTGGCTACGTCCTCTAAAGTGGCTAAGACGAGCTTCAGCAACCCATCATCCCTGTAATCAAGAGCTGGCCCTTTGGGCACATACATTATGCAGAGAGGGAGATGGAGGAACCTGCGTCGCAGGATGGAGGCGGTGGCCCGTACCAAGCCATTCTCCTCGAAGAGGAGGCGCAGGGGCTTCCAACCGTATTGGGCTTTGAACTGGCCCCACTCGTGGGATTGCAATATATGAGTATAGGACAGCTTGAGAAGGGCCTTGTTCCAAAGATTGCGCTCCGTTACCTCAGTTACTCGCACTTTGCCTCTATCCTGGTCTGACTCGCCAAGTCACTAACCTGTTGTAAAGCCAGTATAGTAATGGTGAGTAAACGTAGTCATAGGCGCCCAGGTAGTGCACCACCTGGCCTCCAAAGCCCCGTTTGAAGCGATAGACTCCCCACAGGCCATCGCTCCGCTTCAAGAACTCTCTTTCCAGGAGCTCCTCTTCTTCATCAGGGATGCCCCACATATCATAGGTCAAGCAGCCGCGCTCCTTGGCCCATTCGATGGCCTTCCACTGCAGGAGGTAATTGGGCATAAAGTTGCGGTGTTCATCGGACGAGGCCCCGTACATGTACCAGGCCTTTTGGCCAAAGGCAAAAGCCATTAACCCGGCCAAAACCTTGTGTTCAAAAGTAGCCAGGAAGAGTTTGGCAAGGCCCCGGGGTACGAAAAGCTGGTGGGCAGCCTCGTAATATGACTCGCTGTGAATCCCGAAACGATCGCGCTCGCCGGTAAGCTGCAGCAAACGGTAGAAGCCAGGCAAGTCCTTGGCCGTACCTTCGCGCACAGTCACCCCTTTGCGCGCCGCCAGCCGGATATTGTAGCGGGTCTTGGACTTCATGCGGGCCAAAACAGCCTCGGGGTCAGGTGTCAGATCCAACAGGATGGTGCACCGAGGCTGAAGGGTCTGCAGGCTGGCACGAAAGCCTAGTTCCGTGAGTTGTGGGGCCAGTGTAGGGTCTTCAGCCAGGTCGGGCTCGATCTTGAGGAAGATGGCGCGGCGCTGGCGGCAAAGATGGTGCAAGGCCTCCAGCAGAGTTTGTGTCACTTCTTCATCGGCCCAGTCCGCGATGGGCCCCTTGGGCGCATAGGCGATGGTCTGCAGACCCAAGGGCAAAGGGCGGAAGAGGATCTGGGCACCGGCCAGCAATTGGCCTTGATCCTCAATGGCTACGCGAGCGACCTGCCAGCCGAATCTCTCCTTCAGTTGGCCCCACTGGCTCGATTGCAGGATGTGGCCCCCAGGAGACGCGGCCACGAAGGAGTCCCAATCCTCTTCGCCTATATCGCTGAGTAAGTGAACGCGCAAAGCTGGATCATCCTTTCCTCGCTGATGATGCTATTATACCATATCTTTCGCAAAGAGCCACTTTTCTGCTATTTACGCCTGCGTAGCAGGTCGGGGGGCGTGGGGGGTGTCCCCCCATCTTCCTCTTCCCCCTTCTCCAGTGCGGGATATTGGCCCACCGGGCCTGCTCCTAAGTAAGGCAAAAGTGGGATTGAGGGGATACGTCTCGACTGAGCTCGACGAAGTCCCCTCAAACTCCCCAGGCTTCGCTGCGCAAGCCCCATTTGCGCCAAGGCACGGCCAAGGCTTTGCGCCGTCCACCCCAGGGCGAGGCCTACGGACGCATCGAGTGCCCCGAGGGAGAGCTGAGCTTCTACGTCGTAAGCGATGGCTCGGCCAACCCGTACCGTGTCCGAATCCGTCCACCATCGCAGATCAACCTCGGCGCCCTGAAGGAGATGTGTGAGGGACACAAGATACAAGACATCGTGATCATTCTGGGCAGCATCAACCTGACCATGGCGGACTTGGATCGCTGATCGCGTATCGCTGGAAGAGGAGATGGTGTTTTGGTTTGAGCGGCTGGATGTGGGGACTGGTGCGGGCCATTGACAGGGTGGCTGAGGCCATATACCTCAGGGGCATCTATCCCTGGACGCAGTAGACCGCTAATCCCAGTTCCCACGCCGCCGGATTGCGGACGTGGGAGCCCGCACCGTTGCCAACTGCGGTCTACTGAGACTGTTGTTGCCCCATTGCTGTGAACTTGACGGAGGAGAGGACGTCTGAGCTTGGCTCAGGTCCCTGCAGAAGCAAGCTTCGGCGTCCAATACCTTCATTGGCGAGGTGGACCGGATATCGAGCCATTGCCAGCGGAAAGCTGGCGGGGGCTTTTCTTGACTATTGAGGCCACATAGGCTACAATAGGGCCAGGAGAAGGTCACGGTTGCTGAGGTGACCGATGCGGAAGCGCACCGTATCATTTTGAGTGCAAATGCAGGTCAGAACCGAAGCTTTACAGGTGAACCCCGTAGAGCCAGAAGGCGCTGTAATCCGGCCGGCCGGCGGACGTGATCCGACAGGGCCGGCTGGTGGCCTTCCCCACAGAGACGGTCTACGGCCTGGGAGCAGACACCTTGAACCCGGAGGAGGTGGCCCGTATCTTCGTCGCCAAGGAGCGCCCTCCCAACGACCCCATCATCGTCCACATCGCCGACGTCGTGGAGCTGAACCTTGTGGCACGGTACCCGCCGGAGGGCGGGTGATCCGTTTGTCGTGATGAAATGAAGGTGAGGTTATGTTCTCTACCAAGGTCGAAGATAGCACAAGGGGGTCATCACTTGTCGTCCCGACACCCCCTTACGGGTAGTGGTGCGGGTGTTATGTGACACGGACATCGAAACCATCGCCGTCGAGGACCCCTCAAGTGAGGTGGTAGGCATTATCTCGTATTTCGACATCCTGGCCCACTATCGAGACGCCGACCTGGACCGGGGCGTGGCCGCCGACGTGACGAGCCACAAGGTCATCGCCATCTCGCCGGACGGCCGTCTGGACGAGGCCATCCATATCATGGTGGAGAAGCGCATCCGTTTCCTGGTAGTCACCGAGGAAGGGCCTGAAGGCCGCACGCCGGTGGGAGTGCTGTCAACCACCGACGTCATACGCCACTTGTGGGGCCCCAGGTGGATGTGGTATCATCCGGAGAGCGCCTTGACAGCTCGTCCCCGGCTGAGGGTGCGATCGGACAGGGGAACGAGGAATTAAACCATGTGGATAGAGGCCCTATTGCTCCTGATTGTCGCCCTGTGCGCCTGCCTGGCGGTGGTCATTGAGGACCTGCTAACGGCCGTTATCGTCCTGGGGATAGGCAGCGCCGCCCTGTCGGCCGTCTTCTTCCTGCTGGGGAGTCCCTACGCCGGCGCCTTCGAGCTGAGCGTGGGGGTGGGGCTGGTGAGCGTCTTGCTCATCTCCGCCATCAGCCTGATCGCCCCCGAGGAGGGGAGGTCGGATGAGTAAGTTGGTAGCTCTGGCCATCATCTTGCTGCTGGGCGGCCTGCTGCTGGGCCGCTTCTTCGTATCCTTCCCGCCTGTGAGCGACGGCTTCCGGACGCTGTTTTGGGAGGAACGCGCCCTCGACCTGGCCGTGCAGGTGGGGCTGATCTTCGCTGGCGCGCTGGGCGTTGCCGCATTGTTGCCCAGGAATAGGGAGGATGACGGATGAAGGCAGATATAGTCCGTTTGGACGTACTGAACACCTCGCTGGCCGTGTTGTTGTTCCTGGTCGGGTTGTTCTGTCTGCTCACACGACGCAACGTGATCAAGCAGGTGATCGGCCTCAAGATCATGCTCCAGGGGGCCGCGCTGGGCCTCATCCACGCCGGCAACCTGCGCGGGGGGACGCGCTTTGCCGAGACAATGGTCATCTCGGCCCTGATCGTCGAAGCGGTCGTGATCGCCATCGCACTGGCACTGATCGTGAACATCTTCCGCCATTACCCCTCAGGAGACATTGACCACCTGGACCGGCTGCGGGGTTGACGTGATGAACGGACTGGTGGTGGGTGTGGTGGGGCTGCCGCTGCTGGCGGGCGCGCTGGTGGTCGTGGCGTCACGACGCGCCCATCCCTCAACCGCGCACCGCGTGGCGCTCACGGCGACCGGTGTGACGGCGCTGTGCGCTCTGGCCCTGCTGCCCCATGCCGGGGACGGCCCGGCCATCGCCGTCGAGTGGCTGCCCGGCGCCGGCCCTATGGGAGTGACCGCCGGCGCTACGGGACTCTACGCAGTGCTGGTGACCACGTGGGGGGGATTCCTCGTCCTGCTCGGCACCACCTCGCGCAGCGCGGAATATCCACCCCTGTCCGGGGCGGTGACGCTGCTGGCGCTGGCGGCCACCAACGTTGCCTTCCTGACCGAGCACTTCCTGGCCCGCTACATCGCGCTGGAGGTCGTGGCCCTGTGCATCGCCCTGGCGCTGCTGGTCGAAGTGCGAAACTCGGCGGGCATCCGCCTGGCCCGGAGCAGCTACCTGCTCCTGCGCCTGGGCGACGCGGGCCTGCTCACCGCCATCCTGCTATTGAGAGAGGTCAGCGGGACATTGAGCATCGGCCCGGCGCTGGAGCTTGCTCTGAGTTTCATCGAAGGGGCGGGCGGCGCGCTGGACGCCACGCGCCTGGGCTGGGTCGTGGCCGGCTTCGTACTGGCGGGGTGGGTCAAGTTGGGCGGCTGGCCCTTTCACCTCTGGAGCCAGCCTGGGCGACGGCTTTCGCTGGCCTCGCAGGCCTGGCTCTACGCCACCGTCGTGCCCAACCTGGGCGCATACCTGCTCTATCGCGTCACGCCGCTGTTGGCGCTGACCAGCCCTCTGCAGACGATGGCGCTCTGGCTAGGGGCCGGCGGCGCAGCGCTGGCGGCGCTCATGGCGCTGACACAGGCGGACCGGCGCGCCGCACTGGTCTACCTGGGGGCTGCACAGGGCGGGTTGGCGCTCTTCGTCGCTGCCAGCGGAGTCAAGCCAGCCGTCTGGTTGGGCTTGCTGGCGCTGACGCCGCTGCGCCTGTTGCTCTTCCTGGCGGCCGACGCCGCCCAGAACTCCGCTTCACCCACCCGGCGCGGAGTTGCAGCAGGCTTCTTTGCCCTGGGCGGGCTGGCGCTGGTGGCTTTCGGCCTGTTGACAACCTGGTGGGCGCGGGAGGCGGGGGCTCCGTTGGACGCGCTGCTCGTCGCCGACGCCGCTGTCGTGCTGACCGGTGTCTGGGCAGTGCGCACGGCGCGACGCACCCTGAGCCTGCCGAAGGGCCGCCCCCTGTCCGGAGTCGTAAGGGCCCCAGCGGTGCACTGGACTCAGTGGATGACGGTGGGATTGTTAGGCGGCGGGGTATTGGCCGGCGGGCTGGCCTTTGGGCCGCTGGCCCGCCACCTGGCGGCAGCCAGCCGCATGGCGCTGCCAGTCATGCCTACGTTGCCAGCCTTGTTGCGCTATGCAGCCACTACCCCGGCGCTGCTGGTGGTGATGGCTCTGGTGTTGGCGGTGTGGCGGCTCCAACGGCGCTCGAGATGGGAACCTCTCGTTCCGGCGCAGCCAACGGAGGAAGTGTTCGACCTGGAAGAGGGGTTGGCCCGGGCGGCCCAGGTGTTGCACGCCGTGATCGAGGTCGGCATCGCGGAACAGATCGTCGCCTTGCTCGTGCGGGCTGTGGTGGATGGGGCACGCGTCACCCACCGGGTCGTGGAACATAAGGGCCTGGAGGGCCTCCTGCGCCGTTCCGTGCAGGTTGTGGTGGATGGTGCGCGCGTCACCCACCGGGTCGTGGAACAGGATAGTCTGGAGGGCCTCCTGCGCCTTGTCGTGCGGGCTGTTCTGGTGCTAAGCCGGGGTTTGCAGCGTTGGCACACGGGACGGCTGCGGCGTAACCTGTTGTGGGTGGCGGTCAGCCTGGCGCTGGCAGTGCTGGCCCTGGTGCTGTATGATTAGTAAGGGGGGAGACATGAACACAGAGACAATGTGGCTGGTGACCATCCTGGGCGCGCCGCTGGCGGCGGCGCTGTTGCTCTCCCTGCTGCGCGGCCGCGGCGCGCGTATGGCGGGTTGGATCGCAGGCCTGGCTGCGGCGCTCTCGCTGGCCGCCACTTTCGCCCTGCTACCCGCGCTCCAGCGCGGCGAGGTCCCCACGCTCGGCTTCGAATGGATCCCGGCGGCGCACATCCGCCTGGCGCTGCACCTGGACTGGCTGGCCCTCCCCTTCCTGGTCACCGAGGCGGCCGTGACGCTGATGGCCGTCGTCTACGCCTGGGGCTACCATCGCCCGGACGAGAGGACGCCGTTTTTCTACGCGCTGCTGATGCTCTTTG
>Ga0209991_10000806_pt1 | contig 14013 bp, 15 predicted proteins | sample ChitaG_FD_183167 | JGI IMG/M metagenome (GOLD analysis project Ga0209991, IMG submission 183167) | Deep subsurface microbial communities from South Pacific Ocean to uncover new lineages of life (NeLLi) - Chile_00310 metaG (SPAdes)... | ecosystem: Environmental > Aquatic > Marine > Oceanic >...
TGCTAATGCAAAGCGAAAATCTTCTCTTGTCTCTATGTCTTTGGCTTTTTCCTTTAAGATTTCGCGGGTAGCATAGTTAGATTTTGTCTCTCAGGAGGATTCTGAAGAGATTATCCAATGTTTCTCCCGGAAAAAGTTACCATTGGTTTAGGGCCTGAGGGTTTTATTGATTGGGTGAGAGAGAACTGTTACCAATTACAATTTTACGAAGATATTCCTGAATCCAGTGCATTGGCTCCTGGTTCCGAAAAAATAAAGGAGGAAGCGTTTTAGTGGAGAGACACCTGAAAGGATTGGTCGGGAAGTCAACATAAATAAATACAATAATGTAAGCAATGTTGTTGAGGGAATGAAGTTGCATATTTCTCAGGATAAAAAGCAAAGAGATCGGGTTGAGGAATTAGAGAGGAAATTGATTATGAGCCAAGAATAGATTTGCCTCCTTTTGTAATTACAGCTTGGATGATATCATTCGGTGGCACAAAGGTACTTTACCTTGATTTCCTCATTAGCTTCCAATTCATCGGGTGTAGATTGATAAACTATACGGCCTTTGCTTATTATATAGGCATAATTGGCTACCGATAATGCCATTGGGTAATTTTGTTCGACCAGTAGGATAGAAAATCCACTTTCCTTTAGCTGGCCAATAATGTGACCAATCTCACGAACAATCTTGGGGGCGAGACCTTCCGAAGGCTCATCCATTAAGAGCAAATCGGGGTTGGTCATTAAAGCCCGGCCGATGGCCAACATCTGCTGTTCACCTCCACTAAGGAGATTTCCCTTGAGCTTCTCTCGCTCCTTTAGGAGTGGGAAATGGGCATACACCTTGTCCAAAGACCAGGCTCCAGCCGTTTCCCTGGGTCTCGCTGCCATGGTTAGATTTTCCTTCACGCTCAATGAGGGGAAAAGAGCTCGGCCCTGGGGAATCAGACCAATGCCCATTTGAGCAATCTGGAAAGACTTGAGATGGGTAATGACCTTTTCCCTGAAACGCACTTCGCCATCGCGTGGAGGGGTAAAGCCGATAATTGAGCGAATCGTGGTCGTTTTGCCCATTCCGTTACGGCCCAAAAGAGCGACGACAGAGCCTTTCTCAACCTTAAGAGAGATGCCATGGAGCACATGACTTTCCCCATAGTATGTGTGGACATCGACTAACTCTAACATTTCGCCTTCACTCCTCTATTCCCAGGTATATCTCCTTCACCCTTGGATCAGCTTGAATTTGCTCTGGCGCCCCGTCAGCTATAATCTGTCCATAATGGAGTACAATAATACGTTCAGCCACGCCAAATACGAGATCCATATCATGATCGACAATAATTACTGTAATATCTAAGCCCAGATTTTTTATCATATCGATGATACCCGAACATTCCTCCATCGTTAATCCAGCACTTGGCTCATCCAGCAACAATAGTTTCGGTTGTAAAGCAAGACTAAGACCGATTTCCATTCTTCGCTGCTCTCCATAAGATAGATTCTTCACCAACTCATCCTTCTTCTCCCACAAATCCAATTCCTTTAACGTTTCTTGCACTTTATCGGATATAAGCTTGTAGTGATTGATTGGGCGAAATAACTTAAAACGATAGGGTTTCGTTCCATGAAGGGCCAGCAGGGCATTATCCAGAACGGACAAATTGAGAAAAAGGCTTATTATTTGAAAAGCGCGGGCCTGGCCAAGGTGGGCACGGCTATGTGTGGGCATGGCGGTAATGTCTTTTCCGAGAAAATATATTCGACCTGATGTAGCTGGTAGTTGTCCATTGATCAGATTAAACAGGGTGGTTTTACCCGCCCCATTGGGCCCGATAATCACCAAACGCTCTCCAATTTCCACGCCGAAGGAAATATTATCCACTGCCGAAACACCGCCGAAATTCTTGGACAAACCCTTAATTCTTAGTGCTTCCATAATGATGACTAACCTTATTCCAAAGCCTCCATAGGTAAACGCCTATTCCTTCTCGTGCAAACATGATGGCGAGAACAAAAAGCCCCCCAAGTATCAAAGGCCAGCGCTCTGGCGTCATTATACTGGCAAAGAGTTCCACAAATATGATCACTGCAGCACCGATAACGGGCCCCAAAAACGTTCCCGCGCCCCCGATGATGGCCATGCACATCGGTAAAAAAGAGGTCCCTACGCCCAGGTGTGTAGGAGAGATCAGGTAATTATAATACCCAAATAATACGCCAGCGATCCCAGCAAACGCTCCGGAAATAACAAAGGCAATGTATTTGTAGAGCCACGTGTTATAACCCAAGGATCGCATTCGAGCCTCACCTTCACGAATGCCGACGATAGCACGCCCAAAGGGTGAGTTCGTTATTCGAAATAATAAGTAAAAACAGATCAAAGAAACGAGCAAGACGAGGTAATAAAAGGAGGTCGTATTTAAGGTAAATCCAGCGATACCAACTGTTGGAAGTGAGAGCCCGGCAATACCCTGCATGCCTGGAGTATTCAACCAACTCACGTTCCAGGCAACACTATACAGCAGTTGGCCCAGAGCAAAAGTAACTAACAGGAAATATATCCCAGACACTCGAAGTGCAATAATGCCAAACATAGCGGCTACCAGCGTTGCGACTAGGATACCAAGAGGAGCTCCTACCCAAAAGAGATCGCTGCCATAATGGAGCTTTATTACAGCAATGGTATATCCCCCCGCTCCAAAGTAAGCCGCATGCCCGAGGGAAATAAGGCCCGCACAGCCGAAAGCGAGATTATAACCCATTGCAAAGAGGGCGAAAATAAGGAACCGCGTCATCACACTTTGAATATATGAGGACAAGAAGGCAGGCAATATGACAAGGATGACCACACCAGCGACATGAGGAGCAAGGTTAATCCTTTGACCTTGCCTTGGCCTACTAAAGGCCTCTTGACTGGCTGTCTTCATTTTCTAAACCCTTCTCCCCAGGAGGCCACTTGGTCTAACAAGCAAAATGATGATCATGGTGAAATACATGGTAAACATGGCAAGTTTTGGGAATAGTGCTCTGCCAAATGCATCAATAACACCAATCAGGATGCCTCCCAGCAGTGCCCCTTGCACAGAGCCTACGCCACCGACAATGACAACGATCAGTGCCAAAAGTAAAATTTCCAGCCCCAGCGTATTATACACACCCAATAGCTGTGCTCCTAGTACGCCACCCAATCCTGCTATGAATGACGCGACAAAGAAGACAAGGGCAAAAACCCGCTCCATGTTTATGCCGAGCCCCATAGCCATCTCTTTGTTATCCATTCCCGCCCGAACCATGGAGCCCACCCGAGTCTTGTCCTGAAGCCACCACAATACGATAGCCATCACTAACCCGATAATGATGGTAGCCATTCGCGCCTTGGGATATGCCCTTCCCAGGATTTCGAAGGAACCGGACAGGAACTTGGCCGTGAAGGGCATTCGAGGCCACCCCCCCCAAACCCAGAGAGACAAGTTGGTCAGGATGTAGACGAAGCCAAAGGTTAGCAGGACTTGCTCATTCGGTTGCTTGTACAGATGACGCAAAAACCCTCGCTCGAGCATCAAACCCGTGAACCCGGCCGCCAGACCCCCTGCTAAGAGGCCAAGCACAAAGGGCGCTCCAAATTTCACCGCTATGGTCCAACCCACATAACCGCCAATCATATACAATACGCCGTGAGCCAGGTTGATAATATTCATGGCCCCCATAACCACAGACATCCCGGAAGCTATCATAAATAAAACCATCCCATACGATAGCCCATTTAGAAGATTTATGATGAACTGCTCCATGGTAAGTATCCTTCCCTGTAAGTCCTACCTGCTGAGCCATAGATCCAAGAAAAGGGCAGATTGGGGAAAATGCCCAATCTGCCCTCACTCAACCGCTACTTTGCTACTCTGGGGTCGAGCACCTGGGGATAAACCTTAATCGGATCCCACACATACTTCCCGTCAATCACCTTGGCTTCGACAATATAGCCATCGGTAATGGCAAAACCTTCGGGAGTAAAAGACAGGGGGCCCTGTGGCGTATCTAATTGAACCCTAACCAGCGCTCGCCACAGTTTACTGAACGTCTCGTCGCCACCCGTAACCTTCAGCGCTGCTAGGATTGCAGACGTAATACAATAAGAGTTATTTGCCAGGCCACCGGGTGTCATTCCAAAGCGTTTTTCCATGGCCTTCACCCACTGGTTGTTTACTGGGTTATCCCTGGACCAGATGTACGCGGCTTGGCCCCGCACACCGATGACATTGTTCCCAAGGTCCTTCATCACTGCTTCCGGCAGGTCGGCCGCAAGGGTTGTCCCCAAGAGTGGCATCTTTACCCCGAATTCGCGGTACTGGATAATCAAGCGAGCACTCTCTGCAGTGTTGGGCACAAAGAATGCGACACAATCGGCATCTTTCAGGGTAGAGTGGTAGGGGCCAAAATCTGCCGTACCAACAGGCACAAACACCTCCTGAATGACTTTCCCCCCCTTTCCTTCGAAGCCCATACGGACTCCCTTCATGAAACCGTGTCCGCCCGCATAATCAGAGGTGATCATGACCATGGTCCTGTAGCCGCTATCATGTGCATACCAGCCCAGCGGGAGGGTCAGACCAACGAGTGTTGTTGGATAGGTTAACCAGTTGCGGTACTTACCCAATTCAATCCCTCCGCAGTAAAGGGTCGTAATCAGAACATTCTTATTGGCCATATAGGGGGCTATTGCCAGGTGAGCATCGCCCATGAGCGGCCCGATAATGATTTTTACCTTGTCCCTTTCCACCAGTTTTCTGGCCTTCTCAAGACAGACGCTGGGGTCCCCTGCAGCATCCTCGACAATCAGCTCTATCGGTCTGCCCGCAATTTTATTGTCATTCTCCTCAAGAGCCTTCACAATGCCGTTCTTGAAAAGCGGGCCCAGCATGGCGGCAGGACCGGTATAATTCAAGATAGCCCCTATTTTTAGCGGTTTCTCAGGAGCGGCAAAGGCAACAGAAGCTGATACGAGAATTGCCAAGAAAAATACGATAAGCTTTTTCATTTTCAGTCCCTCCTTAATCTTAAAAGATTCTTTCTATAAACCATCATCCCCAAACCTCTCCTTCAGATCACCTCCTTTCATTTTGCCTCTAACGATGAAAAGGATGGACGGTGAACGAGGTTTCAAATTCCCTCTCACCATCCCTTCTCTAGTCCCGAGTCGTCGCAAGCACAACTCGCGAGAGCTCTACTTCTTGGGTGTCCTGTCGAGCCTGGATCTCGTGAAGTTGAACTCACAGAATTGATTGGTGAGACAAAGCTGTGAGGGAAAGTTGAACACCCATTCATCAAACAGGCCGGCCAGCTTCAGGTATGTCTCAAAAATGGCGTAGTTGCAATCCACCTGGATCTTTTGGTTGTACTCCTCCGCCTCTTTAGGAGGGAGCATGTTCCAGATCACCTGGGTGGTGTAGGGACAATCATAGCAGCGCAGGGTGACTCTGTCTTCGGTGTCCTCCACAATCTCCATCGGATTGCCGAACAGGGCAAAGCTCTTGATCATGATCTGAGCAATATCATGGATGGTCCAGTCCTTATCCTCGGGCTTCTTGCCAATCAGCTCGCAGAGGCCAGGCCACTCCAGCTTGGAGCGCAGCTCCCACATCTTGGCATACAACTGGGCGGCCCTGTCCGTTCCCACTTCCTCTTCCATGGTCTTGAAGGCCGAGTAGTCATGAAGCGTCCACAGAGTCATGGCATCATTGTATGCCTTCTCCCACGTGTACTCCGGATGGACCTTCATGAGTTCACGCATGTTATCGATGAAGCTGTCGTGCCGCATGTCTTTCGCGTTCTTACCCATAATATACCTCCTTCTGAATGTTTTATAGGGAAATTCGTTGCTGAATTTCTATCTGCCTTCTCGCTCTCCCACCTGGCTCCGCATCACCTCCTTTTATCCTGGAATGTAAATCAGCAAATGTTGGAAGGACTATAATCACAGCTTCCACTTTCTGATACATGACACATCTAAGTTAGTCATCAGCTCATCATTTTTTAATTATTTTCCATGGAGTCTTTTAACGAGCTCAGCAACCTTGCCACCAAATTCTCTGCATACTTTTTTACGTTCCCTGTTGGGGGCACCTACCGAAACCGGACCATAATGCCCCCCAGAAGTGAACCCCTGGACGATCATTCCATGGACCAGAAAGGCCCGAAGGATATCAAGAACTGCAGTCTCACTTCCCCCTCCCAGACCACCCGATGATGCAAAGGCTGCCCCAACTTTCCCCTCTAATTTTCCAAAGTGTTTAATGCTCTCATCTATGAGTTTTTTGACCTCCGCGGTCATTGCTGCAAAGTAGGTAGGCGTACCGATGATGATGCCTTCAGGTTCGAGTAGGTCGTCTAAGTGAGCGTCTTCAATCCTCTTTCGAACAACTTCGACACCTTCTTTTCTTACTCCTGCCTCCACAGCTTCAGCCATTGCCTCTGTGTTTCCAGTCTTGGATTGATAGATGATTAGAATCTTTGCCATCGCACGCCATCCTTTCAAAGGTTAATGATGCCTTAGGCCACCCCTTTCAACAACCGGAGGGTCATTTTTATCTTGATGAGATAATCCAGCTATCCATAGCGCAAATCGCACGCGCATTAATCGCTTCAGGAAAGTCCCATTTGACTGGCAACGGCTGCTCCGTCGTAATATTCCGTGATTCTTCGGATCTTCCCTCCCTTGATCTTGAAGATATAGGCTATGCGGATGTCTACAAATTTCCCGGTTGCAGGCGTTCCTCGAAAATCTCCCTTATTGGTCCCACTCCAACGGACCTCCGCAAGAACCTGGTCCTGACCAGAGAAGATATTCAGAATCTCCGCCTTGCTGTCCGGGAATCCTGCAAAAAGCTCCCGATAGCTATTGGCAATCCGTTCACGACCTTCTGCTGGAGGAGGGTCTGCCACCTCATCTCCCACAGCATCCTCCCAACAGAGCGCGCTCATCTGATCCACATCATATCCATTCATTGCATTGAGCCATTTTTTTGCGATCTCAATTGCTTCGCTCATTTCTTGCTCCCTTTTGCTATGAGAATCTCTATCTCTATTTTCTCCTTTCAAACCTCACTCGGCAGGTTTCATCACCACAACATTGAAACCTGTCCATGGTAAAGGAAAATTTATCGAAAACCCCCAATGCCTTCAAAATTGCATCATAGTAGTTTACAGAAGTAGCCGCCTCTGTTTTCAAGGTCATTGAACGCGCCTTTTCCTCGCCCAGGATCGCCTTCATGTTTGCATAGTATGAGCAAACTCCCAGCTCTGCCTCATGAACATCCTGGCTTTGTTTGGTGACATGATAGGGTATGCCTATTGATTCCCAATAGGCTTGTGAAAGCCTTCCGAGCATGTTCATATCAATATCGGATGGGTCTTTTATTCCGAGGGTTTGTTTCCAATGATCCAGGGACCCGAGGGCAAACTTTTCCCAGAGACTCATGTAAATTCTCAAACCATCTTTTGCGCCCAGATGTTTTTCTAGATACGTATAAGCACTGAAATCGTAGATAGTAAAGGCTTTCAGCCAGTTTAGAAAGGCCTCTTCCATGTATCCTCCCATTCCGATGATGGCTGGGTGGTTTCTGTCACTCAATATTTCAGCAAGTGTCTTGTTGATCTTATCGACGTCAGGTTTTTCCTCTATCCCCAAGACTTCGTTGGCCTTCTCTAATCCCACTGTGCAAAAATAGCTCCAAAGGTCTGAAAGAATCTTTTCCCTTATCTTTGGATCATCCACATTCTCTTTCAACCCATCTAAAAGATTCTGGTTGTGGAACGCCATTCCCTGCGACCAGACGTAGATGTCATCCTCTGGCTTATGATCCACCTCTTTAAGGGCGGGGAAAGCCGGATTCTGCAAAACCTGCTCTCTTGATTCCATATCATCCTCCTTTTTCTTACTCAAGATGTTATCATTGATTGGCCAATCTCCAGGCGACAATGGCAATAGTGTCACCTAAGGCCTTGAGGCTATTTGGGTTAACCTTATCAATGGTATCATGGATCGAGTGGTAGTAAGGATCGTCCGCTCCCCAGAAGACCGTGGCAGGAACCCCGATCTGATTGAACCGGCCTTCCTCGGGAACCCCCCAGGCCGCTGTCATCCTTCCAAAACCATATCCCAGATCGGCGGCCACCTCGTCCACCATCTTCATCAGCCAGTCAGGATGGATAATGGGATCGCAATCCGGCCATTCTCCCCTCTCTACCTGCTTGACGATGCCCCCCACGGAAATCATATCCATATCGAGCAAGGCCTTCATGTTCTTGACGAGATCTGCCTTATGAACATGGCAGTAAGTCCAAGCCCCTGGAGTAGCATCCTCCTCGGCAGTGGTGGAAATGAATTCAAGGGTTCTTTTGGGCTTGGCTCGACATAGAACACGGGCTATTTCCAACAAAGTTCCAGTTCCCGAACCGTTATCGTTGGCCCCAGGCGCGATTGCATTGTCTCGATGAGCCAAGATACCAACCCTTTCCTCGGGAAATTCCGTTCCTTTGAGGAAACCCGAAATAATGACCGATTCTCTCTCTTCAATCAGGGTTTTTGTTTCCATGTAAACCTTGCAGTTACCTGTGGAGAGGGCGTGCATAAGCTTGAGACCCCCGACAGCGGAGATACAGATAGCAGGAAGCTTCCTTTCGCAGAAACGATTCTCTAGGTTGGAATTTCCTGCTTCCATACTCATACGGTAGGGCCATGGCATGGGATGGATGAAGATCATTCCCACAGCCCCTGCACGACCTGCCCTGTCAGCAAAGGTGCCAAGCCAAAACTTGGAGTAACCCAGCGTTTCCTCAGTGAGAATCACAATCTTTCCTTGGACGTCAGCTCCCCTGTAGTCTTCCTCTTGGCCATCTCCAACCAAAACTGCATCGGCTTCAACGCCTCCTGCAGGGGTTGATGGCGAAAATAATGGGACAACACCTTCCAGTTCTTCGCCAGTTGAGAGGAGCTTCAAAAGTGGTTTCTCATCTTCAAAAGTGAGGGTTCGAAACGGAGTTTCTTTGATCTCCAAACCATAGGCCTTAAATTGATCTTTTATATACTTGATAGAGTCTTTGTCTCCCTGGGTCCCCACAAATCTGTATCCGATTTTAGCCAGTTCCCTAACATGGCTCAAGGCCTTAAGGCCCGAGATCTGACGCTGAAGGCTCAATTCAAAATCCGTGACCATTCTGTATCCCCTATTTAGATCTAACGCCTATGCGTCAAAAGCACAACCTGAAAGGTCAACTATTTACCTCTCCGCAGGACCCTTCCTGGCCTGATTGGATGAAGCCTGCCTTTTTCCAAGAGAATCTCACCGTTCACAATGACGTATTCGATGCCTTCGGGAAACTGTCGAGGCTTCTCGTAGGTGGCCCTGTCGATAATCTTTTCTTCATCGATGATGACTAGATCAGCAAAAAACCCCTCACGGATGAGACCCCTCCCTTTCAGTTCTAGTCGATTTGCTGGGAAAGACGTCATCTTCCGTACAGCCTCTTCAAGGGACAATAGCTTCTCTTCTCTCACATATTTCCCCAGAATTCTGGGATAGGTCCCATAGGCTGCCGGATGGGGAATTCCCGTTCCAATATCTATCGCATCGGTGACAAATCCTCCTAACCGATGAGTAATCAATTGACGAAGAGGTACATCAGTACCTTTGTCTCCAGAAACTCCGAATATAAGCTGGCTGATGGCCCCTTGTTCTTCAATTAGCAAATCACTTATTGCATCGAAAGGAGATTTACTCACTTTTTCCCCAACTTCCCTTAAGTTTAGCCCTTCGTACTTCTTGTTTTTTTCACTCGGTATATATCCAATATAGATATTTTCCCATCCTGTTGCTCTAACAATATTGTGTGGCCAAGAGCCCTCTTTCCACGTTGGCCAGCCAGGAACCATCTCTTCAACGTCCTCTTCCATCTGCCTTCTCGTCTCAGGATGCTCTACCCTTTTGACAAATTGAGACCACCCCCCCTCCAGGGCCCAGGGAGGATAAATGGCAACCATCATGGTCATAGCCGCCGGATAGGGGAACATGTCATAGGCTATGTCAATGCCTCGTTTTCTGGCTTCTTCCTCCATTTGAAGTGATTTCTCGATCTTATCCCAGTGTTCCCGTCCTACAGCCTCGTTGTGTGAGCGATGAACGCGGCACCCGGACTCTTCCCCAATTCTGATGAGTTCCCTTTCAGCGAAAAGATTGGTCTCGCTGGAGCCCCTGACATGGCTGGTTACGAGTCCATCGTATTCTTTAACGACTTTAGCCATTTCTATGAGCTCTCTCGTATCTGCATACATCCCTGGCGCATAAATTAATCCCATGGACATACCAAAGGATCCCTGTTCAAGGGTGTCAGCGAGATGTTTTTTCATCACTTCTAACTCGCCACTGGATGGCCGTCCACTGCGAAATCCCATGGCAATGGCTCGAACAGCGCCGTGTCCTGTGAGTGTCCCCACGTTGATAGGCACGCCTTTCTGCTCTAATAGCGAGAAATAGTCAGCCATGCTTTCCCAATCCCATGGTAGGTCCCCGGGTGCCATCCACTCTGTAAAGGCTTTCATCAAGTCCTTTGACTCTTGAGAAATAGGCGCTACCGATATTCCACAGTTGCCTAGCATCTCTGTGGTGATTCCCTGTCGAATTCTTCCTTCCAAGCATTTGAGTTGTTGGGCACTGGCCAAGACCAGATCAGCATGGGAGTGTTGATCAATAAAACCCGGACATACAACAAAGCTCTTGGCATCGATAGTCTTTTCTGATTCCTCCTCTTTTACGCTACCGATTCTTACAATTTTTTCCCCCTTCATAGCGAGGTCAGCATAAAACCACGGATTTCCTGTGCCATCCACGATCTTCACATTCTTAATCAAAAGAGAATACATTATGCCTCCCTTCCTCGAACAAGACGCGAGGTTGAATTCGCTGTCTTGATGTTCAATGACTCTAGGGTCTCACGGACATAATCGAACGAGGTTTTTGAATCTTCAGCGAGAAACTGAATATCTTCCTGTGTAGGTACATAGCTCTCTGTCATCTTCATAGCTCTTTCAATATAAGAGTGACGGATCTTCTCCATATCGATGTCTTCAACTTCAATTTGATCAACCCTTTCGGGAATGACAATCACTTTACCAGGAATATTCTCCTTGGGATCTCCACGTCTAACCTCAATACCGTTCTCTTTCGCAAAGGTCAGTTGAGAAGAGGGCAGCTTTCCAGCAGCGGTGTATTCTGTTTCCTGAACCACCAGGATCTGATCTCTGTCCAATTCCCTGGCCAGAGAGATAGCGGCAGCTAATGAGGTGTTTCCAGCAGGACCTCTTTCTATACCTTCGAGCTTTGCTAGCAGTTCCGTTGTATAAAAAACCTCTCCTTGGGTTACTGATAAATAACGATCTAAATACCTAAGGCCACGAGCACAGTTTCTTGGTACATCTGTTCTATCAGGCCATGTGAGAAAAGGTATCCCAAAACCCGTATGGCCAGTTGTAAAAGACTTTCGATTGAAATCAATATCACTAGCCATATGAAGCCCTTGGAGATCCACAGAGACCCCTACAACAATGGTGTTATGGCTCCCCGCCTTCTTCAATCCACGGGCCGTCCCTGTAACATTACCTCCTCCGGCATGGGTAATGATTGCCATGTCAGGAAATCGCCCTTCTTTTTGAAAAACCTGCTCAGCCAACTCGTACCCTAGGGTATCAATACCCCCTACGCTCGTAGGGACATAGAGCGAAGCACTGAAAAACTCCGTTTCTTCCAAAACTCGAAGCATAATATAGAAAAGCTCCGGACCTACGGTTAACTGCCAAACCTCCGCTCCGTAGGCCTCACAAGCCCTTGTTTTTTCAAGTATCTCTGGTTGCCCTACCTTCCTGCTGTCGTATACCTCTTGAAGAATAATAGCCTTCAAACCACGTTTGGCAGCCTGGGAGGCTACCGCAGCTCCGTAGTTTCCTGAGCTGGCGGCCACCACCCCTTTGTATCCTAGCTTTTTAGCATGAAAGATAGATAAAGCTGCTCGACGATCCTTAAAGCTTCCACTTGGATTAGCTGCCTCATCCTTGATAAAAATCCGTCCGCCTCTTCCAGGTAGTGAAATTGATCGGACAAGCTCGGTTAGATTTTTTAATTCCACTAATGGAGTGTTACCGACCCCGGTTTCTTGTAATATTCTCTGCACATCTTCCAAAGAATATTCGCAGGAATTCATAAGTCCTTCGTAATCAAAAGTAATAGGAGATATCTCAAACTTATCATAGTCAATACCTGTTGCTCTCTTTAAAATTTCTTTCTTCCTTGACATGACTGGAGAGTAACTATTATCCATGTGTTCTGACCCTTATAATTCCTTAACTTTTTTCTAACTGCTTCCTGACTTCATTACCAATTGATACAAGTTCCTTTTGTGGTTCTCCAAAATTATGATCATAAATGGGACTAACCTGATAAAGGATTCCCGAGAGCTCTCTACCGATAAATGTTGTGATTTTAACCTCGTCCCCCACATTTGCATTTTCATCTATAAGAAAACCCTTAATCCAGCATTCATAAGGTACGGACTTGGTGCAAGAAGGAAGATTATCGGGTCTCTGATCCGGCTCTAAGACGATTTTATGGATCTGAGCTAAGTCACCTCTTTTTGCATCAGACATAGGTGTTTCCTCCTTTCCTTCAGAAACCAGGGGGCGATATCGCCGAGACTATGATCAAAGGCATATTACCCGTATTTATGAACCTATGTGGTGTGTTTTCAACAATATATATAGAGTCTCCTTCTTCCAGGTCATATTTATCTTCCCCAAGTTCAAACAGGCATTCTCCCTGAAGTATAAGACCGGCTTCATCTCCTTTATGGGCCATAGGAGATTCGGCACTAGCGGATCCAATCTCTAATCTGCTAAGCAGAAATTCAATGCGACGGTTGTTATCGGAGGATAGCAGTTGATAAATCAATCGAGAATCCGTATTAACTAAAACTCTCCTTTCTTCCTTTTTCACCACTGGCCCCTTGCTTGATTCGGATTCATCAAAAAACGAACTTAAGGTTGTACCTAATGTAAGAGCAATTTTTCGAAGAGAAATAATTGATGGATTAATGATACCTCTTTCGACTTGACTTAGAAAACTAAGGCTCAATCCCGTCTTCTCGGCAAAATCCGCAAGGGTCAGATTTTGGGATTTTCTCATCCTCCGAATTATTGAGCCTATATAGATAGCATGAGGATCCTTCATGGACCTTTCCAAATTTAAATATTACTGAAATCCATTTTCATCATTTCATTTTTTCATAACCAGGTTATTGCTTAAAAAATTTAAATGTAAATGAAAAATATTATCCAGAAATTGTATTTTTTTATACACATAGCGAAAAATTTGTCAAGAAATTTTTTCTATACTGAAATTATAAATAGTATTAGTTATTTAATTTCACTTATAGTTAAATTTTTATGATCGCTAATTTTCGCGCCAGACCTAACCTTCATTAAAGTCGGCCTGTCAAGAGAATAAATATTTTTCTTACCTCTATTAGGGGATCTTTTGCCAGGAGATAACGTTTTTTGACACCAAAACGATTCTCGCAAACCGATTTGATCCTTCCAGGGGATGGCAGAAGGGAACAATTCGCATTACATCCATCGAAACTGAAGATGGGGTATGCCCTTGACATTGGACACAATAGATGAAGGCGGTTGCAGCTTTTTCTTTGACCGCATTCGTGCTTTTTCAGGAGTGGTGGTAGGAGACATGAGGGCAAATGCTCAAAGAAATTGATCATGGATGCAAGGCTGATAAAGTGGAATGGGTAAAATCAAATCACGGCATAGGAAGAAAATGCCTGCCACTAATGGTCAAAAGAAGAGGATCTCTTTTCACCCTTCTTTCATTATCAAAAACCATTGGTCCTGTTACGCTATCAAAATATCTATTTCCTGCTAATGCAGAGCGAAAATCTTCTCTTGTTTTTATCTCTCCGCCTTCTTCTTTT
>Ga0209991_10000807_pt1 | contig 14000 bp, 9 predicted proteins | sample ChitaG_FD_183167 | JGI IMG/M metagenome (GOLD analysis project Ga0209991, IMG submission 183167) | Deep subsurface microbial communities from South Pacific Ocean to uncover new lineages of life (NeLLi) - Chile_00310 metaG (SPAdes)... | ecosystem: Environmental > Aquatic > Marine > Oceanic >...
AAGGGTCAGTGATCGTAGCAGGACCTACTACCTGGACCTCTGGCGGAGCAATTACATACAACATCCCGGACGGCTTTACTGTGGGCGTCTACATTTATATAGTTAACTTCACGGACGATTATGGCAATTCTAGAATTGACAACGCTACACTTTCGATAGGCGATACGATCAAACCATCTATAATAAGCGCTCCGAGCGATTTAACTGTAGAAATAGGATACACGGGCCAGAGTTTGTCGTGGACGGTAACTGATGCAAATCCAGATATTTTTACGATCGAACTCCAAGGATCAGGGATTGTAGCAGGACCTACTGCTTGGTATTCTGGCGTTGCAATTATATATAACATCCCAGACGGCTTTGCTATAGATGTCTACGTCTATATAATTAACTTCACGGACGATTCTGGTAATTCTATAATTAACAGCACTACATTTACGGTAGATGATACTACCAGCCCAAATATAATAAGCGCTCCGAGCGATCTAACCGTGGAATTCGGATACACGGGCCAGAGTTTGTCGTGGACGGTAACTGATGCAAATCCAGATATTTTTACGATCGAACTCCAAGGCTCAGGGATTGTAGCAGGACCTACTGCTTGGACATCTGGCATAACAATTATATATAACATCCCAGACGGCTTTGCTATAGATGTCTACGTCTATATAATTAACTTCACGGATGATTATGGCAATTCTATAATTAACAGCACTTCATTTACGGTAGATGATACTACCAGCCCAAATATAATAAGCGCTCCGAGCGATCTAACCGTGGAATTCGGATACACGGGGCAAAATCTGTCGTGGACGACAACTGATGCAAATCCTAACGCTTATACGATTGAACTCCAAGGCTCAGGGATCGTAGCAGGACCTACTGCCTGGACATCTGGCATAACAATTATATATAACATCCCGGACGGCTTTGCTTTAGGCGTCTACATCTACACAATTAACTTCACGGATGATTATGGCAATTCTATAATTAACAGCACTACATTTACGGTAGATGATACTACCAGCCCAAATATAATAAGCGCTCCGAGCGATCTAATCGTGGAATTCGGATACACGGGGCAAAGCTTGTCATGGACGGCAACTGATGCAAATCCAGACACTTTTACGATCGAACTCCAAGGATCAGGGATTGTAGCAGGACCTACTGCTTGGACATCTGGCGTTGCAATTATATATAACATCCCGAACGGCTTTGCCATAGGCGTTTACGTCTACACGGTTAATTTTACAGATGCGGGTCGTAATTTTATTACGGATTCAGTCACCATGACTGTTGAAGACACTACAGATCCAATGTTTACAACCACGCCAAGTGATTTCACTATTGATTATGGGTATACGGGAGTAAGCATATCATGGACATCAACAGATCTACATCCACACACTTATACAATTGAACTACAAGGAACTGGAATAGTAGCAGGTCCAACTGCTTGGTCAAATGGAGTAGCTATTATCTATAATGTTTCAGATGGTCTAGCTGTAGGAGACTATATTTATACCGTTAATTTTACGGATCAATATCATAATTCAATTATCGATACAATTACCTTAACCGTTAGAGAAGTATCCACAGGTGGAGATACAATTCCTTTAGAGTTAATTGTTATTATATCTTCAACTATCGGCGGGGGAGTAGTGATTGCGATTGCAGTATTAGTTAGAAGAAGACGAAAGTTAACCTAATTTTAACTTCCTTTTCTTTCTTTTTCTAATTTTAAAATCTTAATGTTTAGTCTCTTCATTTCTTTTTTCTTTATAAATTCTATAATTGACAGCGTTACATTTACAGTAGGTGATACGACTAATTCAATAACGATTACTACTCCCAGTAGTTTCTTATCGTCGGAAGTTAACAACTCTTAAGCAAAATTAGCTTTAAAAGTTAAGAAAAATAGGATTGACTTTCTCTATCGAAACCGTACACATATTCAATAGCCATACCATCTGGTCGCCGCTCAGGAGGAACATATCTTATTTTTAAGTTAGGTATAAATACTCCAATTCCATTTTTTGCGAGTATTAGGGCAGGATGGTCAATATCTTTAAATGTTTCCTCACTAATATTAAGCGTTATAGCTCTACACTGCCTTTCATCAATAATACCAAGCGAATGGATGTATTCATGAAGTAGAATGTGATATGTGTATGCCCAACTAATATCATCTGGTTGAGTTTCTAATATAATCTTCAAAGGAGATGTATTCATTACTATTTCCGTGCCAGGGTGAAAATGCATTCCTCCTATGAATTCGCCTTGGAACATTCCCATTTCTGCAAGCCCTAAACTCAAACCCGCACGATGACGACCTAATATTTTTCTTACATCTTTTTTAACGGTTTCAAATATTTCGGGCATTTTTTGTTTTAAATCTTTTAGGTTCATATATCTCCTCCGGAAATTTATAATTTTTATATAATGATTGCAATTTTTAAAAATCAAAAAACCAATCATCGTCATCTTCCCATAGAAAATCCATGAATGACGATAAGTCCTTTAATAGATTTGTTACATCTAATTTATGTGTTGCGCGCTTGAAAGGGTCTAGATCTGAGAAAAATAGATCTTCCATGAGGTTATCTATATTAATCCTTTGACGGAATTGACCAGGATTATAAAATAATGTATAAAAAATTTCTCTTTCTAAATTTTCTAATTCAGGTCGCTTTTTTAAAAAATCCTTTTGATATGTATCGTTAATTATGTTTTTTAGTTCCACAATATAACATTCTTTATTTTGCAGTAATTTCTTTCTTTCTAACTCGAATTCCCTAATTTTCTGTTCAATATCTTTGATCTGTTCGCCTAAAAATCTGATTTTTTTATTAGGAGATTTAATATTCTCAAATTTAGCAGCACATCCGATATCTTGTAGATTAATAAATTTGGTGTCGTCTTTAATCTTTGTAATACTATACTGAATATTGTAATAATCAGGAGAAATGTTAATTCTGATTGAGAGATTACTTTTTATTCGATATTTGCCACCGCGTTTTTCATCCCCAATTCTCTCAACAACATTATCTGAGCTTAAAATGTCTAACTGGCTGTGTACTGCTTGTCTTGATATCCCTAAAATTTTAGCTAATTCCGAAGCAGAGTGGGGGACTTTAGCTAGTTTAGACAATATGATACGCCGAGTCGGATTCCCTAACATTAATAATAAATTATCTAAACCAATAAATTGTTTGGTCTCATCTTTTTTTTCTATTTCCATTTATACCACTATATTCTGGCAAAGTAAAATATTTTTTATCTATACATATCTTCAGATTCTTTTGAATATTGATCGTGAACTTTTTTAGCTCTGTCTGCTCCTTTGATGATTTTATCAATTGCCTTGTCGAACTCTGCTTGTTCTATCTCGATTTTGCTTACGAGTTTAGATTGAGCAACCTTAATTTTATCTTCTAACTCGCTGATATCTTTACTAGACGCTTTCTCTAATTGTAATTGCTCTAATTGCTCTTGATAGTCTTGTATTTCCTGCTTTTTTTCGTTAACGATAGGAATATTTTTGCGGATCGTTAATAAGGTTGCTTCTTCGCAAAGAGCTTGAATGTCAGCACCAGTGTAATCTTCTAAAGATTCGGCTAGTTTGTCATAGTTTATATCTTCAGCTAAAGGTTTATTCTTAAGATGAATTTTGAAAATATTCTTTCGGGTTTCGAAATCAGGCATAGGAATCTCGATGTGCTTTCCGAATCTTCCTGATCTTAGCAATGCAGGATCGAGCATATCAGGTCTATTTGTAGCAGCTAGTAGAATCACATCTTTCAAATCTTCTAAGCCGTCCATTTCGGTTAGAAGTTGAGATATAACTTGATCTGTTACCTCTGAACCGGCAGATCTACCCCTCATACCTGCGATTGCATCGATCTCATCAAAAAATATAATACATGGAGCGGCTGATCTCGCCTTCCTAAAAGTTTCCCTGACTGCTTTTTCACTTTCTCCGACCCACTTGGATAGAAATTCTGGTCCTTTTACTGATATAAAATTAATTTCGCTTTCGTGAGCTAATGCTCTTGCTAACAAGGTTTTTCCCGTTCCAGGAGGACCATACAGCAAAATACCATTAGGCGGTTTTGAAGATAAATGACTATATAATTCAGGGTACTTTAGAGGCCACTCAATAATTTCTCTTAGTTGTAATTTTGCGTCTTCCAATCCCCCCACATCATCCCATGTTTCCTTAGGTTGAGAAATAACTACTTCTCTTAATGCTGAAGGTTCGATAGTGTTTAATGCCGAAGTAAAGTCCTCCATTTTAATCCTTAGTGAGTTTAAAACTTCGAAAGGAATTGGTTTGTCTAAATCTATTTTTGGTAGTATTTTTCTAATTGCTAGCATTGCCGCCTCTTTAGCTAAAGCTTCAACATCAGCACCAACAAAACCGTGAGTTCTCTCTGCAATCCTTCTTAAATCCACATCTTCAAATAACGGCATACCTCGAGTGTGAATTTGCAATATTTCATAGCGTCCGTCTGTATCTGGTACCCCAATTTCAATTTCTTTATCAAATCTACCGGGTCTTCTTAGAGCAATGTCGATATCGTTAACTCTATTTGTTGCTCCAATCACGATGACTTCCCCTCTCCCTTCTAAACCATCGAGTAAAGAAAGTAACTGAGCTACAACTCTTCTTTCAACCTCTCCAGTGACCTCTCCTCTTTTTGGGGCAATCGAATCTAATTCGTCAATAAATATTATTGAAGGCGCGTTGTTTTTAGCTTCGTCAAAAATATTTCTTAGATTTTGTTCGCTTTGTCCATAATATTTGCTCATAATTTCTGGACCGCTAATTGTTATGAAATGAGCTTCAGTTTCAAAAGCTACGGCTCTTGCTAATAAAGTTTTTCCCGTTCCAGGAGGACCGTGCAGTAAAACACCTTTAGGGGGATCAATTCCTATACTTTGAAATAGTTCCGGATGTTTAATAGGTAATTCGATCATCTCACGAATTCTCTGAATTTCGTCTGCTAATCCACCAATATCTTCGTAACTTACTCTTGATTTTTCTCTCTCTATTAATTCTTCATGGGTTTTTTCGCTTAATTTAATCTCTGTTTCAAGATGAATTCTCACTGCATCCGTCCTTGGTTGAAAATCAACAACAATCATATCGTATTTCTTTCTTAAAGCATAGAAACTCAAGATGTCGTTTTTAGTAACAACTCTGTTTTCTAATAATTTGTTTAATTGTCGAGGATTAATTACAATTGGTTCTGATAAGCTGGCAAAAACGACCTTTTTTGCTAAAGCAGCTTTAATTTTGCGAACTTCTACATAATCATCAATCGTAACATCGATATTTCTTCTTAAAAAGGGATCAAGTCTTATAATACCAGTACCGCTATCTTCTGGTTTACCTGGAAATAGCAAAGCTGCCGTTTTAGACTTTGAAATAGGGTGAAATATTTCTATAGCATCACCAGTTTTAATTTGTAGCTTTTTAACTATCTCAGGATCAATCCTTATTCTACCCTTACCAGAATCTTCTTTAAAAGCGTCTTTAACCCTTAACCTATTGTCTTTTCCTTCAATACCACTTGAAATTCCACTCATGCTTATTGCATCCTCTAAGCTTTCTTCTTTCTCATTATTATTGATATTATACCATTATTAACCTCTAATACATGATCATCCATAGTAGATTCAAATGGTAAAAGTATTTCCTTTTCAATATTCATAAAATTGATTTCTATTAAGACTTTTAGTTTTCTTCCATCCTCGCTTAAACTCAAAATTATGTGCCCTTTTTCTATTCCGGGTGCTTCTATGACAATATCGGCAAAATCTTCGTGTAAATTAATTTCGTAATAGGGTTCCTTTGCCATGGATTTTTCTTGCTCCATATTTGGTTGCAGGGATAAACTTCCTACATCAATAGCCTGTTTTTTTCCTGACTGTTCTAGTCTATTAAACTGCGGAAAGTTGGAAATATTTAATTTTTTGAAATAATCTTGAAGTCTTTTTTCATCGAAATTACCCTCAATTCTGATCTCTGGTTTTTTCATTCCAGATTCAAAATGGTACGTAACCTTAAATCCTTTAACATTTTTATTTCTTGGATTAGTGTTCGGATCAAAATTTGGTTCAGGCAGAAATAAAAAGTCTACATCAAAAATATCTGAGTCTATATTAAGATATTTCTTAATACGCTCTAAAAACTCATTATAATCATCATCAAACTCGTCAGACAAAAATATCACCTTTTTAGAATTATTATTTTTTTGTCAACTTCTAATTGACTTAAGTTGCTTTACATTAAAAAATGTATTGTTTTTTAAAAATAAGCGTTAACATTAAATCAATTTTAGGAGCAACTTTTATTATTCGACTAGTGATATCATTTGCGATTTGTATATTTTCTTCAATATTAGCTCTAATAATTCTTCAAAGGATTCTACGACCCCCTCTCCGTATAAAGCAGCAGTTTTTTTAGTTTTTAAGTCGTCATACTTAAAACTATTGATGTTTTCTATAAATTCTGAGGTTTTAAATTTATCTTCCAAATCTTGTTTGTTAAATGCAAGAATTTTAGGTATCTTCTTAAAATCTTCTTTGAAATAATTACATAATTCATTCCACGAGGTTAAATTCCGATAGTAAGCAGAGATTTGTGAATCCGCTACGAAAATAATTCCGTCTATCGCTTGTAGCGTAATGGGTCGCGTGATAATATAGAAATCCTGACCTGTGGTAGAATAAAGGTGGAGTTTAAGGAGCCATTGTTTATTTTCAAACGTAATCGTACCATAATCGAAGAATAGAGTTCTTCGTATGCTACTGTCTATGCTTAATACCCTATCTTCTTTTCCAAAATGCTTAAACAAGGATTTCAAAGTAGTTGTTTTTCCTGAAAGGGCGGGACCAAAATAACAGATTTTTAGTTGAATTGTCTGACTTAAATGATCTATTATCATCTTTTAATTTTTAGATTGGTTTTTGTCTTATATTTTGATTAGAAGTATATTAATTTCTATTTTTTTTCCAAAAAATTGTAAGAATACTAAGAGGTATAGGTAAGGAATTAAGAATAATTGAGCTTTACTTCATTAATTACATTATATATTTTATTTTACAAATATCTCAATCAAAATAATTTAAATCTGTTTATATAGTATTTCTAACATCCTTAATGACTTCATAAGTTCTTCGTAATAATTCATATGCAACTTGGGGAGGCTTCCATCCTTTGAGCCCACAATCGGGTCCTACGAATTTAACTCGATCTTCGTAATGTTCAAGAGCAAAAAGCAAATTCTTCTTGATGAATTCTTTTGTATCTATTAAGCTCATAGTTCCTTCAAATGTTTTGAACTCATCAAGTGAAGCCCCCGCATCCAATTTTTCAGCCATTATGCTATTTATATTCGTTCTCGTGATACCAACTCGTATAAATTTGTCGTTCTGATCCAAATCCCTTTTTGAGATAATGTTTGAGTGATCAGATGCATATTCGCAAGTTAGCACATCAATATTAGTTGCTTGAATTGGAATATCGTATTTTTTTAATGTATGGATATGGATTTGTATAACCGCATCTAATCCCTCTACAGTTTTATCATATGCCTTAATTACGGCATCATCATCAATATTAAAAAGATCAACATACCCAAACGATGGTTCATCTATCGAGATGATGGAGTTATGTAGATATTTGGTGTTAATTATTGATTTTTTAAGAATTGAGTTGAGAGATTTAGCATAGTTCATTGCGATATCAGGATATAACGTAAAACCATGCTTTTTGATATATAATTCTATAGGCCCCGTAATGCATACTTTTATTTCAAGAGCATTTCCAGTTCTTTCATAATAATCTTTCGCAAAAGTTTTTAAAATAAAGAGTTCTGGAATGATTCCTTTTTCAGAATCAATCAAAGATGGCTCTACTTCATAATCTTCAATAGGTTTTAAAAATTGGGTATACATGTCCATATGTTGGGGGTAATTTATTATCTCTACCCCTGCATTTAATTTTAACTGAAACGATTGGAGAAAGGGATGGATAAAAAAATTATATATTCCCCTATTGTCAAATATATCTGCGTTATTTACAAGCCCCTTGTATCCTGCCCAATAAAATTGCTTGAACTTATCAGTATCAATATAGTCTGGTAATGGAAAACTACCAACATCATCATAGTGAAAGTCACTATTTTTTACCATGATATCTAACTGTAAGAACTTGAAATTTTGGTATTTCTAATTAAACATTATAGTATTCCTTTATTAAATAATCTATTCGATTTCCATCCAAATCAAATAGTTGGTAAAAAAGGTTATTAATGATATCTTGGATATAATCGTCGTTCTTATCATTCATCGCTTTGATTATCATTTCTTTATTTGGTATATTCTCAGGGGTATGTAAATAATGGAAAGATTCTAATTGACTAATATATTTGTAAATATTATATGGCATGACTGGATTTGCTGAGTAAACAAGCCATTTGGTTAATAGTTGAATTACTTCAATAATTGAATGTTTTTCCGTAGACTTAAATGCACTAAAGGTTGGTAGAGGAATTCCATCCTCTAATTTTGTTTTACTCCTTTTTACTGCTAAACTTTTTGATTTAAAGAGGAATGTTACGATTTTAGAGTTTAAATAAGCGAGTAAAAATAGAAGTGAGAATTCGGGAAGTTTCTTAGACCACAAAAAATAAGTGTCTGATGTTGCATAGTATTGATCTAAGGCATATCCAAAGATATTTTCTTGAGAAATGAACTTAAAAAAAATCTTTGGGCTATTATCATATAATGGTTCTAAATTAACTAAACCTTTATCTCGACTCTGCCTAATATGGCTTCCTCTACGGGGGTAATAGAAATCATGACAATTTTCATTAGCATTTTTTAATGTTTCCTTAAGTTCTTGTTCATATTGTTTCAAATATTTGGAAAGGTTAGGGTATATCTTAGAGATTTGATTTTCTCTTTCTCCAATCTCAAAATGCTCGAAATCTGATTTATTAATAAAAAGCAAGTATCCTTCTTTTTCTTCAAGAAGATATCCATATGGTTTAACAGCTCTACTTTTGTAGAATTTTTTTAACCTCTTTTTCTCAAGTGGATTCAATTTGGTGAATTTATCATTAATTTTAATTAAGATGTCATCCCCATCAAAAATTATATGTTCATTTTCTTTTAAGATAAAAATACCATCCTTTATTAGTATTAATCCGTTCCTAATACTGAAATAGTCTCCTAATAAGTTTAAAGTTTTATTCTTTATACAGAAACTTTCAATTTGCATAATGAGTTCCTTAACATCTCTTGGATATAACAAATTCCAATTGCTTTGTAGAGACAGATCACTATTAGTTAAACTTGAAGTGTATCTTTTAATAGAGTTATGATTAGATCCATCAAGGATTTTTGAAAGCATGAGTTTATTATATTGATGATCCGATATATTAGGATCTTTATTTCTATTTATCTGAATGATTTGGATGTGCTTATCAATGATTTTTTCTTTTTCAAGCATATTCTTTTTTTGTAGAACAAAAATACAATTATGTTGACCTTTAGCATCTTTAAAAACTTTAATTCTTGATAAATCAATATAATGTATCATGAAGCAATCGTTTGTAATGTGAGGTTTAAGATACTTTATCCCTGTTTTTTTTGATTTAGTTAGCCAGTAATTGGTTGTGATAAAAGATAATAACCCCCCCGGTTTTAATTTATCTATTCCTAAGTGAATGAAAAAATAAAATAAATCCATATTTCCAACGAAATATTTTTTACAAATCGAGTAGTTCTTCACAAGCTCTTGAAAGATTTGAGCGTTGTAGTTTTGTCCTAAATAAGGTGGATTTCCTATAATGATATCGAATTTTTCGTTAGCGTCTGATCCTAAGAAATTCTCAAATTTAAGCTGCACATCCTGATAATTTTTTAAAAGGGAAGTTTTTAAAGTTTGATCTAATTCATAAGCAGTAACATCAGTAAATCTTTCCTCTAAGATATAATTAAGAAAGATTCCTTTACCTGCACTAGGTTCAAGAATTTTAATCTTATCAATGGTAAAAGCGTTATGTGTTGAAAAATAATGTTGCTTAATGTTTTTAACCATAAATTCTGCTATATAATCAGGAGTGAAAATTTGGCTTAATCGATTTTTATGCAAATCCATTATTTTCTAGATTGTTGAAAGAAGCTAAATATTTGAAGTTTTTACTTAGATTTAATTTTCATCATAAAAGAAATAATAAAAGGAGTTTTTTTAATGCTCGTGTTGATGTTCGTGCCCTTGAGATTTAATATTTACCGGTCGCATTTTACCAATTGCCCAGCCAGCGACCTCATTAAGGGAGGGATGAATTACCATTGATTTATAAAGCGGCATAAAAGAACCTGCCTCAGGACAAGCTCTACCCAACTTGTTAGCACCCGTTCTTGCGGGAAAATCGGGAGAATCACAAGTGTATCCCGCATTCATTAAATATACAAAGGGTTGAACAAGTATCACAGCATGAGGCCCAACAGCATGTGCACCTAACAATTTATATGATTTATCGATAACCAGTTTAACAAAACCATCATCTACATCATCATTTTCATAGCCCATTGCAAAACCTTTCGCTACTGAAGAGTAATGATTTACAGCAACGAATATCTCGTGACCCTTTTCTATAGCTTCTTTTTGCGTCATACCCACATGTCCTATTTGAGGTGATGTAAAAATAGCCCAAGGTATTACTGAATAATCAGCTTCCTTTTTATCGCTTTCAGGACCGAAAATGTTGTTAGCACAGAGATCCGCTTCATAGTTGGCTTTGTGTCTGAATTGATAGAGACCGTTAGCGTCTCCAAAGCACCAGATATTTGGTTTTGTAGTTTCTAAGTATTTATTGGTTTTAATCCAACCTCTTTCGTTAGTTTCAACTCCAGTCTTCTCGACTGCTAATAAATCAGCATTAGAACGACGTCCCGCAGCAACTAAAATTTCTTCGGCTTGTAATTCAATTTCTTTTCCACTATCAACATCCTGAACTGTAACTGTTTTCAGTTTTTTTTTAACACCTACTTTAATCGCCTTATGGTTTACTAACACAGTCATATGTTTCTTAAAATTACGTTCCAGGAATTCGCTTATTTCTGGTTCCTCAGTCATAACTAGGCGAGGTAACATCTCTACAATAGTTACTTTCGTGCCAAAAGCAGAAAAAATATGGGCAAATTCAGCGGCAATAACCCCACCTCCAATAATAATTAGACTTTCCCACGGCTTCTTAGGGAATTTATCACCAAAGAAATTCTCGTTTGTTATGTATTCTATTTCGTCTAAACCTTGTATAGGCGGAATAAAAGAACGTGCACCAGAAGCTAAGACAAATTTTTCTCCTTTAAAGTGACCGATAATTTTATCAGACCCTACAGATTTAACATGCATTTCATAATCTCCAATAAATTCACCTGTTCCCTTATAGAGTTTCAAGTTTGGTACGTGCGATAGTCCCTCTTCCATTCCCTTGCTTTCATCAATTTGACTCCACATTCTTTTACCAATTAAGTCCCAATCAATACCTTCGACTCTAAATTTTATCCCTACCTTAGCGGCATGCTCTGCTTCTCTTATTAAGTCTGCGGGGTGAACCAATACTTTTGATGGAATACAACCGCGAGTTAAACATGTTGCTCCAAGTTTCGCGTTTTCAACTAGAGCGCACTTTAATCCCATTTGAAGTCCATAATTAAGGACACTTAGCCCCGCTCCAGATCCAACAACTACTAAATCAAATTTCTCCATAAATTCAATTCTACATCTATCATTTTTAAAGTTTTTACTAATGAGTTAAAAAAACCGTTCAATATCCATCATTTTTATCTTCTATTCATTTACTGCCTCCAGCTTAAAATTGTTTTGGCAAATTATATTTTTATAATTAATATTTAATTTACACAAGTCAACTAATAAACCAAAAACCCCTTTAATTTCCGATTTAAAACTAAATATTTAAACAAGAAAACCTTACAATACATCATGTCGGATATTGATAATTATGAGATTGTAAGACAAAAATTAAGTCTCGGGTCTTTATACGCGCCAAAACATAAGAAGATTTTTGAACTGATGAAAATCTTATGGAATGAAGAGGAGATTGAAATACTTTCCAAGTTTGAAGGCGCTGATAAATATACTTCGGTAATAGCGTTAGAAAAATCAACTGGCATTCCCAAAGATAAATTAGTGACTATTTTAGATGAGTTATACTATAAAGGTACAATTGCCAAAGTAGAGAAAGTGTATGGGTTAGTTCCGATTCTTCCAGGCATATTTGAAAGATATTTTATTAGGAGGACCGACTCTGAAGAAAATTTAGCAAAAGTAGCGGAATTATTTCGATGGTTTTTTAAGAGCTTTTTACCAACATTCCTAGTTGAAACAAACTTGAAATTTTTTAGACCGCGATTACCCATCGACGCTAAGGATAAATTAATTGAAATTGACGAATCTCTTGATGTCGAGTCTCAAATTCTTCCGTATGAATTAGTTTCTCAATTGATTGATAATTACGAGGTCTTCACTGTTATTCCTTGTCAATGTCGCTTAATTGCAGAATATGCCGGGGAGCCATGTAAAGTAGCACCGGCAGAAATGGGGTGTTTTTTAGCGGGAGAGGGTGCTCAATCCTCAATTGAACGAGGAACTCCTATGCTTAGTAAAGAAGAAGCAATAGAATATTTAAAAAAAACAGAAAAGGCGGGATTAATTCATAGTTGTGTAGCCGACAGCAGTATTGAATCAACTTTATTCATATGTAATTGTTGTAGTTGTCATTGTGGAGCACTGGTAGCCGCAAAAGAACATAAATACTATGCCACTTTAGTATCCAACTATACACCTAAAATAAATGATGATCTTTGTACTAAATGCGAAATTTGCCTAAACAAATGTCCAATGGGTGTAATTTTTCATAAACTTCCTAATGAACCAGATTCTTCTGATGAACACATGTTTATAAACGAAGATTATTGCTTGGGGTGCGGCGTTTGCGCAGCTAATTGCCCTAATGATGCTATAAAATTAGTAAAAGTCAGAGACAATATTCCCCAAGAAAAGTTTAAAATTGGAACGAAAACATTTCTTGAATTGGTTTAATTCAATAATTATGAGTTATTTTTAGATTTTCCCCAGCATTTTTGGAATGGATAAACCCAATCCGCTCATCTAAATTCTTTAGCATTTATTCTTTAATTTTAATAGCTTAAAAAACAATTATCACTTTCATTTATAAGGTGATGGAGCTAATTTATATTAGAGTTTTGTTATTAGTTTTATTATTAGTTTTATGAAAATTAAAAACGAAGAGTGATTATGTTATGTTAACTGTATTTGGTTGGATAGATGGGATTACTGCTTCTGGAGTTGTCATTTTTGGATTTATTTTTGGATTTTTCTTCTTATATAAAGCGCGTAAGTCCAGTGCTAAGATTTTAACTATTTTAGGAATAGTAAATATTTTAGCGGGGCTAATGTACTTAGGCGTTTTTACAGATTTTTTAGTAGTCCTGGCAACGGGATTTAATCTGGATAATACTTACGGTTTAGTTGGAATCCTAAGTTACATTTGGTTCGCTCCAGTAATGGTACTTGCTCTATATATCGGTGCTGAACTCTTATTACCCAAGAAAAAGTGGTATCTTATGGCTATAATCATTATTATTTGTATAGTATTTGTAATTCTTTTCTTCATGGATACAATGGGCACTTTTAATTTTGTCCCACCACTAGTTTCAGGAGAATCATTAATTGATTATAACATCAATTTATTTGAGCCAGCGGGAATTATAATGGCAATATTATTACTCGCGGTCTTAATTGTTCTTGGCTTTGGTTTTTTAATAAAGAGTTTTCAGTCTTCAGGCGTACTAAGAAAGAAATTCTTGTTCTTATCATTGGGAGCTATATGTTTTTGTATATTTGGATTACTAGAGGGTTTGACTGCTCCAGGAGA
>Ga0209991_10000808_pt1 | contig 13999 bp, 10 predicted proteins | sample ChitaG_FD_183167 | JGI IMG/M metagenome (GOLD analysis project Ga0209991, IMG submission 183167) | Deep subsurface microbial communities from South Pacific Ocean to uncover new lineages of life (NeLLi) - Chile_00310 metaG (SPAdes)... | ecosystem: Environmental > Aquatic > Marine > Oceanic >...
GGGCGGACGTGGTATCGGAAGACAAGGGAACCCTCATGGCGGAGCTACAGAAGGCAACCCTTGCGTTACAGGTGAAGACGTCCAAGAAGGCTTTCCAATTCCTGCTAGCCACCGCCATGCACGAGGCTGGCAAGTTTGAGCTCTTGAACGTTGTAGAGGTCGAGGGACGCTGGCACTACACTTTCTCTGGTGCAGGCGAGGTGTTCAGCGTGGTGCGGCCTGAGATGAGCAAGGAAACGGAGAGAAAGGTGCGGGAGGAAGTGCGGGCTTGCCCTGCGGGGAAAGACTATTATGAGACGCTAGGCTTGAGGCCGGGGAGAAGGTTGTGGTATAATAGCCACGAGGGCCAGGAGGGTGGCGACCTGATCTGCCCCCAAGCTCCCTTGGGGGTACTGTATACAGGATTGACGGAAAGAGTGATGACCGAGTTTGCCTTGCCACGCTGGTCGCTCTCGTTAAGTGTTTCCGCTTGAGGCAAATCGGGTTGGATTTGGCGGGCCACCTGCGTCAACCGCACAGGTGGCTTTTTGCTTTTGCGAAACCGGCCCAAATCTGATATGCTATGGTCATCGTTCACCCAAATGCTTCGCACTTCGTAAAGCCGGAACACGACGTTAAACGTCGTCTGCTCGGCAGAATGCTTGCGCCGGCGTGCCATTCGTGGCCGCCCGCTTGCCAAGAAGTTTCTGCCCAGGCACTTAGTACAGGCTTCCACTAGTACGATCCGAGTTTGTTGCCTTCCATAAGACCAATTTGACGGGGTCAAACGAGGTTTCAATCGCCGAACAACTCGGAGCGCATCTACGCAACGCTGTACTTAGGAGGAAGTACAATGGATCAAGTGGTCTATGCAAGATTAAAAGAAGTAGCGCGCTTGGGCCACTCGATTAGCTATGGCGAAGTAGGCTGTTAGTGGTAAAATATAAAGGGGCAAAAATGGTAACCGAAATACCCCATTTATGGTCGGTTAAAACGCCACATTTATGGTAATGAAAACGCCCCATTTATGGTCGCTTAAAATGCCCCAGTTATGGTCGCTTAAAATGCCCCACTCCTAGAAAGGAAAAGGCTTTTGTGGTATCCTCCCCTTAAATATGAACACGGGAGGAGCCAGTCATGCTGAAGGTACAGGAGTGGGCCATGATCAAGACTTTAGGAGACAACGGCGTGCCCAAGGCACGCATCGCCCAGCAATTGGGCAACGACCGCAAGACGGTTGATCGGGCCTTGCAGCGAGATGAGGCCCAAGCCAGCTCTCGAGGGAGCAGAGGCTCTAAACTCGATCCTTTCAAACCATATATTCAACGTCGGCTGAAGGTGTATGACCTGACGGCCAAGAAGCTGTTCCATGAGATCGAGGCTCAGGGGTACGCTGGCAGCTACGAGCTGGTAAAGCGCTACGTGCGGGACCTTCGTCCCAGGAAGGCCAAGGAGCAGGCCTTTGTGCGCTTCGAGACGGCTCCAGGTGAGCAATCCCAGGTAGACTGGGCAGAGTTCGGCACCATCGAGCATCGAGGTCGGAGGAGGCGGCTGTCCTGCTTCATCATGGTGCTGGGGTATAGTCGGATGATGTACATTGAGTTTACCATCTGCCAGGACCGTTCGGCTGAGCTCACGACGAAGCTTGGCCACTACGGTTCGCTGCCATCTCAACGCCTTTGGCTACGTGGGCGGGGTGACCGACACCATTCTCTACGATAACATGAAAACCGTCGTTCTCTCCCGGGAGGGGGACCACATCGAGTGGAATCCCCAGTTCCTGGACTTCGCCCGTCGGTATGGGTTCCTGCCTCGGCTTTGTCTTCCCGGTCGGAAGGAGACGAAAGGCAAGGTGGAACGAGCTGTCGGCTATGTGCGCACCAGCTTCTACGCCGGTCTCCAGTTCGACGGATTAGAAGACCTCAACCAGTGGCGCATGACCTGGCTGGACAACATAGCCAACGTGCGGATCCATGGCACGACCAGAGCCCGACCCATCGACCGCCTGGCCCAGGAGAAGCTCCGGCGGCTGGGCCGGCCGAGACTATGTGGTCGACATCACTCAAACCCGCAAGAGCAGCAAGGATTGCTTCATCTACTTCGAGGGCAACCGCTACTCGGTGCCCCACCAGTACAGCTGCCGCGAGCTCCAGATCAAGGTGCAAAGCGATGAGCTGCGCATCTTCTCAGGCTCAGAGCTCATTGCCACTCATGAGATCAGCCCTCTGAGGGGCCAGATGATCGTCCGGGAAGAGCACTTCGCAGGACTTCCTCACCCGGCCTACCGGTCATCCATCCAGGCGGTCAAGGAGCAGTTCCTGGAAGCCTTCCCGGGCACGGAAGGCTACATCGAGGACCTGGTAGTCGCCAAGTATGGCAATGCCAGGTATCACCTGGTGACTATCCTGAACCTGTTGGAGCTCTACCCGCACCAACTGGTGGCTCATGCCGTGACTCGAGCTCAGGAGTACAAAGCCTACGCTGTCAAGTACGTGCGCAACATCTGCCGCACGACGATGGCCATGGACCTGATCTCGCCGGTAGCCCAGGTTAGCGTCACTCGCCATCAGAGCCTGCTGGAGCAGCAGGTAGCTGAGCGTCCTCTGAGCGAGTATGCTCTGGTGCTGGAGTGAGGAGGCGGCCATGTCAACACCAGAGTACGAGCAGCTCCTCTGCAATCTCAAGAAGCTCAGATTGGGCAGTCTGGCCGAGAGCCTGGATGGGCACCTGAAACGGGCCGCGGCCAGCAACATGTCCTATCAAGACTTCCTGGCCGGGCTGGTGCAGGAAGCCCTGGAGGCCCGCCAGCGTCGAGGTGTGGCCTGGCGCATCAAACAGGCCCATTTCTCCTATCTCAAGAGTCTGGAAGAGTTTGACTTCGGGTTTCAGCCCTCCCTCAACAAGCAGAAAGTGTTGGCTCTGGCCAACCTGCAGTTCGTGGAAGAACACTCCAATGTCATATTCCTCGGGCCGCCGGGCGTAGGGAAGACTCACCTGGCGGTGGCCATAGGGCTGAAAGCCTGTGAGGCCGGTTACAAGGTGCTGTTCACCACCCTCCAGAACTTGGTCAATGAGATGCACGCCTCCCTGGCGGACAACAGCATAGCCCTCCAGCTACGGGCCTTAACCCGACCGGCGCTGGTGATCATCGATGAGGTGGGATACCTGCCTCTGGATCAGAGAGAAGCCAACTATCTGTTCCAGGTGGTCTCCCGACGATATGAGCAAGGATCCATCGCCGTGACCAGCAACAAGGCTTTCACTGACTGGGGCACTGTCTTGGGCAAAGACAACACCATTGCCTCTGCCCTGCTGGATCGGCTGCTGCACCACTCGGTGGTGTTCAACATCCAGGGCGAGAGTTACCGCCTCCGGGAAAAGAGAGATTCCATGAATCAGGAGGTGGCTATGGGCCAAAGCTAGGTCATCCCCAGGAGTGAGGCATTTTCGTTACCATAAATGGGGCATTCTAGCTGACCATAGCTGAGGCATTTTGCTGACCATAAATGGGGCGTTCTAAATGACCATAAATGTCCCTTTATAACTTGCCACTGACAAGGTAATCATACTGAAAAGCCGCTTCCTGGGCAGGACTGTCCAGAAGGCGCTAGACCACATACCTGAAGAAATGCAAACCCCGGCGATCACGATCCTCGCCGGGGCTTGTGCGTTATTGCGGTTCTCTTAGGCTTAGAGCCTCACTACGTCGGCGGCCTGAGGGCCTTTGGGGCTGCTCTCGATATTGAACTCCACTCTGTCGCCTTCGTCCAGGTTGCGAAAACCTTCGCCCCGGATGGCCGAGAAGTGGACGAACACGTCGTCGCCACCTTCGCGCTCAATGAAGCCGTAGCCCTTGCCACCGTTGAACCACTTAACCGTACCCTGGGTTCTTTCAGACATTAGCTGGTGTACCTCCTTCCCTGTGAAATGTTGTAGGGCGGAGCAGTTTGTTCTTCGTCGTGCTTACCAGCTCGCGCCGATTGGGCCACGGCTGTACAAAGAAAACGCCCGAGGCAATAAGAAGCTCGGGCTGTTCATCATTTGAACTTCAAACAAGAGCTTACTGCGTCCTACGTTGATTATTATACCACACTTTCCCGTTTCTGTCAAATCGCCTCAAGGCTTTCTTGTGGCATCATCTTCCTTGAAACTTGGGCGCATCCAAGTACTACACAGGGGCACCACCCCAGGTTGGGCACCAAGCGACATAGAGCCTCCGCTCAAGATAAAAGCCACCTGCGTTAGCCGCGCACGGCGGCTTTTTTGTGTTGCCAAAGGAGGCGAAATCTGCTATACTATGCCTGGTGTTAATCATTGGGGCGGGCCACCGCCCACGGCGACGCCGGCGTGCGCACCGGCTACTGCAGGCGACGTTGACGGAGGCGCAGGCTTTCCGTACAATAGGGGCGACTTCGGCAAAGGTGGCGCGGCCTCCATGCTTGCCCCGTTGCCATTGAGCATCCTAATTAGCCTGGAAGCATCGGTCTGAACAACGCAAGGAGAAGAAACATGTTACGATCTCAACAACTTTCCCTATTCGAAATCAGCCCGCGCGGGAAGAACTTGCCTTCAGCAACGCTCGACGTATCGGGTTTGGCATCCCTGGAACTGATCCGCTTCAAGGGCATTAAGCACATGGACATCAGCTTCGAGCCGATCACCCTGTTGGTTGGCGCCAATAACTCGGGAAAGACGAGCATTCTCCAAGCGATAAGGCTCCTGTACTATTGCATTGAGCGTTGTGGTCATCGTAATGCAAGTGGTACTTGGTTCTTTAAGAAGCATGTTATGCCATTCTCTGATTTCGGGTTGATACCAGCTCACGAACTACGCGAACTTACTTATGGCGTGACCACTCCCAACAGTAGGAAGAGAGGAATCAGACTCAGGGGAATTCTCCGGTCGGGGCGTACTTTTGGCTTCACCATCTATGCCGCTTACTCTACCCTCATGGTGATCATGCCCGACACCGAATGTCCACATGATTTGAGTGATGAAGAGTTCAACCTGATCGCACAGCCAGCCTTGTACATTCCAGGCTTCTTCGGGGTTGTGACAGAGGAACTCTTGGCAACCAACTCTAGAATTGAACAGCTCCTAATCAGTGGGCATCATAACGAAGTCTTGCGCAATCTCCTTCTGCGTCTCGGGTTGGAGGGAGATGAATTCAACACGCTTGTGGATCTAATCGCCGCTGAGTTTGGAGCGCGTCTTGACAAGGTGACGGCCGATCAAGAGAAAGCCGTGTACCTACGTGGAGACTACATCGAAAAAAGGAATCGAGCTCCTCTTGACGTCGTTAGTGCTGGATCGGGGTTTCTCCAGGTCTTACAGATTCTAACCCACGCCTTGCAGACGCCCTCACCTGTAATTCTCTTGGACGAACCCGATGCCCATCTGCATTGCAGCCTTCAGAGATCATTTCTAGTACTGCTTCGCCGCTTTTGCGCTGAGCGAAAGATACAGCTAATTATGGCTTCGCATTCCGAATCCTTTCTCCGAGGTGTTTCTCTTTCAGCGGTGCGCTTGGTTGACATGGAGCGGAATCGGGCAGACACGTTTAAATCACCAGTGCAACTTGTGCATGCACTCAACGAGCAGGGAGTGTGGCCCGATCATCCAGAACTTGCCGAGGCTCTGCGCACGAAGCGCGTTCTACTCTGTGAGAGTCAGCGAGATGCCGAACTCATTTTTGCAATCGCACAGAAGCGTTATCCAGACTGGAATCTTCGGCAGAAACTCATCCTAGTAATCGAGACTGAGGGAGCGAGTGATAGCATTGTCGCGAGAATGCGGGCTATAAGTGAGATACTTGACGAGATGCTTAATGGCAACATTAGGATTGCTTATCTGCGCGATAGGGACCTGATGTCCGATGAATGGGTAGCATCGGAGCTAAAGCAAGCTGCTGAGAGCAAATTGAATCTCTTTATCACTTTTCGGCGAAATCGTGAGTCCTATTTGTGTGACCCTATGGTTATCGAGCAAGCTGTTCGAGCCAGTGGAAAGGAACTGCCAGAGCACCTTGGCGACAATGGCCAGATTGCAGAGTTGGTTTCAACACTCTATCAAGACTTGTGCAGAGATGAACTAGACATTATCCCAGTACGATGCGAAGAGTATCATTTGTCCTGGCTGCGACGGCGCTTTGAGGATATTGATGCGCAGCGGGAAGCAAGGGTGAAACTAAAAACTTTTCTACGGCAAGAGTGGAACGCGAAGCTAGAAGCAGGCGATATCCCATGGAAGCTAATGGACGGCAAAGCAGCATTGGGGAGGATTCGTTCCCACTTTGCCCAGTTCGGTATTCAACTCCCTGACACTGTTCTCTTGGAGCATCTGGTCGTTGAGGAAATTGAGGAACATCTCCTCTCACTTGTGGATACTCTCAAGTCGTGGACAGATAGATAGATGGAAGCAAATTCGAACTACAGACCACAGGAGATAGCAAGCAATGGACAAACTAGAATTGACATTCAGAGTCGAGAAGGACACCAAGAACACCCGCCGCTACCAGGAAGAGGCCACCGACGGCTCGCCCATCATTGGCACGCTCTACGTTCAACAGTGGGCGCTGCGCAAACTGACCGGCGGAGACCTTCCAGACCGCGTGCGCGTGACGGTGACGGTTGATGAACGTGAAACGTGAGGAGGCCCCCCGATGGTAGAACTAACCTGGGAAAGCCAATACGACGCCGACGGCAGGCGCACGCCCCCCCTGCGCCTCCAACTCCCCTTCCAAACCGTTGAGACCGTGAACGAGAGGCCAGATAACCCTCGACCTGTTTAGCGGCCCCCTCCGCCCGAATGGCGCAACTGCCTGATTTGGGGCAGCGTTCGTTTGTGTAAGCGCCGCCGTTGGGATATAACCGGGGTCGGCCACCTTGGAGCTTGACCAAACCTCACCGGGAGAGAAACTCATGACCAACCACCGCACAAAACTCAAAACCCTGCTGCGCGAACTCTTTCAATTCGACGCTGCTGACCTGGACTTTGGCATTTACCGCATTATGAACCAGCGCCGGGCAGAGATTGATGATTTCGTCGAAAAGGGTCTGCTGGATGCCGTGGCGCAGGCGTTTACTCTGCTACAGGAAGGGATCGTCGAAGAAAAAGGCGAAGAACTGAGCCGCGTTGCTCGTAGAATACGGGAAGCGTACCACCCTGGGGTAATTGACGAGCAGGGCAATCTCACCCTGCCAGAGCAATTCATGCAGGCTGAATTGCCCGTGACGTACGTGCGCCTTCAGACCGAAGTCAAGCGGGCCACTGTCTCTGCCGAAGCCGAGGCCGAGATTTTCAACGCTCTCTACACTTTCTTTGCCCGCTACTACGACCAGGGCGATTTCGTGACCAAGCGTCGTTACTCCCGCACTCACAAGTACGCTATCCCTTACAATGGCGAGGAAGTGCTGCTGCACTGGGCCAACCGCGACCAGTACTACGTCAAGACCGCTGACGTGCTCACCGACTACGCCTTTCGTGTTGATTCGCACGGCGGCTATCGGGTGCGCTTCAAGCTGGCCGCCGCCGACACCGAGCAAGACAACGTCAAGGGCGACAAGCGTTTCTTCTTCCCCGCTGCGGAGGGTGTGCCGTCTGGGTACGCCAAAGACAGACACGAACTGGCCCTGTTCTTCGAGTACCGCCCGCTAAATGACGCTGAGAAAACGACTTACGGACGGGCGCGCATCCAGGAGAAGATCATCCAGGCCACGCGCGGGCGCCTGCTGGACGCGGTTCCTGACGTCACCCTGCGTGGCCTGCTGGCGACCCCGCCCGCCGGGAAAGAAGTCCCCCTGCTCGACCTCCACCTGACCCGTTGGACGCGCAAAGCCACCTCCGACTATTTCATCCACAAAGACCTGCAAGGATTCCTGGAGCGCGAGCTGGACTTCTACCTCAAGAACGAGGTCATGCGGTTGGACGATCTGGACACCGAAAACGCCGCCCGCGCCGAACAGTACCTGACCAAGCTGGTGGTCATCAAGCGACTCGCCCGTAAGATCATCGCCTTTCTGGCCCAGATCGAGGATTTCGGGAAGGCCCTGTTTGAAAAGCCCAAGTTTGTACTTTCTTCCGAGTGGTGCGTCACCCTCGACCGGGTGCCGGAAGACTCGTTGCCACAGATTGCCTCCAATGACGCGCAATGGGCCGAGTGGGAGCGTCTGTTTGGCGTGCAGAAGCCGGAGGGCGGCGAAGCCGAGTGGCTGGCGTTCCTGGCTGAGCACCCCACGCTGACGGTGGACACCGCTCTGTACGACGTAGCCTTCAAGGACGCGCTGCTGGCGGCGCTTTCCGTGCGGGACGGCGGGCTAGAGGCCCAGCGCGACGGCTTGCTGATCCACGGCGAGAACTTCCAGGCCCTCACACTTTTGCAGTCTGCATATCAGGGCAAGGTGAAGTGCATTTACATCGATCCGCCATACAACACAGGGAATGATGAGTTTGTATACAAGGATGCCTTTCAACATTCTAGCTGGCTGACGATGATGGAAGACCGGCTACAGTTAGCGCAGAACATAATGGATGACGATGCAATTTGTACTATTAGCATAGACGAGAATGAAGTGTTTCGTTTAGGAACGGTCTTGACAAATACTTTCAGGCAATTAATTGGTACCGTTATTGTGCAAGGCAATCCAAAGGGGCGAGTCCTGGACAAGAGTTTAGCAACATCCCACGAGTATCTGCTGTTCGCCGCAAAGCGTCCAGACCTCGTCTTGGCGGGCATACCGAAATCCAACGAAGAGATTGAGCGGGACTATCCAGAAATAGATGAGAATGGTGAACGCTATAGGCTCCTCGAATTACGAAATACGCATCGTGAATTCAATCGTCAAACTCGTCCAAATTTGTGGTATCCCTTGTATGTTGACCCTCAGACAGGCAGAGTTTCTTTAGAAACACTCACGGGAGCAGTAGAAGTGTATCCGGTTTGGAACGATGGATTTGAAGGATGTTGGACGTGGGGAACAGACTTAGCTGCAAGAGATACAAACCTTCTTGAAGGACGAGTTGTAAATGAGCGTGTCAAAGTGTATCGCAAGGCCTATGCAACCACGGCAGATGGAAGCTCTGTGACCAAAAAGCCCAAAACAATATGGCTTGACAAAGACATTCAAACTGAAAAAGGACAAGCTGCCCTTGATGCAATGTTCCCTGACCGTCCCTTCCGTTCTCCTAAAGCGCCTGCTTTGCTAGAAATGGCTATTGCTCTTTCGCCATCCAAACAGTCACTTGTATTGGACTTTTTCGCTGGCTCCGGTACCACAGCACAGGCTGTTATCAACCTCAACCGAGACAGCGGTGGGCAGCGCAAGTACCTTCTGGTTGAGCAAAGCGGCTACTTTGACACCGTGCTCAAGCCCCGCATCCAAAAGGTCGTGTACGCCGCCGACTGGAAAGACGGCCAGCCAGTGGCAGGCTCCGACGGTTCCAGCCACGCCTTCCAATACCTGCGCCTGGAGAGCTACGAAGACACGCTGGACAACCTCGACCTGGACATGGAGGCCGCCCCCGCCGGGTTGTTCCCACCGGAGCGGGACGATTATCTGCTGCGCTACTTTCTAGATCACGAAACCCGTGGCAGCCGGCTGAACGTGGAGAAATTCGCCACGCCCTTCGACTACCAGTTGCGCGTCCGCCGCAACGGGGTGGAAACCCGCGTGGGCGTTGACCTGATGGAGACGGCCAACTTCCTGCTTGGCCTGGCCGTGCAGGCCCGCCGGGCATACGAGCACCAGGGACGCACTTACCGGGCTGTGTTTGGCATGACAGGCGATCAATCCGTCGTCGTGATCTGGCGCGATACCGCCGGGCTGGATTTGGAGGCCGAAGCCGCCTTCGCCCAGGCCGAGATCCTGGCCGAGACCGAGCCCGATCGGGTGTACATCAACAGCGATTCGCACGTGCCCAACGCGCAGCCCATCGAGGCGGTGTTTATGAACGCCATGCGAGGCGCCGCGACCGTGCGGATGGGAGGGAACTAACCATGCCACGCCCACCCACACCCCTTGGCGACCGCCTGATCCTGTTTCGCTATTTCAACCACCTGTTCGGCGCGGAAACCTTCAGGCAACTACAGGCCGCGTTGCGCGGGCAGCCTACCGGTTGCGACGCCGAGGGGCGCAGCCACTTCTTCAACAACGTGCTCAAGGACCGCGGTCGTATCCCTGAAGACAGGCTGGCCCGCTACGACGCCAATCTGCGGGACGACGTGGCCGCCATCAACGCCACTCGCCCCCACCCCATCCAACTCAAGTACTTTCAATACCTGGCCGCCCTATACACCGAAATCTTCCTTGACCGGCGGGCGAACGATCAAAACGCTTTTGTGAGCGATCTGAACCGCTTCGTCGCCGATCAAAACGCCCTATTGCCTTACACTGCCCAATATCCCCGCTTCACTCCTGATGACCTCAACAAAATTGCCTACTGGATGGCGACCGGCTCCGGCAAAACACTCCTGCTGCACATCAACTATCACCAGTTCCTGCGATACCAGCGCGACCCCGGCGACAACCTGCTGCTCATCACCCCCAACGAGGGCCTGTCTGCTCAACACCTGGAGGAACTGCGCCTGAGCACCGTGCCCGCCCGACCCTTTCTGGCCGGAGACCCGCCTATCGGCCAACCCCACACCCTGCGCGTGATCGAGATCACCAAGATCACTGAAGAAAAGATCGGGGCGGGGGTGAGCGTGGACGTGGAGGCATTCGAGGGCCGCAATCTGCTCTTCGTGGACGAGGGCCACAAGGGCAGCGGCGGAGAGGCATGGAAACGGTTGCGCGACAAACTGGGGGTGAATGGCTTCACCTTTGAATACAGCGCTACTTTTGGTCAGGCCATCAACATCGCCCGCAACCGGGATTTGCTGACCGAGTACAGCAAGGCCATCATCTTCGACTATTCCTACAAATATTTTCACGGTGACGGTTACGGCAAAGAATACCAGGTGATCAACCTGCGCGAAGACCGGGCCGACGACCTGACCGATACTTTGCTGACCGCCAATCTGCTGGCCTTTTACGAACAGGCCCGTTTGTTCCAGGACCGCGCCACCCAACTCAAGCCCTACAACCTGGAGCCGCCGCTGTGGATTTTCATCGGCAGCAGCGTCAACGCGGTCTATACCCGCAACAAGCAAAAGCGGTCCGACGTGTTACGGGTGGCCCTGTTCCTGGATCGCGCCTTGCGCAATCAAGACAATTGGACAGTCAACACCATCGCGACCATCTTGGCGGGACGCGCCGAACTGCAAGACGAACACAGGCGAGACCTGTTTGGAGGACGGTTTGGCTACCTGCGGGAATTGGGCCTGAGCGCGGACCAAATCTACCGGGATATGCTGCGAGTGTTCTTCCACACTCAAGCTAGCGGCGGGCTGCGCTTGTTCAACGTCAACAGCGCACAAGGCGAGATCGGCCTGAAGGCGGGAATCGCCGATAACTACTTTGGCCTGATCAACATCGGCGATACGTCGGCGTTTTTCAATCTCGTGGAGGCTGAAACGTCTTTGCCCCGTGAGGACGACTCGTTTAGCGATTCGCTCTTTGATACCATTAACCGCCCAGGCTCAACCATCAACGTGCTGATCGGCTCCAAGAAATTCATCGAAGGTTGGAGTTCCTGGCGCGTCTCCACGATGGGCCTGCTCAACATTGGTCGCACCGAGGGCACCCAAATCATCCAACTCTTTGGCCGTGGCGTGCGTCTGTTGGGCCAAGGCCGCACGCTCAAGCGGAGCGCCTTCTTGCCCGGCCAGCACCCTCAGCGCATCGAATACCTGGAAACGCTCAACATCTTTGGCGTACGGGCCAACTACATGAGCCAGTTCCGGGACTACCTAGAGCGGGAAGGGGTATCCTCCGGTGGCTACGAAGAAGTGGAGATCCCCATCCGCACCAACGAGGGGTTCCTGCGAGAAGGATTACTCGTCCCGCGGCTCAAGCGAGGAACAGACTTCAAGACCCACTCCATCACCCTGCCCCCAGACTTTTCCCCAGCACCCAAACTTGACCTGCGCCCCCAGGTAACGGTGTTGACCGGGCAAGAGAACGTTGCTGGCGGTGTCACAGTCACAGACCCGCCCCGGCGCTTCGCCCTAGAAGTTCTGGCGCTGCTGGATTGGGATCGGCTTTACCTCGACCTGCTGGCCTTCAAGAACCGGCGTGGCTGGCACAACTTAGCCATCCCACCTCAGACTGTGCACGTCATCCTTGATACTCACCAATACACCTTGTACGCCACCGAAGCAGACGTGCACCCCCAAAGCTACGCGGGCCTGCAACGGGTTCAGGCCACCGCCCTGGCCGTGCTGGAAAAGTACACCGAAGCCTACTATCGCCGCGAACGCCGCCGCTGGGAAAGCAGGCAGATGGAGTATTGCCCACTCGATCAAACGGACGATAACCTGAACTTTGGCCACTACCGGCTTACCATCCCTGTCGAGCAACGTGCCCTCATTGAACAAATCCAACAACTGCTCACCGACGTCGAGCGACTTCATCGGGAAGAAAACGCTGGCCTACCCCGCATCTACTTTGACCGCCATCTCTACCTGCCACTCCTGGCCCATCTGGATGACGTTAGCGTTTCTCCACCTGGTCTCCAGGAGAGCGAGGCCACATTTGTGCGCCAACTACGGGAGTGGTTGCGAAACACCCCCGAAGCCATTGCAGACAAGGACGTTTTCCTGCTGCGCAACCAGTCCAGAGGGCGTGGCGTTGGCTTCTTTGAGGACGCAGGATTCTACCCCGATTTCCTCCTGTGGATCAAGCAAGACCAGCAGCAACGCCTGATCTTTATTGATCCCCATGGCATGCGCCTGAACAGTAGCCCTGCTGACGAGAAAGTACAACTCCACCAGCGCATCAAAGAGATCGAAACTGCCCTCGACAACCCAAACGTCACCCTGGAATCCTTCATCGTCTCCGCCACCAACTTCGCGGAGCTTTCTCGAAACCCCGCCTGGCGCAGCTACAATACCCGAGACGACTTTGCCGCCGTGCATGTCCTGTTTGAGGATAGTGACGTGGGTCCGTTATTTGGAGATGTGGAGGTCTGAGACACACTAGCCGCGCCTCGCAGTCGAAACAGACAGAACTCTGCGCTGTATTCCAGAAATCACAACCCCAACCACGAGAAACATGACCAGCGATCTTCTCCAGTCGTGTTGTCGCCACATAACTGCAGAGGGCTGAAAGGGAAAAAGCCACTTGCATCAACCGCCCAAGTGGCTTTTTGCATGTACCAAAGCAATTGGTCACCTGACCAAGAAAAAGATTGGACACCGGTCCAGTGCAAAAATCCCCCAGATGGCCGATGCACAAATAAGCCACTTGTGGTATAATATGGGGGAGATAAGACGAAGGGAGAACATAACATGGCTAAGACAGCTATTCGTATTGAGAACCTCACCCGCGACTTCGAGACGGTGAGAGCGGTGCACGACCTCTCGCTGGAGGTGCCAGCCGGCATCATCTTCGGATTCCTGGGCCCCAACGGCGCGGGCAAGACCACCACCATCAACCTGCTGCTGGGCCTGCTAGAACCGACGTCTGGTCGAGCCGAGGTGCTGGGCTTCGATACCCGTACCCAGCCGGACGAGGTTCGCACCCGCACCGGAGCCCTCCTCGAACACGCCGGCGTCTACGAGCAACTGAGCGCGGAGGACAACCTGGAGTTCTACGGTCGGATCTGGCGCATGCCGGCCGCCGAACGTCAGGCTCGAATCAGGGAACTGCTCACCCACATGGGGGTGTGGGAGCGGCGCAAGGAGCGGGTGGGGACCTGGAGCAAAGGGATGAAGCAGAAACTGGCCCTGGCCCGGGCCATGCTTCACCGCCCGGCCCTGGTGTTCCTGGACGAGCCCACAGCCGGCCTTGACGTGATGGCTGCGGTGGCGGTGCGTGACGATTTGGCTTCCCTCGCCGCCAGCGAAGGGGTGACGGTCTTCCTGACCACCCACAACATGGTGGAGGCGGAGAGGTTGTGCGCCCAGGTGGCTGTGATTCGT
>Ga0209991_10000810_pt1 | contig 13992 bp, 13 predicted proteins | sample ChitaG_FD_183167 | JGI IMG/M metagenome (GOLD analysis project Ga0209991, IMG submission 183167) | Deep subsurface microbial communities from South Pacific Ocean to uncover new lineages of life (NeLLi) - Chile_00310 metaG (SPAdes)... | ecosystem: Environmental > Aquatic > Marine > Oceanic >...
ACTACGTGTTCGCGTTGTGCCTGGTGAAGAAGTATACCAGCACGTTCAATGTCTCTGTGATGGCCTACTGTCTAATGCCCAATCATTATCACTTTTTGCTGCGGCAAGATGGCATGGAATCAGCGGGCCTGGTGCCTCAGAGGGTCTTCAACAGCTACACAAAGGCGTTCAACAAGCGCTATGGCAGCAGTGGTACCCTCTTCGAGGGGCGCTACAAGGGCATCCATGTGGACAAAGATATCTACCTGCTTCATCTGTGCCGGTACATCCACGCCAATCCGGTCAAACATGGATTGGTGTCGCGTCTAGAGGAATGGCCGTACTCCAACTATCATGAATGGATTGGAACGCGCAACGGTACGCTGGTTGACCTGGCCTTTGTGCAAGAGCATTTCCCGGCAACGCAGACCTATAGCCAGTTTGTTCTGGATTACCTAGCTGGCCTAGATGAGTTGCCCGAAGGAATCGAACCTTACTTGCTGGAGTAGTGAGGTGCCCGTCACTTTGGAAGTGACGGGCACCTGGGCACCTTCCTGGCCGATAGCACAAGAGGCAACAGATGACGGCAATTGCAATGGCCAACCGAGTTTGTAGACGGATGACGCGCATTTTCCTCGCTGCCTCGGTTTTCAGCTTGTTGTTATGTGCGTGTGGTACGGGTTCTATGCGCACAAATACCCCGTCTCCATTCCCTGCCACCCCAACACCTTCTGTTCAAGTTATATATTGTCCACCGCTTATTAGCATCCGGGACCGATACCCAGGCCTACCCAGGTTCCTTGAACAGGTATCGCCAGAGCCAGAAAGCACATTGAGTTCGCTTGAATATGATGAGCGTCAAAGTTCGGTTTGCGTAGTGTTTGTCGTAGAGGAGATATTAGAGCCTGGCGACTTTGTTCATGCCGAGGATGTGGTTGAAAGACTTGCCTTGTTGATTGACGGCCATACTGCCGAAGACTTAGCTACTGGGAAGAAAGATTACAAAGATTATTGTACGTCCAACATTCAGATGTCTAAGATCATGTTGCTCGACAAAGAAGGCAACGTGATAGCATCCGGCCCTGGACCTCTGGGCAGCAGATGTTGGTCCATCGCGCTAGAGCCGGGCAAACATGAGGCAACAGTTCGCGTGCACAAGACATCTGGGGCTGTACTTGAATATACCTGGACGTTTACCGTTGTGCCTTAGATGAGCAAGACCCTGGCAAGGCTTGGCTCGCCTGTGGCTCCCTGTCAATGCGTCATTCATTCATCTCATAAATCAACCGCAGCCCCTTGAGGGTAATCCATGGATCTACCAACTGGATGGCGTCGGTCTCTCGGGCGATGATATCGGCCAGGCCGCCGGTGGCGATAACCTTCATTTCACGGCCCAACTCCTGACGGAAACGGGCCACCATGCCTTCTACGAGACCGACGTAGCCAAATAGGACGCCCGATTGAATGGCCTGCATGTTGTTGGAACCGATGGCTTTGGGCGGGCGCGTCAGGTCGGTGCGCGGGAGCTTGGCTGTGCGGGCGAAGAGGGCCTCCATGGCGATGACGATACCCGGCGCGATGGCCCCACCCAGGTAGTCCCCCTCTGCCGAGACGGCATCAAAGATAATGGCTGTGCCGAAGTCCACCACGCACACCGGGCCCCCGTACAACCGATGGGCGGCCACCGCGTTGGCCACCCGATCAGCTCCCACGTCGCGGGGGTTGTCGTAGCGAATGCGCACCCCGGTACGCACGCCGGCGTCCAGTACGAGTGGGTTGCAGCCGAAGTAGTCCTTGCTTAAGCCAACGAAGGTTCCCGTCAAGGGGGGCACAACGCTAGCAATGGCGATACCATCTACATCACCGACACCATATCCCCTGTGGCTGAAGAGCTCTATAAGAAGAATGGCGTACTCATCGGCCAGGCGCTGGTGATCGGTAGCGATCCGCCAATGAGCCGCTAACTCCTCCCCCCGGTAGAGGCCCAGCACGATGTTGGTGTTGCCAATGTCAATACACAGCAGCATGGTTCACCCTCCTACAAGCCGCATGGGACGCAGATTTTCGCAGATGTTTCTTCAAGCTTCCTGCCTCTTGCCTCGAGCTTTGGATTTTGAACTTTGAGCTTTGAAGTTTAATGGCGTGGATCCAGGTAATCCCGCAACCCGTCTCCCAGAAAATTGAACCCCAGGACGGTGAGGGCGATGGCCAGACCCGGAAAGATGGCCAGCCATGGCCCTCTGTCCATGAACAACCGCGCCTCCTCGAGCATCTTCCCCCAACTGGGCAGCGGCGGCTGGGTGCCCAGCCCTAGATAGCTCAACGAGGCCTCAGCCAGGATGGCTGTGGCGAAGCTCACGCTGGCCTGCACTAGCAGCGGTGCCAGGCCGTTGGGCACGATGTGCCGCTGCAGGATGTGCAAATCCGTCCCGCCCACGGCCCGCGCCGCCTCCACGTAGCCCTCCTGTTGCACCGCCAGCACCGAGGCCCGGGTAAGCCGGGCGAAGACCGGAACGTTCACCACCCCGATGGCCAGCATGGCGTTGAGATGCCCTGGCCCCAACGCCCCGACCACGGCAATGGCCAGGAGGATGGCCGGGAAGGCGAACAAGGCGTCCATCAGCCGCATCAGCGCCTCGCCCAGCAGTCCCCCGTAGAAGCCGGCCACTGCTCCGATGATCATCCCTCCGCCCAGCCCGATTCCCACCGCCACCACTCCCACACTGAGGGCGATTCCCGCCCCGCCCATCACCCGGCTCAGGATGTCCCTCCCATACTGGTCGGTACCGAAGAGATGGGCCGCGCCCGGCGGCTGGAGCCGGGCAGCGATGTCCATCGCCGTTGGGTCGTGGGGAGTGGCGAAACTGCCGAGCATGGCTACCACCGCCATCGCCAGGACGATGACCCCGCCCCCCACCAGGAGCGGGCTGACGTGCCGCCAGCGTCTCTCAGCTACCATGCTTGTTCTCCAGAGAGATGCGCGGGTCGAGCCAGGTGTAGGCCATGTCCACCAGGAAGTTGATGGTTACCACCAGGGCAGCGATGAACAGGACCAACCCCTGGATGAGTGGTAGGTCCCGGTTGTTGATGGCGAAGAGCACCAGCCGGCCCACACCCGGCAGGGCGAAGACCTGCTCGATGACAATGCTCCCTCCCAGGAGGAACCCCAGTTGCAGGCCCAGGAGGGTCGCAGTAGGGATGAGGGCGTTTCTCAGGACGTGGCGGACGATGATTTGTGTCTCGGAGAGGCCCTTGGCCCGGGCGGTGCGGATGTGATCGCGAGACAGCTCTTCGAGCATCGAGGCCCGCACCAGGCGAGCCAGCACCCCGGCCACCGGCAGTCCCAACGCCAGGATGGGCATGGCCAGGCTGCGCAGCGCCTCTAGCGGACTCTCCCCCCAGGGCACATACCCGCCCGAGGGCAGCCACCGCCAGCTCAAGGCGAAGAGGAGGATGAGGAGGATCCCGATCCAGAACGAGGGCAGGGCCAGCCCCGCCTGGGCGAGAAGCAGCACGCCGTAGTCGAGCGCGCTGTGTTGGTGGGTGGCGGCCAGGATGCCAAGCGGCACGGCCAGGAGCACGGCCGGGGCCAGGGACAGGATGGCAAGCGAGAGAGTGACCGGCAGTCGCTCGGCAATGAGGGTAGCCACCGGCCGGCCGTGCCGCAGCGAGACCCCCAGGTCCCCGCGCAGCACCCCGGTCAACCAGCTAAGGTATTGCAGGGGAAGCGGGCGATCCAGTCCCAATTGGGCCCGCAGGTCGGCCAAGGCCTCTGGCGGGGCCTCGGTGCCCAGGATGATCTGGGCCGGATCGCCCGGCACCACCTGCACCACCACGAAGGTGACCAGGGAGATCAGGAACAAGGTGAGCAGGAGAGACGGGAAGCGTCGCCAGAGGTAATTCATTGTCTCTTCCACACCGTCCGCAGGTCGTAGATGTCAATGGGGTAGAGTTGCCAGCCCTGGACTTCTTGTCTCAGCCCGACCGAGGAGAGCGGGGCCAGGAGATAGACGGCCACCGCGTCGTCGGCCAGAATCCGCTGCATCTCGGCGTAAATCTCGTGGCGGCGCTCCGGGTCGGTGCTGACCGACCCCTCTTTGGCCAGCTCGTCGTAGTGGGGATTGTTGTAGTTCATGTAATCCTCTTGGCGGTCGCTGACATAGCGGTTGAGGAAGGGGTCGGGGTCGAGCCGGCCGGTGTGGCCCAGGGTGGTCAGGGTGTAGTCCCGGCCGAAGTACACCTGTTCCAGGTAGGTGCCCCACTCGATGGTCTCCAGCGTGGCCTTGATGCCCACCTTGGCCAGTTGGTCGGCGATGACCTCGCCGTTGCGGATGTGGAAGTCGTAGGGCTGGGGGAGGGCGATGGTGGTCTCGATACCGTCGGGGTAACCGGCGTCGGCCAGGAGCTCTCTGGCCTTCTCGGGATCGTAGGGGTAGCGATCGGTCAGGTCCACGTAGAAGTCGCTTACCGGGGGCATGTGGCCGCCGATGGGCACTCCGTTGCCCCACTGGGCCCCCTCGATCACCGCCTGCTTGTCAATGGCGTGATTGAGGGCCTGGCGCACCCGCAGGTCGTCGAAGGGAGGGCGAGCGTTGTTGATGGCCAGCAACTGGATGCCGTTGAAGGGCTGCTGGATGACCTGGATCCCGAGCGCCTCCTGGAGGCCGGCGATCTCCTGGGCCGGCACTTCAGGCACCACATCCACCTCGCCGATCTTCAGGCTTATCAGCCGGGCGGCCGGGTCGGTGATCACCCGGAAGGTAACCTGGTCCAGGTAGGGCACATCGGGGAGGAAGTATTTGTCGAAGCCGTGGAGCTTGACGTGGCTGTCGGGCACCCATTCCACGAACTCGAAGGGGCCGCTGCCGACAGGGTGATCGCGCAGGGTGTCGGCGGCTTCCCGGGGGATGATGGCCGCCCAGCCGTAGGCCAGGTTGGAGAGGAAGGCGGCCTGGGGCTCGGAGAGGGTTAAGACCACGGTGTGGTCGTCTGGGGTCTCGATGACGGTGATGATGTTGTAGTCCTTGGCCCGGGGGCTGGCCGTCTCGGGGTCGAGGATGCGTTCGAAGCTGTACTTGACGTCGGCGGCGGTCATCGCCCGCCCGTTGTGGAAGAATACATCGTCGCGCAGGTGGAAGGTCCAATTCAGCCCGTCGGCCGAGGTCTCCCACGAGGTGGCCAGGTCGGGCTGGATGCGGCTTTGGGGGTTAACCTGCACCAGGGTGTCGTAGAGGTTACGGGTGATCTGGAAGGTGGCGGCGGCCACGGTCTTGTGGGGGTCGAGGCCGTCCACGTCGGCGGCGATGGCCACGGTCAGGGAGCCGCCGCGCTGGGCGGTGGGGGCTGTGGGGCCTGGGCTGGGCGTGGGCGAAGCCGTGGGCCCTTCGACTGTAAGCGAAGCGACCTCAGGACGTGGCCCACAGGCCGCGAGGAGCCCTGCCAGGATCAGGGTCAGCAGGGCCAGGTGGAAAGCGGTTCTTGCTTTCATGCGGTACCTCGTCGATGTGTGATGAGTGAGGGCCGAAGGGCGGGAGGCTCAACTGAGCTAAACAAAAGCCCCCTGGGGCGTCCCAAGGGGCAGGTATCTGTCAGGGCATGAGGATTCCCGCCGTCTCGGTCGCCTCGGCGATCCAAGCGACTGTTGTTGTGGAGAGAGCCTGGAGCTCACCGCCGCCCATGCGGTCGGTGGCGTTTATACTATACTACTGATGGACGAAAAGGTCAAGTCAACCTGCCAATTCACAACAGTTCCGTAAACTCCTCAACGGTCAACCCCGCTTTGCGAACCAAATCACGCAGTAAGCCCGGCCCCAGAACTCGATGCAGGGGGACGGAGAGCGTGTAAACAGATCCAGCCTTGGTCAGAACAACGTGACTTCCTCGCTGACGAGCCACCTCCCATCCCGCCCGTTGGAAGGCACGAACGGCTTTCCGCCCAGAAACGCGGGGAAGTTTAGGCATAGGCAGGGACCTCAACCTCCAGGCTCTGAATAGTGAGCGGCAAACCTTTCTCCTGGCGTACTTCCAAGCAAAGTTGAATTGCTTCCTGGATATTCTGCAAGGCTTCCTCTTCCGTACTCCCCTGGCTCATACAACCGGGGATAACCGGGCACTCCACGACATACCACCCTTCCTCATCCTGGTAAATCGTTACAGGAAACTTCATGATCATTATCTCCTTGTCTTACTTGAGAGGATTCCCGCCGTCTCGGTCGCCTCGGCGATCCAAGCAGTAGCGTTTACACTATACTACGGATGGACGAAAAGGTCAAGTCAAGCCGTTTGCAGGGTTGCCAAAAAGAGCAATGGGGGTTATAATATCCTTGGATTTTTGCGAAAGGGGGAGTTATGGCCAAACAAGGGAAAGCGTCCGATCTCGGCGAGACAGCCGGCATTTTGGCTTCGATCATCAAGAACGCCAGGCTGGTGTGGCGGCTGCTTCGGGACCCAGACGTCTCGTCCTGGCTGAAGATGATCCCGCCAGCCACGTTGCTCTATCTCCTATTTCCCATTGACTTCCTGCCCGACCCTATACTTGGCCTGGGCCAGTTGGATGACATCGCTGTCATCTTGCTGGGGGTGAAGCTGTTCATCGAGCTTTGTCCTCAGGAGGTCGTGCGCCACCACCTGCGGGAGATGGGCTCCGTGTCCGGCTCCTACCGGGTGGTGGATGAAGAGCCATCTCAGGAGCCATCGCCCTCTGCGTACATTGAAGCTCCCTATCGTGTAATCGGCGAAGACGAAAAAGAGTAGTCAACATCCAAGTGTGAATCAAAAGAGGCCAGCCGCATCAATGAAGGGTGGCCTCTTTACGTATATCAGATTTCATCCTTTTGCAGGGCTCGGAGTCAATGCGCTCATCTCTCTTTTGGCTCTCCGAGGATTTGCCATCCCCTCTGCGAGGCGTAGTTCCACAACTGACTGTCAGGGTAGACAGCAATGGCGTGCTGCAGACCCTCCCGCAGGTTCAAATTTCTGGGGACTGAGATAAGATCTCTCCAATCAAAGAAAAAACTGCACGGAGCAATTTCGCACTAACCTGCGGGAGGGTGGCGGCTAATCCCAGATGTACCTCTTGATGTGTTCACGGACTCGCACTTCGTCCTGATAGTCGGCTACAAACTGGCGATACGCTTCGGGGGTCGGGAAGCGTTCTCGGATGAACGTCTCGTCCTTCAAAGTCGCAGTCCGTTGTCCGATCGATTCCAGGTAATTAGAATACGGCCAGTCGTCCGGATGGGACACAAGTCTCGCTTTCACCGGGTTCAGGTGGATATACCGACACAGATGAATGAGGTACTCCTCGCGATCCACCCACACCTGTCGGAAGCGTCCAGCGAAAAGGGTCCCTCTGCGTCCTTGCTGTCGGTTCACTGCTTGCACATAGGCGTTAAACAGCACGTTGATGAACTTGGACAGGGGCACATCGGTCTCTTGTCTGAGGAGAAAATGGTAATGATTGGACATCAGGCAATATGCGATCACGGTAGCGCCATATTTCTGGTAATAGCGTTTGACCAGGCGTAGACAGTATTCGTAGTTGCCGGGATTGAAGAATAGCAGTCCCCCTCCTGCCCCCCGGTTGTAGATGTGGTAGTAGTGTCCTTGGACAAGCTCATCGCCTCGGTATGGCATCTTTCTTCTCCCATCACATATCTATGACACGTAGCCAGCCATCAGAAGGTAGAACTACTCACCCTCCCGCAGGCTTGAGAATCGCCCCGATATGAGTCGAGACAGAGCCGAAGGCCCGTTTCTGCGCCCAAATATCGTCGCAGCCTGCGGGAGGGTGTACTTACTCATGTCTCTTTTGGCTCTCCGAGGATTTGCCACCCCCTCTGCGAGGCATAGTCCCACAACTGGTCGTCAGGATAGACAGCAACGGGGTTGCCCACGAGTTCGAGCAGGGGGACGTCGAAGATGCTGTCCCCGTAGGCAAAGCTTAGGCTTAAGTCTACGTCCAGGGCATTATTCACCAGGAATTCGGTAAGGCGGGTTGCCTTGTCACAGCCAAAGCACGAGGGCTTGACGACCCGACCTGAGTATCTCCCATGGTTTAGCTCCAGTCTCGTGCCCACGACGTGTTGCACCCCGAGGCGCTCCCCGAGGTGAGCCAGCAGCTCCTCGAAAGCGCCGGAGACCAGGATCACCTGGTCTCCTTCGGCCTGGTGGTCACGTAAGGCCTTGGCTACATCAGGGCGCAGAGAAGGGATGAGGGCCTGAGCGGTGATCCAACGGAAGATCGTCTGGCCCTCTTCATGCCGCAGGCCAACGAGGAGCCAGGCCATGTCGTTGACCCACAAGCGGAAGAACCGCTCTCGGCTTAACAAGCCCAGGCGGTGCAGCGGCCACAACGTGAAGTGAGTGGCCAAAAAAGCGTTGAGGAGGAGCCGCCTGCGGCGGTGTTCAGTGAAATACTTGGTAAGAGCTCGCCAGACGTGCTCAGTGCACAAGGTGCCATCGAGATCAAAGAAAGCCGCGATCATCGTTCCCTACCCCCTATCCATAGCGAATGGTCGTCCCTTCATCGAGGTCCGGCTCCAGCAGCACTCGCTTGATCGTGCCCGGCTTTCGGCCTGAGATGAGCTGCACCTTGAGCTCAGGATGCCCTTGTACCAGGGCGTACATGATTCGGACCTTGGTGAGCATTCCGCCCGTCACGTCAACTCCATGAGAGCCAGCCAGCATAAGCTCCACCTGGTGAAAGTTCTGGTGCGAAATCTCTGGGATCAACCGGGCAGATTCGTCTCGGAGAGGATCGGCGGTGAAGACACCATCTACCTCGCCAGCCAGGACGATCCGCGCAGGCTCAAGGTGATCGGCCAGGTAGGCGAATGTCTGTTCGGTGGAGATGATGGTGCAGCCACGCACCTTGTCCAGCGCCACGTCGCCGTATACCAGGGGCACCAGGCCGTGGCGCAGAATCAATTCGATGGGCTCCGTTTCCATGCTGATGAGTTCTCCATCCCGGCAGTGCGCCGAGGCCGAGGGCTGGATGGAGACGACGGGCACCCCTTCAGCCAGGAAGATGTCTGTCAACAGGCGGTTGAGGCGGGCGGCCGCCGCACCCGTCTCGGCGTAGCCCCGCCAGTTGGGCGGGCCTCCCTCAAGGAGGCCGTGGCGCTGGGCGACGAAGTGGCCGAAGGAGCCACTGCCGTGGCCTACGAGCAGCCGGAGGTCAGGCCTGGCCTCCAGAGCTCCCTTTATCTCCCGTGCCGCCCGCCTGATGACCCCCTCCCTCGCCGTCGCCCCCGTGCTTTTATCGGTTATGAGGGACCCTCCGAGTTTCAGGAAGATCAGTTCATCCATTCCACGCCCTCCCCGCCTCCCCCTGCGAGGGGGAGGGGTTTCCTAGCCCCCTTGAACGGCTAATCCCGCGCGATCAAAAAAGACCCTTTGACAGCTATGTAGATTGTATCATAGCTGAGGGTCCTTGTAAAGAATGTGAAAGGGCCTTCTGGCGGGCGGCGCAGCCGCACGCCAGAAGGCCCGCCCGCAAACTTTAGGACGGAGTTCACGCCTTGCGTTTTCCGGCAGCCACAGCCGGTAGGGCTTCGATTAAGGCCAGTGAGGAGGTAGTCAGGCAGCCGGCTTCGTCGTGAGCGTCTCGACTGAGCCTGTCCTGAGCGTAGCCGAAGGGCTCGCCTAAGTCTCAGCCGAACGCCAGTGTGTCGATGGCGGCCCCTGTGTCGGGGTAAGATTCAAACACGCGGTCCAGCATAGTGAGCGTGAAAACGGTGCGTGTCTGCTCGTTGAGTCCGGCCAGTTTTATCGTACCACCAGCCTCTCGGGCGGCCTTGAAACCGGAGACCAGTGCGGCCAAGCCGGAACTATCTATGAACGGCACATCAGTCAGGTCTATGACGAGTTGGATGTGACCGCCTTTGGCCAGACGCTTCAACTGCGCTTTCAGGTCGGGCGCAGTTACGGCGTTGACACGGCCACTGAGCGTGACAACGGCGCGTTTGTCGGAAAGCAGTTTTTCAGTGATTTGAAGATCCATGATGCACCTCGTGCTGGATTAGTTGGCCGACGAGTGGATTGGGTAGCCACTTGGGAAGAGAAATGCGGGCGGGCGAGCTTCCCAACTGGCAGGCGGTTTATATACGGCGGCCCGAACGATGGCGGAGAGCATGACAATGTTGTAGCATCCCCAGAAGATATTGACCAGTGTCCCCTCAACCTGAAGGTTCCAGCCGACGATGAAAGAGAACAAGCCATACATGATAGCCAGAGCGGTCAGCCAGACGATGAGCAACTGCGGCCGGATCAGGTGGAGGTAATTGCCGGTCTGACGCTGTTTGGACGTGACGACGAATTTGAGCTTGGCGCCGGCGAGGACGCTGACCACGGCCTGAATCCACAGCGGGAACAAAGCCAGGCTATATTGCTCACCGCGCCAGATGGATAGCCCCCAGGCCACGTACCGGAACATAAGCTTATTGAGCAGCAGAAAGGGCACCAGCCGCCAGGCAAATTCGAGGGACCAGGCTGAGACGGGAGGAATGGTGGTAAACAGATAAACAATGGGAGACAGAACGTAGATGAGGTTGAAAAAGCCGCTGAAGTAAGAGTACATCGTGGTGAAGTACTGGAGTCGCTGAGGGAAAGAGAGGCCCTTGATAAGGAACGGGTTTTCGCGCAAGAAGACCTGGATGGTACCCTGGGCCCAGCGCAGTCGTTGCTTGAGGGCCGAGCCCAGGTCTTCGGGGGCCAGGCCATAGGCCAGAATTTCGGGGTGAAACACGCTGCGCCATCCCATGGCGTGCAGGCGCATGGCGGTGGCCATGTCCTCGGTGATGCTGAAGGTGGCGAGGGCCATGACGGGGACGGCTTCGTCGGCCCGCGTCAGGGCCAGGTCTTCTATGGCCTGTGGAGAAAGCCCTACGGCTTCTGGGCCGGAGGGAGCGCTCTCGGTGACCTCCCGAGCCAGGTCGGGGAGCCGCTCCAACATGAACTGGCTGACCTGGGCGGCCGTCTCGTCGCCGGCGGCAGCCATGGCACGCAGGTCTTCGGCAATAGCAGCCATGTCTTGTTGCGCGACGGTCTGCTGGGCTGCGGCCACGGCATCACGCACGATGTCACTGACGACCTCCAGGGGTTGGCCGTCCTTGAGGGATTGGCGGGCTTGGATCAAGGCCGGACGCAGGGAGTGCAGCGCAGCACGTTGGACAGGCGTGTCAGCCTCACGCCGGGCCAGGTCGCGTTCGATTTCAGACAACCCCCGCCGCACGCGCTGTTCCATCTCCTGCACGTAACCGGTGAGCCCCAGTTGCATCAGGGCCTCTCGCCGGAGGATGGCGTTGGAGCCACAGAAGAAGGCGGCGTCCCAGCCGTCTTTGCCCTGTAGAATGGGACCATAGAATAGAGGGGCGTCAGAACCAAAGGGATCACCGGGCGGCAGGTTATAGAAGTACTGTGGGGTCTGCACGAAAGCCACCTGGGGATTGCGGAAGTAGCCAATGCAGCGGTCCACGATCTGCGGGGCGGGAATCTGGTCGGCGTCCAGGATCAGGATGAATTCGCCAAAAGTCTGCAGCAGGGCGTTGTTGACATTGCCGGCCTTGGCGTGACGGGGTTTGCCGGTCCATTCGTCGCTGCGAGTGATGTAGCCGCAGCCGAGTTCCTCGGCCATGGCCTTCATCACCGGACGCGCCCCGTCGTCCAAGATGTACACCTGGGTGTTCGGCCAGGTGATGCGCGTGGCAGCCTCGGCGGTCAGGCGTACCAGTTCCACCAGTTCGTTGTAGGTGGTGACGTACACGTCTACCGTGGCCCCTTCAAGGGGAGGGGGCGCTGCGCGCCGGGGGGGCTTCCACATCATGAAGATAAACAGGATGGTATCAATGAAACTGTAGGTTTCGGCCAGGACGAGGGGAATGGCAAACCACAGCGCGCGCATGTTGAGGCTGGCAGTGTATCGCCAGACAATGTAGTACAAACCGAGGGTCAGATCGGCCAGCGCGATGATGCGGAACACCCGCAGACGCAGCCGGCCGCGCTCTTCTGCCTCGGGTGGGAGCAGCAGGGATGCAGCGCGCCGTGCTCCCGCCTTAAGCCAGTGCGCGAGACGCGCTATACCTTGCGGTTGATGTGAAAGAGATCCCATCATCCTTCTTCTCTCGAATTCTCATATGTCATTGCGACCGCAGCGAAGCAATCTCCTCCGATGTATGCGGGGGATTGCTTCGTCGCAAAAACCGCTCCTCGCAATGACAGCTACGTTTGTTTGTTGCCCCATGAGTAGCGCGACCGTGCTATGGAGCAGCTCGCAATGACACCCCAACAGAACATTCAGACTCTCTTCCTCCTCAACAGTCGCGAACCAACCACGATGACGACGATGGCGATCAGGGTGATAAGCAAGATGCTCACCACAACCTGCCAGGTTTCAGGTTGGGGCAAGAGGGGTGGGCGGGTCTGGGTGAGGGGCGGGGGCAGCGCCGGGGGCGGCACCTCGCGTTTGATCGGTTCGGTACTCCCATCAGTGCGGATGGCCAGGATGGACGCCGACGGAAGCGTGTCTTCCAGGGCCTGGGCGGCCAGTATAAGGCCCTCTTCCTGGCCCGACAGGATGAGCACGAATTTGCCACTTTCCCAGGGCGAAGGAAATTCTTTCAGGTTGGCGATGGCCTCGCCGGTGACGCGCGACTGTACCAGACCGCGCTCGTCAGACGGGCGGCGCTCTTCGATGGCGGCGATCAGCGGGTTGCGCTCGGGTGTGCCGATGAGGATGAGATGCCCCGCTGGCTCTGCCGCAGAGTTGGCTGGAACGACGGTGATGGCGGGCAGCGGGCCAAAGGTGCCGCGTCCGATAATTTGAGCCAGCGTGAGGGCGGCACTCAGTTCACCTTGAGTCGGGGGGAGCGGCAGGCCAATGGTGACCGTTTGGGGCCCATCAGAAAGAGGTTGCACGAAGGGATACGGGAAGGTGGACACGTCCGGCAGCGGCAGGTCGCTGTGAGGGAGGTAGAAATACGAGTTGGCGTGAACCGTCGTCCAGGCGTTTTCTGGATGAGTAGGCTCACATTCGACTTGGTAGACGTGCTGCTGGGCGATGATTTCGACGATCAGGTCGTCGGCGTGGCGAGCGTCGGGCGTGACGTTGAGCAAATCGGCCGGCAGGGGAATCCGATAGAACCCATCGGCCGGTCGGGCCTGGTCGAATGAAATAGCGCCCACGTCATAGCCGTTGATACGGACGCGCACACCGGACTGGTGGGGCAGCAATAGAGGCGAGGGGGTCAGATGCAGGTCGAGGAAGATTTCACCGGCAGTAAGGTCCCAGCCGGCCGGTCGCTTGAAATAGAAAGTGGACACTTGATCTCCGATGCCGCGCACGGTACGGTCGCTTGCGCCGAGCTGGGCGAAGGTGGCTGCGTCGCGATGCCAGGGCCAGGTGGCGGGTTGCAGGGAGGGATCGGCCAGCCCGCGCACGATCGCCGTCCGCCCCGATAGTCGCGATCGCAGCGCCGGTTGGACGATGGCCTGCGCCGCCAGCAGGGGCGACTGACCGGCCAGGGTCAGCGTGGACCGGCCGGAAGGGTCTGACGCTAACGAGATCACAGCCGGGCCCGTGGGGATTTCAGATTCGGGCGAAAACCCGACGGCGATGTGATTCCCAAGCGGGCCAACCTGCCCGTCCAGGCGAGCGGTGAGGGTGAGCGGTTGAGCTGGCGATTGCTGGCCCAGATAGGCGGCCATTGTCAGCGCGGCGGCCAGCTCATCGGCGGATGGCGAAGGCGTCAAGGCGAAGGTGAGGGGCACTTCGGGGTCTCGCGCGTTGCGGACGATGAACGGATAGGGCAGCAACGCCAGGTCATCGGCCGGTGGGCGAGGGGTGGCGGCCAGCGTCAGGCTCGAATCGCTGAGAACGGTGGTCCACATGGCCGGGTTCGTGATTTCTTCACACACCAGGTCCGTCAGGCGCATGTAAAACTGGAGGCGCACGGTGTAGCCATCGGCGCGGGTGGGGGAATCGCCAAAGCCGACGATGGGCAGCGGGATGTGCAG
>Ga0209991_10000811_pt1 | contig 13984 bp, 14 predicted proteins | sample ChitaG_FD_183167 | JGI IMG/M metagenome (GOLD analysis project Ga0209991, IMG submission 183167) | Deep subsurface microbial communities from South Pacific Ocean to uncover new lineages of life (NeLLi) - Chile_00310 metaG (SPAdes)... | ecosystem: Environmental > Aquatic > Marine > Oceanic >...
ATTATGCGAGCGCCTGGGACTCGACTCTACCTCTGCCCCGAGCATTATTGGATTTGCCATGGAATGCTATCAACGCGGAATAATTACTAAAGAGGATGTAGACAACTATGAGTTGGATTGGGGGAATAAAGAAGCTGTTACAGAAATTCTTAGGAAAATGGCTTATCGCCAGGGAATCGGTGATGTATTGGCTGATGGAATAAGGGCCGCGGCAAAAAAGTTTGGTCCTGCGTCAGAGAAATATGCAATGCATGTCAAAGGATTGGATATCCCGCCTAAGGACCCAAGGGCGGGGCACACATACAATATGAGATATGCTATTTCCACTAGGGGGGCTGACCACCTCAGATGCTCAGGTGTAAGTGCCAAATCTGGAGAATTTGCCGAAAATATTGATGATATGCCTCCAGAGAAGTCTATGAAAATGTTTGTTTGGCTGGAGAAATATGTGACGGAAATTAATCTTTTTAATGTGTGCACTTGGGCTTGGTCAGGCTATTCATCTAGTCTTGAAGTTATAGAAAAAAAGGAGAAATATTTCCTGGAACTGTTCAATGCGGCAACAAGCTTGGATTTTACTCAAGAGGACATAGATAAGGCTGTGGAGAGGACGATACTTACAGAACGAGCTGAAAATGCGAGCTACGGGTTAAGAAGAAGGGACGATTGTCTCCCCAAGAGATTCCTTGAAGAGCCATTTCCTATCGAGGGTGGTGGACACCATGCCCCTATTACAGATTTTGAGGAAAGGTTAGACTATTATTACAAATATAGAGGGCTGGATGTTGACACTGGCATACCCTCGGAGTTAAAATTGCGACAACTTGGCATGGACAAAGTTGCAGAAGATTTAGAAAAGCTCAGAGGTGATTAGAATATGAAAGGGAAGAAATCTTTGGTCTTCTATCCAGACAAGTGTTTAGGTTGTAGGATTTGCGAGACAATATGTGCCGTCGAGCATGCTGGAATGATAAATCCTGAAGGATCCAGAGTAAAAGTTATCAAGAATGATGAAAAGGGATTGGATGTAGTAAATGTATGTCTACAATGTGAGGAGGCTCCCTGTGTAGCTAGCTGTCCAGTGGATGCCATCTCAAGGAATAATGATTATACAATAAATATTGACCAGGAGCTGTGCACATTATGTGGGTTGTGTGTTGAGGCTTGTCTTTATGGTGGCATATCCCTAGATGAGCAATCTGAGGAGTTTATCATTTGTGACCTCTGTGGGGGGGACCCTGCTTGTGTAAAATGGTGTCCCACTAACGCCATTCAATATACTCTTCTGTCCGAAGGAGAGAAAAGGGAAATATCGGAAGCTCATTTATTAACTTTAGGAAATGCTGAAAAGGAGCAAGTGTTAATATGAAAAAAGAAGACATCAGTAAAAAAATACTGACAGAAAACTATTGGCTTACAGAGTATAATTGGCAAGATAAGATAAGAAGCCAATTTCATTTGCCGGAAAAGGTGCAGATACATGACTGCACTTTGAGGGAAGGTCAACAGACCCCTGGAGTTGTATTCAGGGAGGACGAACAGGTTAGGATCGCTCAGGCCTTGGATGACTTAGGAGTATCCAGGATTGAAGTTATTCCGCTGATGTCAGAGGAGGATGTGAGAGCGACAAAAAGGATAACAAGCATGGGTCTTAATGCTCAAATATTTTCGTTCGTGAGCTGGAGGAAAGAAGACATCGACCTTGCGGTTGAATGTGGCGTAGATGGTGTCCTTGTTGATTATGTAGGCAACCCATGGCAGGGGAAGACTTTTTGGGGCCTCGAACCTGAAGAGATTATCAAGAAGGGAGTAGAGGCAATAACATATGCCAAGGATCATGGATTGTATGTTAACGCCCTTGTATGGGACGATATGAAAGCTCCTGAAGATTTCTTGAAACAGAATTACACCTCAGCTGTAAAACAAGGAGGAGCAGATACTGTTAGTCTGGCTGATGCGTATGGTTTCTCATTACCTCCGACAATAAAAGACATGGTAGAGAAAATTAGAAGTTGGGTGCCAGGTACCCCAATTGAACTGCATTTCCACAATGATTTTGGTCTTGCAATAGCCTTGTCTCTTTCGGGCGTTACTGGCGGGGCAACAATAGTTCACACTACGATGCTCGGTTTGGGAGAGAGATGTGGAAACGCTCCTACAGAAGAGATGGCGTTGGGTTTGGAATTACTTTTGGGCGTAGACACAGGAATCCATCTGGATAAAATATACGAAACGTGTGAACTTGTTCAGAAGATTTCAAAGTTTCCAGTAGGTGTGAGGAAACCGTTGATTGGCGCTAATGCCTTCAGATTCTGTTCAGGCTGGATTTGTTGGATGATGAAAAAGGCAGAAGCGGTTGGACGCATGCAGGCGATGCTTCCGTTTAAACCTGAACTCATCGGGAGACCTGGAATGGAGTTTGTCCTAGGTAAATCATCTGGAAGAACGTCGCTGAAGCTCAAGTTGGACGAGCTTGGAATTTCCGTTTCCAGTGAAGAAGACCTAAAAAAGATCTTAGACAGGGTACGGAGTGAAAGTAGCATAACAAAAGGAATACTTGAAGACTCTGAGGTCAGAAGAATCGTAGGAAAGGTGATATCAAAATAGCGGTCGGGGAGTCTTATGCGAAAGAATGCTTACATAAAATGGTTTTCGGATATAAGAAAAGCGGATGTATCTCTTGTGGGGGGGAAATGCGCTAACCTAGGGGAATTGATATCCATAGGTATTCCGGTTCCTGATGGATTTGCAATAACCAGCCAGGCCTACATAAAACTTATCCAAGATACAGGCATAAATGATCGTATCAATGTGATAATGGAGAATCTGCAGAAGGATTTATCAAATACGGATAGAATCAGTGAGGCATCAAAGAGGATACGGAGCATTATGGAGCGAGCCAAAATTCCAGATGAAATAAGTGAGGAGATCAAGGAGGCGTATAATAAACTCGTTGGCAAGGAAAAGTTCATTGGTTCTGTCGCTGTTCGCAGTAGTGGTACACAAGAGGATTCAGCCGATGCGAGCTTCGCCGGGCAATTCGATACCATTCTGAATGTTAAAGGTGAAGAGGCACTATTGAAAGCTGTTAAGAAATGCTGGAGTAGTCTTTTTGGACCAAGAATAATTGCATATCGAGCCGTTAAGAAGATGGGGTATAAGGGCGCGGGAGTTTGCGTAGCTGTTCAACAGATGATTAATCCCAGAACGGCGGGGGTGATGTTTACGCTGGATCCGGTCAGTGGGGAAGAAGATAAAATCTTCATTGAGGGGAATTGGGGGCTTGGTGAATCATTGGTATCGGGTTCTGTGACACCGGATAGAATTTCATTGAGAAAAGAACCTCTCCGGGTGATAAGAGTAGATGTATCTGTAAAGGAAGTTACTACGGTGCTCAATCCTGATGGTGGAATTGTGCAAAGGAAAGTTGAGGATAAAAAACAGAATAAGCCTTGTTTGAATGAGAATGAAGCAATATACCTGGGCAAGCTTGCAAAAAAAATTGAAAATCACTATGGGACTCCACAGGACATTGAATGGGCTATCTCAAAGGGGCAACAATTCCCCGATAGTATATTCATACTTCAAACAAGAAATGAGACAGTCTGGTCACAAAAAAGGAGTAAAAAAGAGACTACGAAATCTGAATCAGAGGCAGTGAGTCAAATAACAAGTGCTTTGAGAGCCGGCTGGGGATTGTAGTAAATGGAAAGAGAAGACTTGCTTGAGAAAATTTACCAAAGTGCTTATAAAAACGAAAGGGAACACGGAAACTGTTCCCAATCTCTTTTAGCTGGAATAGATGAACATCTGGGTTTGGTAGATGAGTGCCTTTTCAAGGCTTCCCACGGATTAGCTGGCGGAGTAGCCGTAACGACAGAAGGCACATGTGGTGCACTTGCTGCTGGAATTATGCTTATCGGGACTAAGTTGGGTCGCAGTAAAGAGAATTACTACAATGCAACTCCTGGATCCTTAGACCAATACAAGCCATCCAAGAGACTTCTAAAACGGTTCAAGGATGAGTATGGAACTTGTATTTGTAATGAGGTCCATAAAAAAATCTTTGGCCGCCGCTATGATCTTTGGAACGAAAAAGAGTTTAAAGACTTTGAGAAGGCTGATGCTCACACCACTAAATGTCCCAAGGTTGTTGCTAATACAGCACGTTGGACTATCGAGATCCTCCTTGAAGAATTTGGGGAAGAAATCTAAAAGCTTGACATGTCAAACAAATTTATTAAAGTCAAGCCGGGGCATACAAGGAAAACATTAAACTGCTCGGATAGTTTGATGATGTGTGAGATCCATATAGACAGAGGCATAGTCGTTGAGAAACACTCTCATCATTCTGAGCAGATGGACTATGTTGCGCGCGGAAAAGTTTTAATCATTGTGGATGGAAAATCTAAAATATATGAAGAAGGGCAAAGCTATTTTGTCCCCAGCCAAAGTGAGCATTCGTTAGAAGGCATAGAGGACACCATCACCATTAGCGTATTTTGTCCACCAATGGCTGAATTTAAGTAAACGATAGACCTGCTTACTCCGCTTCAGCAGGAGTTTTTACAAAATTATTAGGGAATTCGGTGGCTAAAGGCTCCAAACAGATAGTTACATGGCATTCCCCAATACATGCTAACAAATAGCTGGGCCACCTTTCGAGCCTTACTAGGTTCAGTTGTAGCTGGGCCTAAACACAGCCGTCTTAGATAACTTTTGGAGGTTCAATGCCCAAGATTCATGAATATCAGGCGAAGAGATTGCTAAGGGAATGTGGTATTGCCATACCCAAAGGTGACGTTGCCGTCGTGCCTGAGGAGGCGCGTAGGATAGCCAAAAGCTTAGGGAAACCGGTGGCGATCAAGGCGCAGGTTAGCGTCACTGGCCGCTTCGAAGCCAGCGGCATAAAGTTTGCGAACAAGGCTGACGAAGCAAAAAAGGCCGCTCAAGAATTGCTCGGTACAGTGATCAAAGGGCTGAAAGTGGAGAAGGTTCTGGTGGAGGAAAAGTTATCTGTTGAAGAGGAATTCTATGCCAGTGTTATAGTAAACGATTCTTGGAAAGTTAAGGGGCCGGTTTTAATGTTTAGCACCAAAGGTGGTAGCGACATAGAGGACATTGCTGCCAAATTCCCTGAGAAAGTAATAAGCATGAACGTTGACTTCCTCAAAGGATTAACGGTTGAGGATACAAGAGACTTAATCTCGAAGCTTGGTGTTTCCCCGCCCTTGTTGCAGCCAATGGGTAAACTTGTTTGTGAGCTCTATGAGGTATTTAGAAGATACAGTGCCCGAAGTGTTGAAGTGAACCCTATTGTCTTGACTGAAGGTGGTAAGCTTTATGCTGCCGATTGTCATATGGTCATCGATGAAGCTTCAGTTTTTAAGCACCCTGAGCTTCGGATAGACTATCCCCGTGATATTGGTCGACCGCCAACCGAACTTGAACAACTTGCCTGGAAGGTAGAGGAAAAAGATTATCGTGGAGTAGGCTACTTCGTTCAGATGGCTGAGGGGTTTGGGCCGGGGGAGGGCTACATTGGTTTCCACGGTATCGGTGGAGGCGGAGCTATGCTGGGAGCTGATGCCTTGATACGCCATGGGCTCAAGCTAGCAAATTACGCCGACACTAGTGGCAACCCAACAGCAGCCAAAGTGTATCGCATAGTTAAGCTTATCTTTTCCCAGCCTAATATCGATGGCTATGTGTTAATGGGGGCTTGTATTGCTAATCAGGAGCAATGGCATCATGCCCATGCCCTACTTAGGGCTTTGAGAGAAGAGCTGGCAAGCCGGCCAAATTTCCCGGTAATAATCTTAATAGCCGGGAATAAGGAAGTAGAGTCCCTGAAGATACTTGGCGAGGGACTGCAGGAACTCCCTGCCAGAGTGGAGGTATATGGGCGTGAATACGTCTACAATGTTGACTATATAGCTGAGCGTGTGAAAAAGCTGACCGAAGAGTACAGAAGGAACTAAGAGGAGCAGAATTAGAATGGCTGTTTATGAATTTCCCTTTGCCACCGGCAAGGTTACAATTGATTATGAAAAGTGTAAGGACTGTCAGAATTATGCTTGCGTGAAAGCGTGTAGCCTTTTCGGCAGGTCTATACTAAGAGTCGAAGATGGCAAACCCGCATTGATCAGCCAGGATGCTAACAAACGTTGTATTGAAGATTTGAGTTGCGAGCTGCACTGTCAAGCCTATGGCAATAAAGGCTTAATCATCGTTCTTGATATGTTTGGGCTGGAGGAGTACAGACGTAGAATTGGGCTGAGCTAGTAGGGGAAGCTGAGAGGAATATGGCGATACTTATAGACCAAAATACAAAGGTGCTAGTTCAGGGGATAACTGGCCGAGAAGGCAGAGCCAGGACAAGGTTTATGCTTGATTATGGTACGAAAGTGCTAGGCGGGGTAACTCCAGGGCGTGGCGGCAGCGACATTTGGGGACTCACGGTCTTCGATACCGTCAAAGAGGCTACGGAAGAATTGGGGCCAATGGATGCCAGTGTAACATTTGTGCCTGGTCCGCAAGTTAAGGAGGCAGTTATTGAAGCTATAGAGGTCGGGGTAAGATTTGTGCTTGTTCCCGCCGAGCGCGTGCCCCTGCACGATAGTCTGGAGATGATAGCTTTCGCTCGAAGAGAGGGGGCTTCCATACTTGGTCCAGGCTCCCTTGGCTTGCTCAGTGCTGGAAAAGCGGCCATGGGTTGGCTTGGCGGAAGTGATGAATTTGCTAGGGAAATGTTCAAGCCGGGATCGGTCGGCGTGATGTCACGAAGCGGGGGACAGACAAGCACCGTCGTTTGGAGTCTGATGAGGGCTGGGATCGGGACTACGACGGCGGTGCATGTTGGAGCGGAACCAGTTCTAGGGTTGAGCTTTGCCGAAATACTCCCCCTGTTTGAGGATGATGAGGACACTAAAGCTGTAGTTCTATTCGGCGAGATAGGCACAGTAGCCGAAGAGGAGGCAGCTGAAGTCATAAAGGAGGGTCGATTTACTAAACCCCTTGTGGCGTACATAGCCGGTAGGGGTCTACCGGCTGGCATGAGATTTTCCCACGCCAGTGCCATAATTGAAGCGGGTAGAGGAACCGTCGAAAGCAAGATTAGAGCCCTGGCACACGTTGGGGCGCATATCGTAGAACATCCTCAAGATATAGCAGCTAGTTTGGTGAGAATCTTAAAGGGTGGTGAACCATAGTTTTGAGGTCTATGCTCTTCGTCCCCGGGAATAGCATGCGGATGATTACTAAGGCAGCTAGCCTACCAGCAGATGCCATTATACTTGACTTAGAAGATGCCGTGCCCTTACCTGACAAAGCAACAGCAAGAATCATGATTAGGGACTCTATCAAAGGTGTTAAACTTGGAGGAAGTTATGTATTTGTACGTGTGAATGCCATTACCACTAAGTTGACGACTGAGGACTTAAAGTTTGTTGCCGTTGAGGGTTTAGATGGCTTAATGCTGGCAAAGACTGAGACTAAGTCTGACATAGTAGAGTTAGACAGTATGCTTGAGGAGACTGAGAAAGGTTGGGGATTAGAGCCGCGAAGTTTAAAGGTAGTACCATTAATCGAGTCGGCCAAGGGTGTAATTAATGCTTATGAAATCGCCTCGGCAAGTGAGCGCATAATTGCCGTTGCTTTCGGAGCTGGGGATTATTATAGAGATTTGGGACGAAGCGTTTCCTTCCTTTCCCCTGAGCAGACTGAGCTCTTATATGCCCGCTCTCGGATAGTAAATTGTAGCGTTGCGGCTGGGGTTCAAGCCATAGACACGGTATTCTTTGGGCTTTTGACCGATAGGGAAGGTTTTATGAAGGAGACAATGCTAGCTTTACAGCTAGGGTTTAAAGGCAAGCTGCTTATCCATCCAACGCAAATAGAGCCCGTGAACAAAGCATTCTCACCATTGCCGGATGAGGCTGAATATGCGAGAAGAGTGGTTGAAGCTTTTGAGGAAGCTCAAGCCAGAGGGCTAGGAGCAATATCCTTCGAAGGTAAAATGATAGATTATATGAACTACAAGCAGGCCAAGGATCTGGTACGCCTAGTAGAGTTCATTGCTGAGAAGGAAGACGAGAGACCCCTCCTATAAGTCTATAACTTGCCTAAGTATGTCACCATTGCCCAAATGCTAGGGGTCAATACGCAGGGTCTCTCTTTTCAAGAGGCGGCAGGAAAAGGAGGAGTAGAGGCGTTTAAGGCTCTGGCTGAAGATATTACTATTCCCCTCCGTCTACGGGACTTGGGAGTGCCTAAAGAAGCTTTAGAAGAGCTGGCTGTAGCTAGTATGGATGTGATTCGGCTCCTAGCAAATAACCCGAAGAAACTTACCCTGGATGACGTTAAGCGTATTTGGAGAAATGCCTGGTAAGATAGCGAGACTCCGCTGAAGTCTAACTATAAGGTTAGGTGGGCTAATGACTAGGAAGATTGTGCTTCCGTTGACTGATGAAATCTTGGAAGACCTTAAAGCTGGAGATGATGTTTTACTTACTGGCGTAGTATATGTGGCTCGAGACGCTAGCCATCAAAGAATGGTTGAGGCTCTGGATCAAGGAAGGCCCTTACCGTTTGATATTAAGGGGCAGACGATATTCTTTATGGGTCCCACCCCTGCTAGGCTAGGGAAGCCAATTGGATCGACTAGTCCTACTACCAGCGGTCGTATGGACAGCTACTCACCCCGCTTAATAGCTGAGGGACTTAAAGGGATGATTGGTAAAGGGATGCGTTCCCTGGAGGTAAGGGAGGCTATGAAGAAATATAAAGCGGTGTATTTTGCTGGGGTTGCTGGTTGCGGGGCCCTTCTCTCTAAGAGGGTTAAGAAGTCAGAGGTAATAGCTTATGAGGATCTTGGACCTCAGGCAATTCGCCGCTTGGAAATAGAAGATTTTCCAGTCACCGTGATAAATGATATCTATGGTGGAGACCTTTATGAGGAGGGAAAGGCCAAATATAGAATATGAGAGAGATTGATGTCAAGGAAATAACCAAGACAGTATCGCAACTCTTCCAAGAAGCTTGCTACTATCTTCCAGAAGATGTACTGAATGCCCTCAAGCAAGCACGTCAGACAGAGGAATCACCTATCGGGTGTAATGTACTGGACAAAATAATAGAGAATGTCGATATCTCAGCCAAGGAGCAAATCCCTATATGCGGAGACACAGGAGTCGCGGTAGTCTTCCTTGAGATAGGGCAAGACATCCATATAGCCGGGGGTGACATCTATTGCGCAATAAATGAAGGAGTGCGGCAGGGATATGCCAAGGGCTATCTACGTAAGTCTATGGTGAGTCAGCCTTTTTCTGCTAGAACCAACACCGGCGATAATACCCCGGCTGTGATTCATACCACTATTGTCCCCGGTGATAAGCTCAAAATCATTGCTCTTCCTAAGGGTGCTGGCTCTGAGAATATGGCTCGCCTAGCTATGCTATCCCCGGCTATGGGTCGTCAAGGGGTTATAGATTTTGTGGTCAACGCTGTAGACAAGGCGGGAAGTAATCCTTGTCCTCCGCACATTGTTGGCGTCGGCATAGGCGGTACGATGGAAAAGACTATTATACTGGCTAAGCGAGCCTTATTACGTAGAGTAGGTGAGCCCAACCCGGATGCTGAGGTCGCTGAGCTGGAGACGGAAATTCTCGAGCGAGTAAATAGGCTAGGTATTGGGCCAGCAGGATATGGTGGCAGAGCCACAGCTCTGGCTGTTCATGTTGAGGTTTTTCCGAGCCACATCGCAAGCTTGCCGGTGGCGGTTAACATACAATGCTGGTGTGCTCGGCAGAAAGTAGCAATTCTTTAAGGATAGTGCTGTATCAAACGATGAGAGACAATTAAGGGGGTGAGAAGATGGGCGCCACTAGGAAAATGGCAAAGTTTTGCAGTAGCCTGAGTTATGAAGACCTTTCTCGTGACGTTGTCGACAGGGTCAGATACCTCGCCTTAGACTTCCTCGGTGTGGCAGTGCGGGGAACCTTAACAAAGTCGGCTGAAATTGTGCGCAATTTTGCTAAGGATATGGGCTGTGAAGGGGGCGTAATTATTGGGACAAGCATAAGAGCACCTTATCAGTATGCAGCTCTAGCTAACGGTACATCATCACATTCCTTGGAACTGGATGATGTAAGTAACGAGTCATCTGCCCATGTGGGGGTGGCAATCTTCCCAGCCGCCTTTGCCATGGCTGAGCTGACGGGGTGTGATGAGAAGAAATTTATAGAAGCCGTAGTATCAGGCTATGAAGTCATGATTCGATTGGGCAAGGCTTTGAATCCTGCTAGCCACTATGCTCGAGGCTTTCACCCTACCGGCACCTGTGGCACATTTGGGGCAGCTACAGCAGCGTCGAAGATACTCAACCTTGATGAGGGACAGACGCTCAGTGCTTTGGGTATTGCGGGCAGCCAGGCAGCAGGGGTCATGGAGTATCTGACTAGTGGTACTTGGACCAAGCCACTACACGCGGGGTGGGCGGCTCACAATGGCATGATAGCAGCTCTTTTAGCAAAAAGGGGCTTTAAGGGCCCACACACTATAGTGGAGGGTAGATTTGGTTTTCTCCATGCTTATTCCGATGATTTCGACCTTGAAAAGCTTCTTGCTGGGCTTGGCGACTCTTTCGAAATTATGAGAGTCAGTGTAAAGCCCCATGCGTGCTGCCGGTATGAACAGGGCCCGATCGATGGTATCCTAAAGCTTATAAAGGAGAACAAACTGAAGGCACAGGAGGTGGAGAAGGTTACCCTAGGCATATTGAAGGCTGGCTTTCCCATAATTGTGGAGCCCAAGGAATTGAAATATAATCCTCGGACGGTAGTCGATGCTCAGTTTAGTATGCCGTTTGGCGCTGCCGTTGCCATTCTTTATGGGGGCGTCTCCTTGGATGAGTATACGGCAGACAACTTAGAGTCAAGCGAAGTGAAAGAGATAATGGGCAGGGTCTCTTGTGTAGTGGACACTGAATTAGAGGAGGTCTACCCGAAACATTGGCCAGCCAGCGTAGAGATAGCCACAAAGGATGGCAGGAAATTCTCAACGAGGATTGACTACCCTAAGGGAGATCCGGAGAATCCCCTCTCTTGGGAGGAACTGATACTGAAGTTCAACAACCTGTCCTCTCACGTTTTTTCTGAAAATAGAAGGAACCAAGTCATATCTAGAGTAAGGTCATTGGGCGTCGGGGAAAGTATCTATGGTCTAACCAGTTTGTTATCCACGGGGGATACTCTCAAACCAGCACCGCCCGACTGAAATAATTAAAGGGAGAAAGGAGGTTGGAGAATGAGACGAAAACTCAGTGATGGCACGGAGGTTGTTTCAACTATTTGTGACCGCTGTCATGGTTGCTGCGGGGTTTTAGCTTATGTTAAGGATGGCAGGGTGGTCAAGGTTGAGGGTGACCCTGATTTCCCTCAGAACGAGGGGACCATGTGTCCCAAGGGGCTGGCAGTTACCCAGGTTCTCTATCACCCTGACCGCATTAAATACCCGATGAAACGGACTGGAGAGAGGGGAGAGGGCAAGTGGCAGCGTATCTCTTGGGATGAGGCGCTGAACACTGCTGCCTCTAGGTTCAAGGAGATTATGGACAAATGGGGCTCGGAATCTATTACCTGCGCCTATGGGGACCACGGCTTCCATGACCTAAAAAATATTTTCAAATTGGCCTGGCTCCATGCCATGGGGAGCCCAACCTGGTTTCACTCCGATGCTCATTACTGCTATACCCCTATGATTATAGCTAATCGTGTTACCTTCGGTGAATCATTGACCTCGGAAGTAGGACCTGACTACCGAAATAGCCGGTGTATTATGCTCTGGGGGGGCAATCCAGTAATGTCACACCCAACACGAGCACGGGACATTATGATCGGCAAAAAGAAGGGGGCCAAGCTAATTGTGGTTGACCCCCGCTTCTGTGAAATCGCCTCCAAGGCAGACATTTTCCTCCAGGTCAGACCGGGTGCTGACGATGCCCTTGCACTGGGCATGCTGAATGTCATTATCAATGAGGGACTCTATGATAAGGAATTTGTGGATAAGTGGTGTGTTGGCTTTTCTGAACTCAGGCAGCGTGTTCAGGAATATCCTCCTAGCCGGGTATCGGAGGTAACTTGGGTCTCCGAAGAGGACATCATCAGTGCTGCCCGTATGTATGCTACCAACAGTCCAGGAGCTGCGATGCATACCCGCATGGGGGTTCAGATGAATTTCAACGTCCACCAGACAATTCGTGCCATGGCCATTATGGCGGCTATCTGTGGCAATCTGGATGTAAAGGGAGGGCTCGTTATGGGTAGTATCTACCAAGGCTTCAAAACTAAGTTACGCATTGAGCGTGAAGACTTGCCTTTTCCTCCGGAAGTAGCTGACAAACGCATTGGTGCCAAGGAATTCCCCCTTTTCGCCAGCTCAAAGTCCATAGTCGCAGGTCTTTGTCATCCTCCTAGTGTGGTTCACGCCATCATTACCGGCAAGCCCTATCCAGTAAAAGCCGCCTGGGTGATGAATGACCTGTTGCTCTGTCTTGAGGGTGCCAAGGAAACAATGGAAGCATTAAAGAAGCTAGAGTTCTCGGTAGGTTCTTGTTTCTTTATGAACCCCACTATGGAGATGTGTGATATAATCATGCCACCCCACACCTACCTGGAGAAGGATGGGATAGATGTCGCGATGTATAATAATATGGTTGCCGCCAGGGAGAGGGTTATTGAGCCGGTCTATGACACTATGGAGGACCGGGAAATGGACATAGAGATAATCAAGCGCATGGGATTGGAGCTACCCAAGCAGTGGAAGACGGTTGCTCAATTCCATGACTATATCCTCAGTGGAATTGGCATCACCTATGAGGAGCTTAAGAAGCACCACTTTATCGTTCAGCCCACCCGATACAAGAAATATGAGGAAGAGGGTAGATTCAAGACTCCCTCGGGCAAGGTGGAGCTCGTTGCCAGTCTAACCAAGGAGGTGGCTGGCGAAGACCCATTGCCCTACTATAAGGATAACCAAGAGACGCCGTTTTCTACTCCAGAGATAGCCAAGGATTATCCCCTTGTCCTAACTACTGGGCACAGGCATGTGGCCTATTTCCACTCTAGCGGCAGACAGGTGCCCTGGTGCAGGGAACTGGAGCCGTATCCCAGGGTGCAAATCCATCCCCAGACAGCTGCCGGTCTTGATATCAGGGACGGCGATTGGGTCTGGATTGAGGCACCAAAGGATAGAGGCCGGGTGAAGATGAAAGCAGAGGTAACTGAGGCAGTCGACCCTCGGGTAGTTGCGACACCATCGCACTGGTGGTACCCAGAGAACAAAGAGGACCCTCTGCATGGCTGGTCCGAGTCCAATATAAATATCATTACAACCAATGACCCGCCTTACGAGCCGGTGAGTGGCGCCGTTTCACTTAGGGGTCTTCTATGTAAAGTTTATAGGGTGGAAGAGGATTGAGATGGGAAAGAAATCACTTTTAGTTGATATGGAGCTCTGTTACGGTTGTTTTTCCTGTGAGGTGGCCTGCAAGCAGGAGCACCAGCTTGGTGTGGGACCACACTTCATCAAGGTTAAACAAGTAGGACCCACCCGGATTGGGGGCAAGCTGGTCATGGATTTTGTGCCCATGGCCTGCAGGCATTGCGGTAAGCCAGCTTGCATTGAAGCCTGCCCTGAGGGTGCTATTTATAAGCGCTCCGATGGCATTGTTTTCATCAATGAGGAGAAATGCACCGGTTGTCAACTGTGCATTGAGGCCTGCCCCTTTGGTGCCCCCCAGTTTGTTCCTGAGGAAAACATAGTGCAAATGTGTGACTTATGCGTAGAGCGAATTGACCAGGGGCTGTTACCTGCCTGCGTACAAGTTTGTCCTACCGAGGCACTCGTTTTCGGAGACCCAAACTTACTCTCAGAGCAGAAAAGACAAAGGTGCGCAGAGAAGGTGTGCAGAGAGTATTATAATGAG